>Ga0114938_1001045_pt1 | contig 19793 bp, 12 predicted proteins | sample AshMeaBigSpring_FD_88675 | JGI IMG/M metagenome (GOLD analysis project Ga0114938, IMG submission 88675) | Groundwater microbial communities from Big Spring, Nevada to study Microbial Dark Matter (Phase II) - Ash Meadows Big Spring | ecosystem: Environmental > Aquatic > Deep subsurface >...
CCCGGTGGAAGTTTTTCCCTGATATTCCAGGGGGTCAGGTCGATGTTTTCGGCCGGCGCGTATCCGCGAGGTCGAGTTGATCGGCCGAAAAATGGACCAGACCCCGACCCGTGAACGCTTACCCGGTCGCAAGTCCCGCTCGCGAGCATCTTTCCGGCGGGCCGCGGTCCCGGCAGACCCGCCGGAGTCATCGGCTCCGACCAGACCGTTCACACTTCGCGGCTGATCCATCGTTGCCGGCCGGGATGGGCGGCCATGTCCCGCCGCACCAGCCGTAGACATGGACTGGTTCCCGGGGAAACTCCCAGACCGCATGAACGCCGAATTCGGCGGGGCGGCAGGCGGCCAGCGGCCGGGGCGCCCAAGGGTTCGGACGCGCGTGTGCCGTCCCGGTCCGGCCGGCGTTCCACGGCCTGTCTGGGCCCGATCCGGTTCAAGCGGGGGGCCTCTTGGGCGGGGAGAATTTGATCTTCTCGATCAGCTTCACCAGTTGGCCGTCTTCGCTCAGGAAGCCCGATACGGCCGTGATCGCCTCGATCACGAACTCGTAGCGCAACTGGTAGTCGCAGTCCAGCTCGACCTCCGCCGTCTGCTGGATGCTGCCCGGCCCGCGTTCGTCGCCCAGGATGCTGATGATATGGCTGTGCAGGCTGGCAAAATCAGAGAACCCCTTCTCGTTCAGGCGGATGCTGGTGAGCACGCCGCCGCGGTCGGCGGTCAGGCGGAGCTTCATCGGCGGCAGCTGCTGGTCGTCCGGCAATCCCTCCCGGGGCGCGGCCAGCGGCATCTTGATATTGAAGTCGCCCTCCTGGGATACGATCTTGAACGTCATGATGAAGAACACAAGCAGCTGGAAGACAATGTCAATCATCGGCGTCATCGGGACTTCGACCTTGTCCGTGCCGCGATTCTCCGCATGGCGAACCTTCATGACCGCAACTCCCCTGGAGGAATCATCCGCCCTACCGTGCGACAGGCTTCCCGCCTGTCACCGATCACCGAACAAAGACGCGCACACGGGGCGCATCCACACGGGGCGCATCCGACGGCATCCGACTCTCCACTGCGTCTGGCTGCGCCTGCCGGCCGCGGCGGGTCCCAGGGGACGCCTGGCCCCTCGGGACGTCGCGGGGGGACCGCTTGCCGCGTGCCGCACCGTGTCACCGTGGCCCAGCCCTGCATGCCGGCCGCCGCAGCCCAACAATGCGCGGCCTGATTCCCGCTGGCTGGAATCTTCGCAACCGTTCACGCGGTGGACGCCAGATCTGCTGCACCCCAAGGGGTCAGGCACCTCTTCTTCGGCAGGCACCTTTTCTTCGGCGGGACCGCTGCACGACGCCGAGCGATCTTCCCGTCGAGAAAAGAGCCAGAACCCCGGCCCGTGAACGGTTACCAATCTTCGCCGCTAATCCGCGTCTTCCTTGGCCCGCAGGGCGAACCGCTCGAAACGCGTCTCCTGGCAGACCTGGACGACCTCCTGCACGACGCCCGTCTTGGCGTCCGCGTCGGCTCGGATGATGATCATGGCGTCGGCGGGCGACTTCTTCTTCAGCTCCAGGACCTGGGCTTCCCGCACCAGGTGTGACTTGAGCGCCGGCACGGCAACCTCATCGCCGCCGATCAGCACGGTGCCTTCCCGGGTCAGCTGCAGGAAGATCGGATGCTCCAACGGGGCGTCGGGCGGCTTGGCCAAGGCGCTCGAGGGCAGCTTGATCCGTTCGTTCACATCGGCTTCGGAGAAGTTGATCAGCACCATGAAAAAGGCGATCAACTGGAACGTCATGTCGATCATCGGCGTCATGTCCCCTTCGGCCATGGTCGCCGTACGATGTCGCAGTCGCATGGGCGGTTCTCAACTCGCAGGACGGTGATCGGGGATGGCCCGGCCGGGTGGCGGGTGGGCTACTTCTTGCCGCCGCCGACGTTTTCGAAGCGGCTCATCAGCCCCTCGCTGAGAATGCCTACCTCCAGCACCAACCTGGCGATGCGGTTGCGGAGGATGTTGTAGACGGCGATCGCGGGGATGGCGATGAACAGTCCAATCAGGGTCGTGAACAGAGCCGTGGAAATGCCCGCGGCCAGCTCGGACGGCTTGGGCGTGGTGGGCGATGTGGCGATGATGCTGAACGAACGGATCATCCCGTCCACCGTCCCGAACAGGCCGACCATCGGACTGATCGTGCCGATCAGGGCCATGTAGCTCAAGCGATGATCGAGCTTCATGTTCTCTTCCTCACCCACCTCCTGCATCGCCTCGATGGCCTGGGCGTAGCCGGCCGACAGTTTGGCCAGACCGGCCGAAAGCACCTGTCCCAGGAACGAGTCATCACCCTTGGCCAGCTCGTAGGCCTCCTGGTACCGCTTCTCGTTCAGGTGTCCCTCGAAGCCTTCGATCAGGTGGACGGGACAGATATTGTCGCGTCGGGCGCTGAGGAAATTCATGACAAACAGCGCCACCATGGTGAAGGAGAGCGACAGGAAGACGATCGTGTAGGTCCAGCCGAGGGCCTCGAAGGCCCAGGCCAGATAGCTCGTGCGGGGAGGTGCTGGCTGGGCCCCGGCCGGGGCCGCGGCCGGGGCGTCCCCCCCCGCGTCCAGGACGTCGTCCTGCGCCGGCGCCATGGGCGGCGCCGCCAGATGGATCGTGACACCTGCGCCGGCCAGCGCCGCCACCAGGGCCAGGGAGACGGTGGGAGCCATTACAAAACGGCGCGGAATACGGGAGAGCATAAGGGCCTCCAAAGACAGCAATGGAACTCAATACGACGTGGGCGTCCTGGTAATTGTCGACGCGGCGTGCCGCAGGCAACGGCACAGACGGACCTGAACGTGTCAGATTGGCACAAACCGCTATTTTAGCTCGGTCCAACGCGGCTCGTAAAGCACCACAGGGTAGGTCGACGACCCGGCGGCAGCGTCCCGCGACGCCGAGCGGTCGTTCCGCCGAAAAATGAGCCAGACCCCGGCCCGTGTCAGCCCCGGAGGGAACCGTTCACGGTCATTACCTCGTTTAGCGGTCGGCCGCAGGCGTACACGCGTTTTTGAGGCGGTACCTCTCGCCAACGTACGCCTGCGGCTGACCGTTAAACGACCCATTTACGGAGAATTCCTGTCACACACATCAACCTTGTGAACGGTTACCCCCGGGGTTCAGGTCGATCCTCACGGCCAGCGGCTCGGGGCGTGGTCTCGCCGAGCGGCCGAAAACGGGCCTCGACTCCGACCGGCGAACGGTTCCGCGACAGGCTGTCAGGCTGAGGTCTGGACCCCAGCGGGCGGTTCTTCGTGGGACGTTCATTGACGCCTGGCCCAAGCGCTGCCCGGGTAGTTGGCCTTGAGCTGGCTGCGGGCCTGGACCGCGCGATCCTGCTTGTCGATCTGCGGCCAGAGGCTGCTCAGGTAGTAGAGCGCTTCGGCATGGGCGTCCGTATCCTGGATGAAGAGGATATCGACGTGCAGGTAGGCCAGGATGGCGTCCTGGATGCGGTTGGCCTTGCGGTGGCAGGCCCCCAGGGCGTTGTACGCCCGGGCAAACAGCACCTGATCCTGGGGATCGCTCTTGGCGATGATATCCTCGACCAGGGGCAGTCCCTCGTCCGGCTTGCCGACCTCCGCCAGGCAGGCGGCGCGTCCGATCTGCGCGAAGGTCTTCTCCCGCTCGGCCTCGGGCGCGGTGACGGGCGATCCGATCACCAGGCCGTATTTCGCGGCGGCCCCGGCAAAATCGCCCTTGGCTTGGAGGGCCCGTCCCTCGAGCACGGCGCCGCGCAACTGCAGCTCGGGCCAGGGTGACTTGGTCATTTGGCCGTAATAGTTGATGGCGTTGTCATAGCTGCCCAACGCGACCGCCAGGTCGCCCAGCAACTCGACCACCTCGTAAAAATGGTAGCTGCCCTGGTTGGCTCGGGCGAATTCGAGCATTTGCCGAGCGGCCTCGGCGGAATCACCTTGGCCGCGCAGGGCCAGCACGGCGTTGGCCTTGGCGACGTGGAAGGCCACGTCCTGGCGGACGACGTCGCGCTCCGTGGCGCCGAGCGTCACGTTCTTCAGCTGTTCCAAGACCTCTTCCATCTGGCCTTCGTGCATCGCCTCGCGGGCACGCCGCAGTTCCACCGGGTCGTCGGCCAAGGTGACGCGATTGATTTCATTCACGGGTACCTTGCGGGCCACGCCCGCCACGGTGACGGTCACCTCCGTCCGGCTCATTTCCGTTATCGTGCCGACGACCGGCGAACCCTTCGCGGTGTAGACGGCGTCGTTGGAACCTTGAGCCAGCGCCGTGCCGACGGGGCCTCCCACCGAGGCTGCGGTCAGTACGCTTACCAGACCCCACCTGACGACCAACTGCATAGTGCCATCTCCTTGTGTCTTCCCAGCTGCTCGGCTGGGACGAGGTTCGCGGCGGCGTCGACCTCCGCCTGCCCTGAGGCGCCCGGTCGCCGCCGCCGGTTCATCGGACTCCCCCGATGAGGGCGGGGGCCTTCACAACCTGTGCGGGGTTCCGTGTGCCGTTCTGCCGTGCGCGTGATCCTGCGTCAAATCTCCCCTGGCCGGCGACGCGCCCGGCATCGGTTCGCGCCCGCGGCTTCCGGTGGCCGCGCCCGGGCTTCGTCGTTAGCGTAACCGTTCACAGGCCGGGGTCTGGCTCATTCTTCGGCGGGAAGACGCGAGCGCTCTGCACGAACGTGTCCGCCGAAAAATGTGCCTGACCCCTTGGGGTGCACAGGCGTCCACCCCGTGAACGGTTACTCGTCTGCCGGTCGCGGCACGGCTCAGCTTGCCTTCGGGCTGTCCGCCGTCTGCAGGCCGTCCAGCCCAGCGGGGGTCTCGCCCAGGCCTTGCTGGATCTTCTTCAGCAGCGCGTCGTAGCGTGTCCGCCATTGGGGGGAGCCCAACTCGGGGTACAGCCGGTAGGTCATTGTGATATCCTGTTTGGCCATCTCCAGCAGCTTGTCCTTCTCAGCACCGCTCTTGGTCAGGGCATGCGCGTAGCGGCAGTTAGCCAGGCTGTAGCGGGCCTCGTGGAAGGTCTCGCGATGGTCCGGGTACGGGGCGGTGGTCTGTGCCAGCCGTCCCCATCCCCAGATGATGTTCTTCTGCGTCTTGGGGTTGGGGTGCGCGCCGCGGATGGCGAGCAGGTAGTGGTCCGGCTTCTCAGATCCGGCCCATTCCTGGTAGGTCTTGGCCGCTTCCACCTGGACATTCAACATGCGTTCACGCTCGCCGAGGATCTTGACGAACATCTCGATCGCGGCGTCGAACTGGCCGATGCGGCGCTTGGTCATGGCCGTCCGCATCTGGACTTGCAGGACGAGGTTGGCATCCAGTCCGAGCTGCGAGGCGTTGGCGAGGATTTTTTCGTACATCTTCAACGCCTCGCCGTAGTATTTCACGGCGTCGGGCGGCGGGTTCCCCTGGGGGTCGTCGAACCCCTTCCCCAGGCTGTAGAAGGTTTCCGCCACCCAGTTCAGGACGTTGAACTCGGTGGCCGCCTGGCCGGCCCGGTTGAGGAACATCTCGAACCCCTGGGAGAGTGCCTGCTTGACTTCGGGTGTCGAGATTTCCATCTGCTTCTCGAGGTCGCGGGCCAGGCTGACATAAATGGCGATCAGCTTGTTCCGCTGGGCTTCCGTGTCGCCCACGGTCTTCTTCAACTGGTCCATGACGGCGACCGCCTTGTCGATCGTGGCGTTGGCATCCTGGGAACCGGCCAGGGAGCCGATGTAGGCCCGCAGGGTTGCCTTGAAGGTCTCCTCCGCGAAACCTTCGACGCGCGTCAGTTCGTGGTTGGCGTCGACCAGCGTCTTGGCCCCGATCTGGGGGTCGACGAGCAGTTGGAGGGCCTTGGCGGCCTGATCTGTATCGACATAGATCTGCGCCAGGGAGAGCACGGCTCGCAGCAGGGTGGCATTGAGCGGGGCGGTCTTCATCCGCTCGATGCCCGCGGCCAGGGTCACCTGGGCGCTCTCCTTCATCTTTTCCAGTTCCGCGGGATCGACCGCGGGCTGTGTCCCCTCGGGTGTTTCCCGGAGTTGTTGCATCCCCTGCAGGTAGTTACTCCAGAGCGCCTGCCCCGTCCTCAGTTCCGCCTCGCCGCGGCGGGGTGAATCGGCGGGGATTTTCTGCAGGTACGTCTGGGCCTGTTCCAGGTTGCCGGCCCGCACCATCAGGCTGACCAGCGTGGTCAGGGCCTCTTCCCCTTCCTTCTGGTCGGGCCAGTTGCGGCTGATGAACTCGGCGATCTCGGCCACCTTGCGCAACTCGAACTCGGCCTTGTCCGGATGCTCGTTGTACATCTTCAGGTAGGCCGCCATGGCGATCTTGGCGCTGCTGCGGGAGTTGCTGTTGCTCGGGTATCGGACCGCGAGAAATTCCCCCAGCACGGACGCCGCGAGGAAGTCTTCGTCCAGGAACGAGAGGTAGGCCAGGTAGTAGCGCACGTCGTTCAGCTCGTCGACGGACGTTTCGCGGTCGCTGAGCCTCAGGGCGTGGCGCATGTAGCGGGCAGCATCCTCCTGCGCCGCCCTGCTGCGCTGCCGTGCCTCGTCCACCTTGCCTTGGAGTTCCGCCCGGGCGGCGGCGTCCTTGGCGGTCTTGACCTTGGGCTCCAGGATCGCCATCAGGGTCGTCGCCGTCTTCATGGCGTTGAGGGCGTCGATGCCCGCCTGCCGGGCGTCCGCGAAGTTTTTCGGCTCCGGCTTGTCCTCCGCCTGCTCGGCGGCCCCCGCCCCGAGTTGGGCCAGCAGTTCGGTGGCCGCTTTCTGGTCGTCACTCTTGTAGCGGGCCACCTCCTGGGCGTGCTTCGTGGCCTCGCCGATCCACTGGCGCGTCTTTTCCGGGCTGTCCTTGGTCGCGTCGGCCTTGGCCTTGTAGGCCCTGGCCAGGACCAACCGGACCGCCAGCAGGTCGGGCTCGCGGCCGGCCGACCCGCGGGCCTTGTCGACTAATCCCGCGCCCACCTCGATCGCCTTGTCGGCCATGTTCTGCGAGGGATGCAGCCAGCACTCCATGGCCAGCCGCAAGGCCTTGGTCTTGACCGACCAGAGGGCCGGCGGTTGGTCGGGCAGTTCCAGCAGCGTCTCGAAGGACGCCAGGGCCTGCTTCATATCGCCCATGTCCTTGTAGCAACGGCCCTCGAACAGCACGGCGTAGAAGCCGGCGATCATTTTGCGATACTTGTCCCCCACCTCGCGATATTTTTCCGCGGCCTTGGTCAAGGTCTCCTTGTAGGCCTTGGGGTCGGCCTTGAGGATCTCCGCCTTCTCGTAGAGGATCGTGGCGCTCACCAGCTGCGCCTGGACGTAATCGGCCCGCAGCTGGTCGCGCTCGGCGATCAGGTCGGCATCCTTCCGCGGGTCGAGTTGCCCGGTGGGCATGCTCTTCAGCTTCGTGGCGATCGTGGCCGCGTTGTCCGAAAACACCTTCTCGGCCTCGTCAAACAGGGCCAGGGCTTTCTGCTGCAGGTCCTTCTTTTCGGTTTCGGTCGTGGTCCGTTCGGCCTGACCCATGCGGATCCGCGCCCGCTCGACGACGATGTTGGCCATCTGGCCGCGGGCCGAGAGCAACAACGGGTGCCCGCTCTGGGCCTGCGCGAATTTCTCGAAGGCCGTTTGGGCCTGGTCCAGCTGCCGCTCACGAAGCCCCAAGTCCCGCTGAGACCGCGCACTGTCGACCAGCGTCAAGCCGCGCTCGTAGTCCAGCAAGGCCTTCGTCTCGACCTTGACCAGCTTGCTGGCCTGCGCCTGGTCGAGATAGGCCAGGGCCAGTTCGTGATAGCCGCGTTGCCGCAAGCCCTCGAGGAACTCGCGCACCGGGGCAGCCGCCCAGGTGACGCGGGCCAGCGCGGCCTGACCCAGGACGAGAAGGATCAAGACCCGTGCGGCCCGACGACGCGCTTGGTCGATTTGCATTACGCTGTCCTCCCCCGATCCAACAACCTGCTCCCTCTTCCCCCGTCCCAGGCGCGGGGCCGGACCGGGTTCCAACCCGCCCGCCGGCGCGCGGGACCCACCCTGAAAGCGTGCGGATACACTTCGGAGGGTGGAGAGTCCAGTGAATCCCGTGCACCCCAAGGGGTCAGGCACATTTTTCGGCTCCAGCGTCCCACGACGCCGAGCCATCATCCCGCCGATCCATGAGCCAGACCCCGGCTCGTGAACGGTTAGGCGCTGTTCAACCATAAGTTACCGAAATCACTCATCAGCCGCCGGGCGCTAGCCCGCGGTTCATCCGAGAAAGACCGCGGGCTAGCGCCCCGCGGCTGATCCACAAAACCGGTAGGTAATTGTCGTACAGCGCCTTACGCCGCGGCTGTCTACCTTTTCTACTTTATAGTCTGGCGGCCTGGAAGCAACTGCGGGCCCGCACCGGCTACGGGCGCCGCACCGCCGCCGGCACACGCTCAAGCAGCGCGTCGGCACGCTGCAACGTGGTTACGAACTCGCGCCACGCCGGTTGCCCGGCCAGCCGCGGGTGCACCTCGGCGGCTGCCAGGAGCACGTGCTGCAATCGGCGGGCGCCGGGCTGGACGAAGGGCGAGCCTCGCAGCACCTCGGCCGCCTCGGCCGCCAGGGCAGCCGCCTCCAGCGGCAGCGGCATGGCCCCCAGCGACGTGGCAAACTGCAATCGGCCGACACGCTGCTCCACCCGCCGCGCTGGTCCACCCGGGCCCTCACGCCACATGACCTCGGCCAACGCGATCCGTTCGTCCGCACCGTTCGGCTCCAGCCAGACCTCGAACAGCGCGCTGGCCTGCTGGCCGGCGTGCAGCACCGATTCGACCGAACCCGCGACCGTACCCAGGGACAGCGCATCGTGCCCCAGCAACCGGTAGGCCGTCACCGCCCGTGGATTGAACGTCACCCGCAGCTGGGCATCGCAAACCTCCGCCGCTGGGCCCGGCGCCAGCGCCGAGGCCAGGATGCCTCGAAGCTGCTCCACCGTCTGCACATGATCGAGGCTGCCGCCGGAAGCGAACGCGAAACGGCTCAGCAGCGGGTCGGCCTCGTCCTCGCTGCCCCACTGCACGAACCGCACCTGAACGCCGCTGCGCCCAAGCTCCGTCAGCAGCTGTTCGAGCTGGAACGCAATGGACTCGGGCAAGCCGATCACCCGATCGGTGACCACGACCAGCTGCCGCGCGGCACCGGGCCGTGAACCAGGACCATCGGCAATCGCGGCGGCCCGCTGCAGGCCGGCTCCCAGGTTGGACGAGCCCCGAGGCTGCAAACCCTCGGCCAGGACCCGCCGCCACCTGTCCGGCTGATCGATCGGCGCATGCTCGACCAGCACGCGGGCCGTTTCATTGATGGCGACCAGCGACAGATGATCCTGGTCGGTCAGTTGCGCCGGCAACCGCTGGAGGGCCTGGGCGGTCATCCAGAGTCGATCCCCCCAGCCCATGCTGGCCGAGACGTCCACGGCAATCGTCAGGTGCGTCGGTCGGCGGTCCGCGGCGGGTGGTCCGGCATTCACCGCCACCTGCAGGAGCCCGGCCCGGCCATCCCCAAAGATCGATGGTCCCGCCGCCGTTCGCAGGCCCACCTTGCCGGGCGGTGGGGCAGGGAAGGGGAACCAGACCGCCGCCAGGAAGTCCTCGACCCGCACCTGGGACGGCGCCGGCAGCCGCCCCTGATCCAGCACGCGGCACAGCAGGTCGTAGCTCTCCGTCTCCGTCACCATGGGAACCGTCGCGGTGTGCGGCTGTCCCGGATGCCTTGGGGAAATGACCGGGCTCGCCTGGTGAGCCATCAGGAAGCGCGGATCCAGGACGCGTGCGGCCGCTGAAGGATACCGCGTCCGCAGCCGCGCCGGCTCGCGCGGGTCGCCCAGCGTCTCGTCGTCACCATGGGGCAGGCTCAGGTGGCCCCATCGCAGACGGTAGATGTCGTCCAGCAGGTTGGGGGCCCACGCCAGTTGCGACTGCAACTCCGACAGCGGTCCGTCGGCCGGGACGGGAAGCACGAGCGGCTCGATCCGCGGGAGGTCGACCCGCTGATCGGAGCGTGCCGGCTCGAGCGCCAATTCCACAGCGGGCAGGTCCGGCGTGCCCGGGCGCGCGAAGCTGGCCGACATCTCCAGCGACAGAGCCGCCCCGCCGCCCGTCGCCCGGCGGTAGCTGGGATAGGTCCAACCAGCCAGGATCGCCAGATAGGCCACGGAGGCGGCCGCCAGCAGCACGGCCGCGGCGGATAAGCGTCCCCACGCCGCCCACCGACGGCCCTGCCGCGCGATCGCGTGCAACCGCGGCAGCAACGACGCGGGAAGCGGCACATCCCTCAGCCGCTGGTCGACTTGCTCGTCCCGCACAATCCCGCGCAGCCGCTCCCGCAAACCTGCTGCGATCGGCACCTGGGACAGGGCAGCATCGATCTGGGAATTGCCCCAGCCGGCCACGTCGCGGAGGCGATCCTGCAACCCGTCGGGCAGCGGAACGTCGCGCAACTGTTGCTCCAGCCAGGGATCGGGCGACGATTCAGACATCCCAGCCGCGCCCACGTGTGAAGGTTACTTGAACTGGATCTGGCACTCGCCCGGCGCCGCGGCCCGCCGCCGATCATGGCTGCGCGGCCGATAACAGGTACTGCCGCATCCGGCTGCGCGCGCGACTGACGCGCGACAGCACCGTTCCGAGCGGGACCTCCAACACCTCGGCCGCCTCCTGGTGCGTCAGTTCGCCGACCACCACCAGGAGCAAGGCCTCGCGGAGCACGTCGGGCAGCTTTTGCAGCGCCCGCTGGACTTCGTCCGTGTAGCCCTGCTCCGCCCTCTGGCCGGCCGCCGCGTTCGTCTCCAGCGACAAGTCACCGTAGACGACGTTTCGTGGGCGGGCGCGCCAGCGATCCGCGGCGCGCCGCCGCAGAATCGCCACCAGCCAGGCCCGCCCACCGCGCCCCGGCTGGTAGAGCCGCCGGCTGGACCACGCCGAGCGGAACGTCTCCTGCACCACGTCCTCCGCCTCGTGGCGGTCCCCGGTCAGGCGGTAGGCCATCCGGTACAGGACCGCGCCGTGGGCGTCGACCAGCTCGTTGAATTCCGTCTGCGAGAGCGCCAAATCCAGCTTCTCCCACCGATGGCTGCCCAACGGCGACGCGACGGTACGGGGCCCGGCGCATCAACCTGTTCGCCCGCGGAACGAAGAGTTATTCCCCGGTTCGTTACCGTTCATGGGGTGGACGACAGATCTGCTGCACCCCAAGGGGTCAGGCACATTCTTCTTCGGGACCGCTGCACGACGCCGAGCGGTCTTCCCGTCGAAACAATGAGCCAGACCCGGCCGGTGAACGGTTTCCCCGCTACGTGCGTCAGGCACGCTTCCCCCCTTGATTGTAGCCACGTGGCCCTGCCGTGATCGAGTCCGCGCAAAGGCCTGGGCGTATTTTGGGCGTGGTGGCCCTGGCGATCCTGGGAACGGGAGGTGTGTGCCACTGGCCTTGCCAGTGCCACCCTGCCGCGTGCCCAAGCCAGGTTTCGCAATTCCGGGAGGGCGAGGCTCCCGCCGAGCCGAAACCGCGCTCAACGCACCGGCTCGGCGCGAGCCTCGCCCTCCCCAATAAAAACGTCTCGCTCCTGGCGTAACCGTTCACAGCCCGGTGGAAGTTTTTCCCTGATATTCCAGGGGGTCAGGTCCATGTTTTCGGCCGGCGCGTATCCGCGAGCTCGCGTTGATCGGCCGAAAAATGGACCAGACCCCGACCCGTGAACGCTTAGGCGCTGCACGACAATTACCCACCGGTTTTGTGGATCAGCCGCGGGGCGCTAGCCCGCGGTCTTTCGCGGATGAACCGCGGGCTAGCGCCCCGCGGCTGATGAGTGATTTCGGTAACTTATTGTTGAACAGCGCCTTACCTCCTGGCCATGGTAGCCGCTGGGCTCCCGCGGCGCGCCCCGCCGCAGCTTGTTGCAGTGCGCCGCGCGGGATAAGATTCAGTGGCTGGGGGATCGCGCAGGCCGAACGACTTTGCCGGGCAGTCGTGCGCGCACCGCTGGAGGTCCAGGACCGTGGTGTCGAGCGACCGTCGATGTTGGCGGCGGAGGACCATCCTGAGCGAGCCACCGCTGCACGACGCGGCGGTCCGCTCGTGTCGGAACCAAGGTGGCAACCGTTCACCGGCCGGGGTCTGGCTCGTTTTTCGGCGGGAAGACCGCTCGTCGTCGTGCGACGCCGCCGCCGAAAAATGTGCCTGACCCCTTGGGGTGGAGCACGGCGTCCACCCCGTGAACGGTTACCCAAGGTGCATGGTCCCGGATCGCACACGAGCGCAGGAAGGCAGCCGATGGTCCGCTTGACAGGTAGGCCGCATCGGTACGCCGCCCGACGAGTCCCGGACCAGCCGCGCAACTACTTCTCCCGGAGCGAGCAGTACCGGTTGCTGATGCTCGTCTCGATGCTGATGCTCGCATGGGTGCTGATGGTCGAGGCCGCCAAGCCCCGCAACTGGCAGTGGCTGTGGAACGTCGCGGGGGGGCCGGACCCGGCGGTGTCGCAGCCCGGTGCGTCGCGGGCTGGCCCGGTCCCCGAGGACCAGCCGATCGACACGCGGCTTCCGTCGCGGCCCCGGCCGGCGGGCGACGACGTGGCGGGCCAGTTCGTGGCCCAGTTGGACAGACCCCGCGAGGATCTGCCCGAACCGTCGACGGCGGCGGGCGACTACTTTCCCGGCGTGAAGCCCCAGTTGCTGGCCGAGGTGCGCGACGACACGGTCTTTCGACCGGCGGAGGCGGATGCCTGGTTCCATCTGTTCCAGGTGCTGGCCCGCAGCGATCCCGCTCGGCTGGAGGCCTCGTCGCTGGGAACCGTCGGGTTCGTGCCGTTGTATAAGCAGACCAAGGAGTACCGCGGCCGGCTCGTGACGGTCCAAGGCACGGTGCGGCGAGCCCACCAGCTCGCGGCACCACCGAATGCCTACGGGATCTCTGGATACTGGATGTGCTGGCTGCAACCCGAGGGCGGCCCCGATTCCCCGATCGTGGTCTATACCCTGGAGATGCCGGCCGGATTTTCCAGCGGGATGGCGCTCCGGGAAACAGCGTCCTTCACTGGATTCTTCTACAAGCGGTGGGCGTACGAGGCGCGCGAGGGCACGCTGACCGCGCCGCTCGTGTTGGCTCGGACCGGCCGATGGACGCCGGCCACGGCGGACGGTCCTCCCCAGCCGCCATCGGCTGGCCGTTTTGCGCTGGTCATGGCGGGAGCCGCCGCGCTGGGCGTGGTGATCGCGCTGCTCGTCTACCGCGCCAGTCGCACGCGCGCGGCGAGCGCATACGCGCCGATGGCCCGTGCCCCGGCCGACCAGCTGGACGCGCTGCGCGACGCTCCGGTACTGCCCGACGTCCGCCAGCGGTTACGGGAGATGGCTAAGCAGTCGGATGCCGGCTCGGCGGGAGCCTCGCCCTCCCAGAATCACGGCCAGCGGTTACGGGAGATGGCTAAGCAGTCGGATGCCGAGGAACGGGCCGCCGATACGCAGTTTCCTCCGGGATGATGAGCCCATGGATCCGCTCCGCCTGCGTCGCGCCGGTGTCTCCTCCGCGTTGGCCCTCGTGTTGGGTGGGTGGCTCGCCTTGCGGCCGCACGCGGCCGCAAGTGTCACGGACACCGCACCGGCGGCCCCCTCCCCCAGCTCCGGCCCGCGGCAAGTGCTGGAGCTGTTCAACATCGATGAAAGCCAGCTGCAGTTCTTTGAGAACGGACGACCGCTGCACCCCGACGAACTCGGAACGCTTTACCGTCTGCTGTTTCGCATGCCCCAGTTCGCGATCGAGGACCTGGAGCGCTGGTCCCGCGACGACGTCCGCTGGGCCGAGTTGGCGGCTGACCCGGACGCGTATCGGGGCGAGGTCTTTCGCCCTCTGGGGAAGGTGATCGACATCCAACTGGAACCGATGCTGCCGGAACTGGTCACCCGCTTTCGGTTCAACGATTACTGCCGCGTGACGATCCAGCTGACCGACACCCCGGCGACCGCTGTCGTCCTGGCGCGGACGATTCCGCAGGCCTGGCGCAACGCCCTCGAGCAAGGCCTGCCGATCGAGGAGCCCGCCGGGACGCTGGGCATCTTCCTCAAGGCAGGCCAGACGGGCGACGAAACGCCACAGCTGGTCTTCGTGGCCGACCGCCTGGGCTGGTATCCGAGCCAGGCTGGTTCTGCGCTGAAGATCGAAGCGGATCAGGCCTTCCTGGGCCGCCTCGGCATGGACTGGGGGCTCTTCGACCAGGTCCACCATCGCCGGGACTTCAGCAGCTCGGACCGCGAGTGTTTCTACCAGCTGCTGTCGGTCGTGGCCCGCACGGACCCCGCGGAACTCATGCGGAGGAGCCGTCCCGGCTATGACATGCAGCAGCTGCTTACCGAGCCCGAGTCCGAGGAGGGACGGCTGTATGTCCTGGAGGGAACCGCCCGGCGGGCCACGCGGATTCGCGTGGACGATCCCGATATCCAGCGCCGCTTCGGGATCGACCACTATTTCGAGATCGAGGTCTTCGTCCCGCTCGACCAGACGATCCGGTTCGTGGAAGGTCCCGAGGATGCGGAGGGCAAGGTATTCACCGACTACCCGATCGTCTTCTGCGTGCGCCGGCTGCCGCCCGGCCTGCCGGAAGGTGACAACATCCGCGAGTGGGTGCGCGTCGCCGGTTCCTATTTCAAGCTGTGGTCGTACCGGACCCAGTTCATGTCGGAAGGGGCGCCGACGTCCAGCGATCGGTCGGCGGGGCTGCGGCGCCAGGTCAGTCCGCTCCTGGTGGGACTCGAGCCGCAGTGGATTCCAACCGAGGACCCGCGCGGCCCGGGATTGGGCGTGCTGCTGGGTGCCCTGTTCGTCGTGGTGGTGGTTGGCACCTGGGCGGCGGTCTGGTGGTTCGGTCGCGAGGACGCGCGCTTCGAGCGCACGACGCTGGACCGCCAGTTGACACCGGACCACCCGCCAGGCCTGGACCGGCTGGAGGCGGTGGAGCAGGTGCCGCCGCCCGATTCCCCACCGTCCGGATAGGTGCTGCCGCGGTTCCGACGTGCGGTTCATCCATCCGAGCGACGAGCCCAACCTGGGCACGGTCCTTGGCACCGATCCCCACGGGATCGACGCGGCGGCACGGGATGTGGACGTCGGCGAGGAATCGACACTGGACAACGGCCAACGGACGTGTCGAGGACCAGCGCCCGCCGCCGCGGCGCGAGGTCGGGAAAGCGCGGAGCCGTGCCCCTCGGCACGCGGCTCGTCCACCCGCCCAGCGCGGCCATCGGACAACCCCCCGGCCGTGCCCCGGCCAGTCGACGGGGAAAGGTTCACACGTCGGCTTGTGATCGATCCTTCGGCCGACAGCTTCCTCCCCGCCAGCTCGCGCGGGCCGAAGAGACGGCCCTGACGCGCTCAAGTCACGTCGGGTCCCCGCGCCCTCGGCACTTCCGGGCGGCGGCGCCTGCCCACTTGACTTGTATTGCGGTCCGCTCATATTTGCGGCTGACCGGGGGCTGGCCGGCAGTCGGGAACTGCTTCGGCAGTTTGGCCCAAGCAGGTTCGAAGGCGGTAGGCGTCGAAAAGGGTGTCCGCCTCCTGACGCTCACCGTGCCGGCCGGTTTCTCCGAAGCCCGCGCGGATGGGCGGCGGTCAGGACACGAGGAGGGACTCGACATCATGAGGCGTGCCAGGATTACGGTGATCGGTGCGGGGAATGTCGGGGCCACGACCGCGCACTGGTGTGCGGCGGCGGAGCTGGGTGACATCGTGCTGCTCGACATCCCCCAGACCGAGGACATGCCGCGCGGCAAGGCCCTCGACCTGTTGCAGGCGTCGCCGATCATCGGCTTCGACTGCAAAATTGTCGGCACGAACGACTACGCCGACACCGCGGGGAGCGACGTCGTCGTGATTACCGCCGGGATTCCCCGCAAGCCCGGCATGAGTCGGGATGATCTGCTGAGCACCAACGCGCGGATCGTGACCTCGGTGGCGGAGCAGGTGAAGCGGACCAGCCCCGACGCCTTTCTGATCGTGGTCAGCAACCCGCTGGACGCGATGGTCCAGCAGGCCTGGAAGGTCAGCGGCTTTGCCCCGCAGCGGGTGATGGGCCAGGCGGGCGTGCTCGACACGGCGCGGTACCGCGCCTTCCTGGCGCTCGAACTGGGAGTGAGCGTGGAGGATATCTCGGCCCTGCTGATGGGCGGGCACGGGGATACGATGGTGCCGATGCCCAGCTGTACCTCGGTGGGGGGAATTCCCGTGACGCGGCTGATCGACGAAGGGCGGCTGCAGCAGATTATCCAACGGACACGCGACGGGGGTGCGGAGATCGTCAGCCTGCTGAAGACGGGCAGCGCTTACTACGCCCCGGCGGCGGCCACGGCCCAGATGGTCGAGGCGCTCGTGCGGGACAAGAAGCGGGTCATGCCGTGTGCCGCCTACTGCGACCGGGAGTATGGCGTCGGCGGTTATTTCGTCGGCGTGCCGGTGGTGCTGGGCGGCCACGGTGTCGAGCGGATCATCCAGTTGCAGCTCAACCCGCAGGAGATGGCCGATTTCCGCAAGAGCGTCGAGGCCGTCCAGGTGCTCGTGAAGACCATGGAATCGCTGATGGGTGCCGCCTGAGGGTAGCGCGATTCCGCCGGACAGAGTTTCCGCCGGACAGAGTTTCCGCCGGACAGAGTTTCCGCGGGACAGAGTTGGCGATCCGGGGCTCCGGCGAGGCAGCGGCGTGGCGGCACCGGCAATTTGGGAACGGGGGGTGTGCGCCACTGGCTTTGCCAGTACCGCCGGGGCGACGATCGGCACAGAATCGTGACGCCGCTGCGGCACTGGCTAAGGCGCTGCACGACAATTACCTACCGGTTTTGTGGATCAGCCGCGGGGCGCTAGCCCGCGGTCTTTCGCGGATGAACCGCGTACTGACCTTGCGTGTTCCTTACCCGATCCCGACGGGCGCTAGCCCGCGGTCTTTCGCGGATGAACCGCGGGCTAGCGCCCGGCGGCTGATGAGTGATTTCGGTAATTTATTGTTGAACAGCGCCTAAGCCAGTGGCACACTTTGAAGGCCGCCCGATTCCCACCGCCACCCTGCCGCAATTCCCAATTCCCACCGCCACCCTGCCGCAATTCCCAATTCCCACCGCCACCCTGCCGCAGTTCCGGGACGGCGAGGCTCCCGCCGAACCGCAACCGGGCTCTAGGCACCGGCTCGGAGGGAGCCTCGCCCTCCCTAAAAAAGGTCTCGCTCCTGGCCGGCGTAGCGACACTGGCAAAGCCAGTGGCACACTTTGAAGGCCGCCCAATTCGCCAGTGTCACCCTACCCGCCACTGCCCGGCACCGCAGCAGCTTGGCTGACGTTGACACCCCTGGGGCACTGCGATAGAGTCCGAGAATGGTTTGGAGGGCCTGTACGGATCTTTGTGTCAATGGCTCTGCCGAAGGGGACAGTCCCATTTTTCTGGCATCCATGCCACAAAAATCGGGACAGTCCCGGTTTGGGGAGGTGCCGGGGACTCGTTCCGCGGCGAGCGAATGAGGAAGCGTCGCTGCGATTCGTCGTTGGGGCGGTCACCCAGTACGTTTGTCGTCTCCATCCTATAACCCGTCGTCCACTTGCGACATGAACGATCCGCCCGTGATGTCTCTCGTGGAGCCTCGGCTAGCTGCTGGCCTTTCTTGCGATCCACTCGCTAGCAGTCCCCCGCGTCGCGCGCATCTGGCAGCTTTCACGGTTGATTCGCGAGCCGCCGCCGGGCCACCGATGCGCCGCTTCGTCCGCAGGGGCGCAACGCCGCGCGCAGCCGCCGGGCAGGCCTATCTGTAGAAGGGAACCTCGCGCCGTATGAAACGCGGAGCTTTATACGATGAGTCCTTGCTGGCGCCGCCCAGTGCCGGGACGAGTGTCGACCTGGCCTGGCAGCCGGAAACGAACCACCGGAGCGTCTGCCACTGTCTCTTCTTGCCGCTCCATTACGAAGCCAACTACGCCTACCCGCTGCTCGTCTGGCTGCATGGGCCAGGGGACGACCAGCGCCAGGTGAAGCGGATCATGCCTCTGGTCAGCTTGAGAAATTACGTGGCGGTCGGGGCCCGCGGCACCTGGATGGACCAGGACGACGACCTGGGACAAGGGGGTTTCACCTGGCGGCAGACGGATCACGACATTCTGCTGGCCAGCCAGCGCGTGGCAGACTGCATCCAGTTGGCGTCGGAACGTTGCCATATCGCCCCGGAGCGTATTTTTCTGGCGGGATACGATGCGGGCGGCACCATGGCCTTGCGGTTGGCCATGGCCGAGCCGGAGAAGTTCGCGGGCGTGGTATCGCTGTGCGGGCGCTTTCCACAGGGCCACAACCCGCTGGCCCGGTTTGAGCTGGCGCGGCGGGTACCGCTGCTGATCGCCCAGGGACGCGATAGCGAGAGCTACACCCAGGATCAGGTCTGCCGCGACTTGCGGCTGCTGCATTCGGCCGGCATGTCGGTTACGCTGCGTCAGTATCCGTGTGGCCAGGAGGTCACGACGTTGATGCTGGCGGATGTCGATGCCTGGGTGATGCAGCGGGTGACCGGCGTCGAACCTGCCAGTTCGCCCGACGAATCGTGCTTGCGATCCGGCGAGTGGAACTGACGCGCGGCTCGCCATCTCGACGCATGCATCAGCTTGCGTGGTTCCGGGAAACCGGCGCACTGCGTGTGCCGCTGCCCCATCGTAGGCGGCACACCTCCCGTGCCGCTGCCCCACCCCAGGCGGCACGCTCCGTGTGCCGCTGGCCGGTGACGGCACACTCTGTGTGCCTCCTACTTTGGGGGAGGCGATCGGGCAACTTTCTCGGCGATCCGGCCGGGCGCAGATGGCGACCATCGCCCTGTGGGGGCCAGGGCAACCCGGCCCGTGGCAGATCGCTGCGCCGCCCCGGGTACGCGGCGAAGCTTCGTGTCCCAAGCCCTTACTGAAACAGAGCGCCACAGACCGGGCGGATTGTGGAGGGCTCAGGCCCCGGCCGCGAAAGGGCCCGTCAACGGAACGCATCCCGGATGGACGGACCACCGCCTGCGCAGCGCGATCGGCGGGAAACGCGGATTGACACTGGATGGGCACATCCGGTACAAGCCGCTCCTCACTTCTTCCGCGGGGGCGCAACCGCGGGTGCGTGCCTGTCGTCAATCTCCGGGCCGACCCTGGCACCCGCTTCGCTGCGCCCCGGTTTCGTCGCGCCGTTCCCAGGAAGGCTTCTTCATGAGACAAGCCCAAGACCTGCACTTACCCCGCACGATCCGCTGGCAGTCGTGTTACTTGAGACCACTGCTGGAGGAGGTCTGCCAGGCCTTCTCTCCCGAGATCGCGGGCCGCGGCGTCGATCTGCGGCTGGACGTGGAGCCCGACGTCACCGTGCTGGCCGACCGCGCCTTGCTGCGTCGCGCGGCGGTGCAGCTGGTCGGAAACGCCCTCAGCGCCATGCCCGCGGGGGGCGAGCTATGCGTGACCGCCGTCGTCGGCCCGCGCGGCGTGGAGGTCGAGATTGCGGACAGTGGCCGCGGCCTGCCTGGAGCTGGGCCGGCGCCGGCGGGCTACCCGGAAATCGACGCAATGCACGAGGTGGAGCAGATCGTTCGGCTGCATGGCGGGAAGGTCGCGGCCAGCAACTGCCCCGAGGGAGGCGCCGCGTACACGCTGTTCCTCCCGCGTCGCCACCTCGTCGCTGCGGCATAGCGCATCGTCCCAGTTGAACTTTCGGATCAGCCGCCGGGCGCTAGCCCGCGGTTCCTCCGGGAAAAACCGGGGGCTAGCGCATCGTCCCAGTTGAACTTTCGGATCAGCCGCCGGGCGCTA
>Ga0114938_1001047_pt1 | contig 19761 bp, 15 predicted proteins | sample AshMeaBigSpring_FD_88675 | JGI IMG/M metagenome (GOLD analysis project Ga0114938, IMG submission 88675) | Groundwater microbial communities from Big Spring, Nevada to study Microbial Dark Matter (Phase II) - Ash Meadows Big Spring | ecosystem: Environmental > Aquatic > Deep subsurface >...
CGGCTCACACCACTTTAAATGAATAAAACCCACGACTATCGTGGGTTTTGTGTTTTAGTGCACAAAACAGGGCACAGTTTGTAAAAAGCAATGGGTTTATGGCATCACAACTTTGAGTTGAGCAACCTGCCACTAGTGATGTAAAAATACAAGGAACTCATTCGCCTCCTCCCTACAGATTTACTAAAAATCTTGCTATACATCATAAGTCAATACATTATTCGCTATAAATATTGCTTATTTGCAGTTGGTATTTTTCCATAATTACCTTGCGTTTAAGGCTCAGTTTGGGTGTTAATTCTCCGGCTTCTATGCTCCACTCTTTGGGCAACAGGGCAAAGGCTTTTATTTGTTCTACTTTGTTAAAAGGTTGGTTGAGTTGGTTTACTAATTTTTGGTACTTGGCTAATACTTCGGGCATAGCTATTGCTTGTTCGTTGGTAGTAAATGTGTAGCCCTTGTGTAGCATCCACGCTTTTAAATGTGCAAACGCAGGCACAATAAGGGCTCCAACAAATTTTCGTTCGCTGCCAATCACCATTATTTGCTCTATAAATGGATTTTCTTTAAATTGATTTTCAATTGGTTGAGGGGCTACATATTTGCCGCCACTTGTTTTGAATAGTTCTTTTTTACGATCGGTAATTTTTAGATACCCACCATTTTCCCAAATACCAATGTCGCCGGTATGCAACCAACCATTGATAATTGTTTCGGCTGTAAGGTCCGGACGTTTGTAATAGCCTTCCATAACACAGGGTCCGGCAACCAATATTTCGCCATCTTCAGCAATTTTGACTTCAATACCATTGATAGGTACTCCAACGGTTCCAATTTTACGACCACTATTGGCTTTTCGGTTAACAGAAATAACAGGACTGTTTTCGGTTGGGCCGTAACCCTCATAAACAGGAATTTGTGCTGCATTAAAAATATGTAGCAATTTGAGTTGGCATGCTGCACCACCCGTTACAATAAACGAAATATTGCCGCCCAAAGCTTGTCGCCATTTGCTAAATACCAATCGGTTGGCTAATTGAAGCTGTTTATTGTACCACCATCCTTTGTTTTGGTGATAGTCGTATTGTTCTGCTAGGTGCAAAGCCCAATAAAACAACGCTTTTTTGATGCCGGTGAGCTGACTGCCCGTAAGCATGATTTTTTCGAATACTTTTTCTAGCAATCGCGGAACGGTAGTAAAACCATCGGGTTTAATTTCTCGTAGGTTATCGCCAATAGTTTCCATGCTTTCGGCATAATAAATGCCAATACCACTAAACAGATAAATATAGGTAACCGTTTTTTCAAAAATATGATTGAGGGGTAAAAAGCTCAATACTTTTCCTGAAGGATTGTCTTCAAAAGGAAAACTTTCTTTACTGAACATGACGTTGCAATAAATATTATTGTGACTAAGCATAACCCCCTTAGGAGTGCCCGTTGTGCCCGAAGTGTAAATGATAGTGGCAATGTGAGAAGTAGGAATACTTTGTTTAATGTGTTCCATTTGCATCATGGCATCGTTGGTTGCTAGTTGTAGTACGGATTGCCAATGTGTAGCACCAGGAATAGCATCGAAAGTAATTACATCTTTCAGCGAAGCAACATTGGCTTTAATGCTATTTACTTTTTGCAGCATTTCGGTATTACTAACAAATACATACGTTACTTGTGCATTATTCAATATAAATTCTACTTCGCTTGCATTAGTGGTTGGGTAAATAGGTACTAAAATAGCACCAATTTGTTGTACGGCTAAGTCGGTAAAAACCCATTCGGGACGGTTATTGCTGATAATGGCAATTTTATCGCTGTTTTCAGCCGTCATATCGCGGCCACTTACCCCAAGTTGCAATAAACCAGCACTTAATTGATTAACAATGGTTTTTGCTTTTTGTGTACTGATGGTTTTCCATTCGCCGTTTTGTTTGGCGGCCAACATATCCGTTTTTGGGAAGTTTTGCAATTGATGATCGATGCTATCGAACAAGCGTTTTCTGTTTTCCATAAGCATGGCATTGGTTATCGTAGAACAAAATAATGTACAAATATAAGTGCCTGATTAAAATAGATTAAATGAAAATGCACCAAGCTTCCTATTGAAGTGCGGGTGTTGTAAAGTGAAAAAGACAATGCACATACCCTTTCGGCTTTACTCAACAACACAACAACAAAAAAAAGGCAAGTATGTTGTTTAACAGGCGGAATGCAGTTGTCAAGGTTCGCTACACAGAAAATCAGTTGATATAATTAACCATTCATCAATAGGGAGTAGCATTTGCAACTAGTGTTTCTGCTAATATGGCCGGCTTGTTGTAATTTGTAGCATGATTTTGTGTAGCCATATGCGCAGCATTTTGTTTCTACTTGTTTGGTGGATAGCACCTCCAACCAAGGGATATGCCCAAACAAGCAAGCCGGTGGCAAAACTCATTACTCGCTTTGGTTTTGTACAACTAACAGGGGGTGTTACAGTGGTACAAGCCACAGTAGACGCAAAGCAAGACACGCTAAATTTTATTTTGGATACCGGTTGTGGCGGCATTTCTATCGATTCGGTAACCGCCATGCAAATGGGCTTTCAAATGGTACAAAGCCAGAAAACCATAACGGGAATAGCAGGAAAAAAACAATTGTGGTTCAGTTACAACCACACCTTGCATTTACCGGGTTTGCAGATAGATAGCGTTCATTTTCATGTAAACGATTACGAAATACTCAGCAGTGCTTATGGAATTAAGATTGATGGCATTTTAGGGTATGGTTTTTTAAGTAGGTACTTAGTTGCCATTGATAACGACAACATGCAATTAAGTGTTTATACATCCGGTAGTTATCACTATCCATCTAAAGGATATTTATTAAAGGCCAATTTTGCCAGCATACCAACAATGGCAGCATTAGTAGGCGACCAAAAGGTGGCTTGGCAACGCTTTATTTTTGATACCGGAGCCGGTATATGTATGCTTTTTTCGGAAAATTTTGTGGCAGATAATCAATTGTTACCTGCTAAACGAAAACGCTTTGCCACGCTGGCGGAGGGTTTAGGAGGAAAAACAGACATGCAGTTAACCTATGTAGATAAAGTACAAATTGGTAAATACCGGTTTAAAAAAGTGCCTGTTTATGTTTTTAACGATGCATATGGGGTAACCGCTTATCCGCAATTGGGGGGCTTAATTGGCAACGATTTGTTGCGCCGTTTTAATGTAGTACTCAATTACCAACAACAACACATTCACTTATTACCCAATAGCCATTTTAAGGACCCTTTCGACTATGCGTACTCCGGATTGGGTGTTTATCAAATCAACCATTTGGTACAAGTGATGGATGTGGTGCCCCATTCGCCTGCCGAAAAAGCCGGATTTATGGTTGGAGATGTGATAGTTGCCATGGATAATCAATTTGTACATAATGTGCAGCCTATTAAATCGGCACTGCAAAATGCAGGTACTCAGGTTCGCTTTGTGGTACAACGACAGCAACAATTGCGTCTGCTATCGCTGAAAGTAAAAAGTATTTTACATTAAAAAACGCCTTAAAAATGGCCATTAAATTGTTCAATTCGTTTAAAATCAGTAGTTTTAGTGTTTAACATATAGCGAATGAAACAGTTTTTGATGTGTATAGGGGTGTTGGCAATAGTGGGTATTACAAAAGCACAACCACCGGCAAATTATTATAAAAATGCGAGTGGAAAATCGTGTAGCGATTTAAAAACGGCTCTCAGCCAAATAGTGCAAGTGGGCAACAAGCGGGATTATGGAGCACTGTTTAGTCAATACCTTATTTCCGACATAAAGCCGCGTACAGTGGGCGTGGCAGATACTGCTTCGGCCAATGTTATTTGGGACATCTATTCGTCTAAAGCTGCCGGCGAGGTAGACCCTTATCAATATACGCCAGATATTCAAAAGTGTGGTAATTACAAAGGCGAAAACAGTTGCTACAACCGCGAACACTCTGTACCGCAAAGTTGGTTTGATGGCAACACCAATATTCCTGGGCCTGCAACAGATTACCTGCATATTTATCCAACTGATGGTCATGTTAATGGCAAACGTAGCAATTTTCCGTACGGAGAGGTAGCCAATGCAAGTTATACTAGTTTGAATGGCAGCAAACTAGGTAGTTCGGCTGTAGCAGGCCTAACGGGAACTGTTTTTGAACCCATCAACGAATTTAAAGGCGATGTAGCACGTGCTTTTTTGTATTTTGTAACTTGCTATCAGGACAGTATCACAAGTTGGTCTACTTTCGCTGATGCAAAGCAAGCGTTTGATGCCAATAGCTTCCCTTCTGTAAAAGTGCCTTTTTTGCAATTGATGATCAAATGGCACAACCAAGATCCGGTAAGCGATAAAGAAAGAAATAGGAATAATGCATCCTATACATTTCAAAGAAATAGAAACCCCTTTGTAGATAGTCCGCAATATGTAAACTTAATTTGGAACAATACCTGTCCGGGTTTAAGCACACTGCCTGCCAAAATTGTTTTATTTACCGGTAAAATAAACAACCAATTTGTGCAATTGCATTGGAAAACGGCAAACGAAGTTAATATTGACCAATACATAGTAGAACGCAGCACCAACGGATGGGAATTTGAACCTGTAGGCACTATTGCCCCTAATATCTCCAACAATTATGTGTTTACGGAAAATGCATCCGCCTTACAAGGAAAACCTGTTTTGTACCGAATTAAAATAATAGATAACGATGGAACGGTTACTTATGGTCAAGTATTGCAAATATCGGTTCCGGTAGGTATTGGCTACCAAATAGTAACTAACCCTGTACATCATCAACTCATTATTCGTTCCAATAATCCTGCCGCGGTGGAACAAGCCGAGGTAAAAATTGTGAGTTTAGTTGGTCATGTATTGCACAAAGGGACGTATAGCTTCCAAAACAAGCAAGTGCTAGTTCCCGTACAATCTTTATGTAACGGAACCTATTTGGTGCATGTAACCGCAGGTCAACAAACTTGGGTATCTAAAATGGTGGTACTGCAATAAAAAAAACTAGTTGCGTGTTTGGCGTATTAAATTAGGTACATATTGGCAAGCGCCTTATTGTGTAAGGCTACTGCAATACGTATTTCAAACATTTTACTTGAGCAAAAGCCCTAGTAATGAGCGGGTTTGCCCCGTTCAATTAACACAAAACACACAACATTGTCTAATTGCTTATATAAATTGTAGCAGCCTATCAAATTTCATCTGCTTAAAACTATCGATGCGGGTTATCTTTGCACCCTTGCAATTGTATAATTTTTTTAGATAGGTTTTATTATGCTACATTTCAATAGGTTTGTGTTAAATAATGGATTGAGGGTGTTGGTGCACGAAGACCCTTCAACTCCTATGGCGGTAATTAATGTAATGTACGATGTGGGAGCCCGCGATGAAAATCCGGAGCAAACAGGCTTCGCTCACTTGTTTGAACACTTGATGTTTGGCGGAAGTGTTAATATTCCCGATTACGATGAACCCTTGCAGCGAGCCGGTGGCGATAACAATGCCTATACCACCAACGATTTAACCAACTATTATTGCTCTATCCCCGCACAAAATATTGAAACGGCCTTTTGGTTAGAAAGCGACCGCATGCTCGGATTGGCGTTTAGCAAAAAAAGTTTGGAAGTACAACGAAAAGTAGTGTGCGAAGAATTTAAAGAGCATTATATCAACAAACCATATGGTGATGTGTGGAGCAAAATGCGCCAATTGGCCTATACTACCCATCCGTACAAATGGATGACGATAGGAAAAGAACTAAGCCATATTGAAAATGCACAAATACAAGACGTAAAAAATTTCTTTTTTAAACACTATACGCCCATCAACGCCATTTTGGTAGTAGCCGGTAATGTTACCACCCCGCAGGTACAACAATTGGCCGAAAAATGGTTTGGCCCAATACCAATGGGCGAAAAATATGTACGTAATTTACCCACAGAGCCCAAACAAAAAGCCCCAAGATTGCTTGAAGTAAAAGCCAATGTGCCTGTAGATGCTTTTGTAAAAACTTGGCATGTAGCAAGTAGATTGGAAAAAGGGTATTACATAACAGACTTAATCACCGAAATTTTGGGCGGTGGCGGCTCTTCTCGGTTATACCAATCGCTCGTAAAAGAGCAACAATTGTTTTCAAATATCGATTGTTACCATTTTGGAAGTGTTGATAATGGATTGATAGCTATAGATGGTAAATTGGTAAAAGGAGTTCGTATGGCAGATGCCGATGCGGCAGTACACAAAGAAATTGAAAAAATACAGCAAACACTTATTTCCAATACCGAATTGCAGAAAGTAAAAAACAAAACCGAAAGTAGCATTGCTTTTGAAGATATGAGCGTTATGAACCGGGCCAATAGCTTGGCTTTTTACGAATTGTTGGGCGATGCCGATTTGATGAATACCGAATTGGATAAATACCACGCTATTACAGCAGAGGATATTCAAGCCTATGCGCAACAAATTTTTAATCCCAACAATGGTAATACCCTGCATTACTACAGCAATAACGAATAGGTATTTTTTTAAACATAAATTGTTATGCCTTTTTATGAAGGCCATTTGATATACTGATATGAACAGAAAAATTAGTCCCAATATAGTAGATGCCGTTGACTTTGATCTACAATTAAAACCATATACCCTACATACGCTAGACAATGGCATACAAGTATATGCCATAGATGCCGGTGCACAAGAGGTAACAATGATAGAGTGGGTATTTAAAGCCGGAAATTGCTTCGAAAACAAAAATATTGTAGCAGCAACCACTAGCTTTTTATTAAAAAATGGTACATCGTCTAAAACAGCATTTGCCATCAACGAGCATTTTGAAATGTACGGCGCCCATTTAAATAGGCATTGTTACAACGAAACGGCCTCTATCACACTGCATAGCCTAAACAAGCATGTGCATCATTTATTGCCGGTAGTAGCCGAAATTGTTACCGACAGTGTGTTTCCGGAAGAGGAGTTGGCCATTTATAAGCAAAATCAAAAGCAACGATTAGAAGTTAACCTCAAAAAGTGCGATTTTATTGCCAATAGATTGATAGATGAATATTTGTTTGGTAAGCAACACCCGTATGGCAAATACACGTCTACCCTAGATTATGATGCAATAACACAAGCAGATATACAACAGTTTTTTACAACGTATTATGTTAATGGATTTTGTACCATTTTTGTAGCAGGTAAGTTGGCTAGCAACCTTATTGAGCAACTCAACCAATCGTTTGGCCAATTGCCTTTAAACAAACAAGCTATTGCTTTCCCTCAAAGTTTGGTGCTGCCAACAGCAGAAAAAAAACACCGCATTATCAACGATGCAAATGGTGTTCAAGGGGCTATTCGTTTGGCTAGGCCATTTCCTAACCGTCACCATCCCGACTTTGCCAAAGTGCAGGTATTGAATAATGTATTCGGGGGCTTTTTTGGTAGCCGATTAATGAGCAACATTAGAGAAGATAAAGGGTATACCTACGGCATACATGCCTATTTGCAAAATTTGATACAAGCAAGTGCTTGGATGGTAAGCACCGAAGCAGGAAGAGATGTGTGCGAAGCTACCATTAGCGAAGTGTATATTGAAATGGAAAGATTGCGCAACGAACCCATTTCAAATGATGAACTACATTTGGTACGCAACTATATGATGGGCAGTTTGTTGGGGCACTTAGATGGGCCTTTCCAAATCATTGCCCGATGGAAGAGCTATATTTTGAATGGATTGGATGAGCAATATTTTTACAACAGTTTGCAAACCATTAAAACCGTCGATGCGCAAACATTGCAGGAACTAGCCAACAAATATTTACAACCCGACGATTTTTACGAATTGGTAGTTGTTTAAATAAATGAGTAATTGACTGTTCCATGTTGCTAATTTGCTGATGAACAGAACGGCAAAGGCACATAGTCTACTCATGGTTCGCAGCTTTTGTGTGAACCTATTTGGTGCGTGCCCGTTATTAATATTTTATATGATGATACAGTTTTTATCAAAAACCCTTATTTCGTCAGTAGCCGTTTTGCTAGCTTCATGGGTATTGAAAGGGGTACATGTAGATGGCACCGCCACTGCCATATTGGTAGCAGTAGTATTGGGACTACTCAATAGCTTTGTGAAGCCGATATTGATACTGCTAACATTGCCAATAACGGTTTTTAGTTTAGGGCTGTTTTTGTTATTTATCAATATATTAATTGTAAAATGGGTATCGGAAATTGTTCCCGGGTTTAGTGTAGATGGTTGGTTTACCGCATTGATATTTAGTTTAATCGTATCGTTGGTTACGTCTTTTATTGAAAGATTGATAAAACAACAACAAGAAAATACCGAACATTAATTTTTATTTAAACACTATAAAGTATGGCATTTAGAGAGGTTGGCGAAACACGACGAACGCCATTATTGGGCCAAGATAACAATGCATTAATTCTATTAATTGCTATCAATGGCTTGGTTTTTATTTTACTCAACTTTCTGCGCATTATTTATGCGCTCAGTTACGACAATAGTGCCCTTTCAGAAGGTTTTTTTCAATCACAAATTTTAGATTGGTTTCAATTGCCAACAATTGCTGAAAAATTAGCCAACAGACCATGGACAATTGTAACGGCTATGTTTACCCATTACAAGGTGTGGCATTTGGTTGGTAATATGTTGTGGCTGTGGGGTTTTGGATTTATTTTGCAAGACTTAGCCGGTAACAGCAAACTCATTCCGGTTTATTTGTATGGTGGTTTTATTGGGGTCTTCTTTTTTTTGTTATCCATACATCTCTTTCCTTTTCTATACAACCAAATTAGCACCATTCCTCCTTTTTTAGGAGCGGGGGCGGCTGTTATGTCGGTAGCCGTGGCCACTACTACATTGGCGCCCGATTATCGATTGTTGCCCAATATTAATGGCGGCATTCCGTTGTGGGTACTAACACTCATTTTTGTAGCGTTCGATTTTGCATCTGTTGCAAGTTCCAATGGTGGAGTTGGTGTAGCTCACCTATCGGCAGCGGCAATAGGCTACCTATTTATAAAACAATTGCAAAAAGGCAACGATTGGAGCAAGTGGATGATAGATTTGGTAAATTGGGTAGATGACTTGTTTAATCCGGAGAAAAAAAGCAAACTTCGGAACAAGAAACAGGCGCTTTATTACGAGTCAGAAGCCACCACTCCTTACAAAAAAGTACCTAACGTAACCCAACAAAAATTAGATGCTATTTTAGATAAAATCAACCAACACGGCTACCCTATGCTAACCGATGAAGAAAAAGCATTTTTAAACAGAGCAAAAGATGAATTGTAATGATGACAGCTACTACCGCAAAACGCTTGAAGTCGTTTATCTTTTTGCTTAGTTTGTTGTATGCAGCAGTGTATCTAGTTGCTAGTGTTACCCCTTTTTTTCATCCTAAGCACTTTTGGCCCAGTACTTTTTTAAGTTTGGCATTTCCTTATTTATTTATAGGTATGCTAGGATGGCTCTTCTTGGTATTGCTGATAGATAGAAAGAAAATCATTTGGCTATTGCCCATAACGTTGATTGGATATCGAAACATTTCAAGTTGTTTTGGTTGGCATTTCAATAAATCTTTTGAACAAACCAAGCAGCAAGGAAGCATGCGCTTGCTATCGTGGAATGTATCGGAATTTATTGATTCGCGCAAAGCTGTGGATTCGCCAACAGCTATCAGACGACAAATATTGGCCTTTATACAAAGTAGCAATGCCGATGTGCTGTGCCTGCAGGACTTTTCTTCGAGCGAGCAACCAATGTATTTTTCCAACGTAAAACATATTGCCGATAGTTTACATTATCCACATATGTATTTTTCGGTTGATGATAAACGAATTTTTAAAGGTTCCAATGAAGGATATGGAGTTGTTATTTTTTCTCGAATGCCATTGATTGATACAGGTAGGGTAAGCTACAATTGGATGCCTTTTCCGGAGTCGCTCATTTGGGCTACTGTTCAGGTAAATGGCCGGCCTATTCGGTTTTATACAACGCACTTGCGTTCTATGCGCTTAAAACTTGACAATCCGGATATTGCCAATAATCCATTTATTACGGAAGAAAGTGGGTTTAGTACCAATACCACCATTTTGGGTAAGTTGCGCAATTACGACATCATTCATGCCCGACAAGCCATTTTTATCAAAGAAACATTGAATAAAAGCCCTTATCCACTCGTATTTTGTGCCGATTTAAACGCAGTGCCAAGCAGTTACGTGTATCACCACATAGCAAGTGGCTTGCAGGATGCATTTTTGCGCAATCGATTTGGTTTGGGAGGCACTTTTGATGGTATAGCGCCTAGTATTCGTATAGATGTGGTGCTAACCTCGCCATCATTAAAGCCGATACAATATTTTTCGCCCCCTTTGCACCTCTCCGATCATTTTCCTATTGTAACGGATATACAAATACCGCAATAGTTTTCTTACTTTTATTGCATGGCAAAAAGTTGGGCAAGGCGATTTACTAAAACTACGATGGTGATACTCACCATACTTGTTGCCATAGCTTTTTTGCATGTGTGTTTGGTGCCTTATTTAAATCCCAAACATTTTTGGTGGGTAGGTTTTGCCGGTTTGGCGGCTCCTTATTTGGTGCTGTTGTTGGCTTTTGCCACATTATTTTGGTTGGTGATGCGTCCAATCATTGCTTTATTACCCGTAGTGGTATTGGGCGTAGGTTATAAGCAAGTGCGGGTTTTTATTGCTTTGCATCAATCGCCGCCGCCAATCACCGAAAAATTGCCACATTCTTTGCGCTTGGTTACTTGGAATATCCAAAGTTTTAACGGATTAACCCAAAATAGGGCAATTAAAAAATTAATTAGAACCGATGTTGCAGAAAGTATTTTGAAGTTGCAACCCGATATTGTGTGTCTGCAAGAGTTTAACCACGTGTATTCATCAGTTAAAGAAACCGATAATATTGCCTTATTTGCAGCTGAATATCCTTTTCATTTTTTTTCTAAAGATTATAGCCGCAACAATGGAAAATATGTATCCGGCTGTATCATTTTTTCTAAGTTCCCCATTGTTAGTACTGGCAAAATACCTTACCCCAAAGCCGAAAGCCTCATTTATGCCGATGTTATAGTGCATAAAAATGATACCATAAGGGTGTTTAATACCCATTTACAGTCGTTCAAATTCAAAAAGAATGACTATGAGAATATTGAAAAAATCAAAGAACAAGAACAAACGTTTGCAGCATCGTTAAACATTTTCAACAAAATGAAACCGGCATTTACCCGAAGGGGCATACAGGCCGATATGGTACACGCTGCATTACAGCAAGCACCACATCCGGCGGTTATTTGTGGCGATTTTAACGATGTTCCCAATAGTTACACGTACTTCAAAATTAGAGGACGCTTTAAAGATGCTTTTATTGAAAAAGGCTCGGGTATTGGCCGAACCTTTGTTTCGCTTGCGCCCACCTTGCGCATTGACTATATATTAACGCACCCGCAATTTACCGTACAGCAATTTGATATGGTAGACGAAGGCCTAAGTGACCATGTGCTGTTGGTGGCCGATATGCAATTACGCACGTCCCAACAGCCCAAAAAGTAGCTGTTGGGACGTGTATAGGATGGTTACAACGGACAGTTTTCGTGATAATTAATGAGTTCTATAGGTTGAGGAGCAATTTCAAAACCTTGGTAATGTGTTTTTACTTCGTCAAGCACAGCCAATACGGCCTCCACTTCTTTCAGGGTAACTAGTTTGTTTCTAAATTCTTTAATATTGGGTAAGCCTTTTAGGTAGTTGGTATAGTGCCTGCGCATTTCGTTAATGCCTACTACAGGACCTTTCCAAGCTACGGATTGTATTAAATGTTGTTTACTTACCTCTACCCTTTCGTCTACAGTTGGTGCGGCTAATAGCTGTCCGGTTGCCACAAAGTGCTTAATTTCTCTGAATATCCAAGGGTAACCAATAGCAGCACGACCAATCATGATGCCATCTACACCATACCTATTTTTATATTCCACAGCTTTTTGCGGACTGTCAATATCGCCATTACCAAAAATAGGAATGTGTATACGCGGATTGTTTTTTACGGCAGCAATTAACGACCAATCGGCTTCGCCTTTATACATCTGCGCACGCGTGCGCCCGTGAATTGATAAGGCTTTGATTCCTACGTCTTGTAGGCGTTCGGCCACTGTTTCTATGTTTTTACTGTCTTCATCCCAACCCAAACGTGTTTTTACCGTAACCGGAAGGGAGGTCGATTTTACAACTGCCGCTGTTAATCGTACCATTAAGTCAATATCTTTTAACACGCCGGCACCGGCGCCCCTACAAGCTACTTTTTTTACCGGGCATCCAAAATTAATATCCAATAAATCCGGATTGGTTACATCCACTATTTTAGCTGCCAACGATAAGCTTTCTTCATCGCCACCAAAAATTTGGATGCCTACAGGCCGTTCATATTCAAAAATGTCTAGCTTTTTTCTGCTCTTAATGGCATCACGTATTAGTCCTTCGCTGCTAATAAATTCGGTATACATCAAATCGGCACCATTGGCTTTGCACACTATTCTAAAAGGAGGATCGCTAACGTCTTCCATTGGTGCTAATAACAAAGGAAAATCCGGTAATTGTATTTTTTCGCCAATTGTAATCATTTACCTAAAATTTTTTTTACTAGCAAAGGTAATGGTTGCTAGCTTTGGGCGTCCATTATACTATACGCTACTCACAATACTAAGTTATCATGCCACCCAAACCCACCATTGTAATTACCTATTGTCCCAAATGCAATTGGCTGCTTCGTTCTGCTTATATGGCTCAAGAAATTTTAACCACGTTTTCCTCCGAGGTAGAAGGCGTGTTGTTAAAGCCGGCTGATATAGCGGGTACGTACCAAATTTTTGTGAACAATCAGCTTATTTTCGACCGAGTGGTTGCAGGAGGCTTTCCAGAAGTAAAAAATTTAAAGCAAAGTATCCGCGACCTTGTTTGTCCCGAAAAAAAATTAGGCCATACCGATAACAAATAATCTGTTCACCCACCATCAATTGTTAGCTACGTAGGTTATTTCTTTTTTTATGAGCCATAAGCTAGTACTACTATTGGCCTGCATGGGCGTTGGCACCATTCATCGGTAGCAATCCTATTGAGCCGCTTTGTGTATGCATCTTTTCCCCGAATAAACAGCATAAAAAAGGCATTAAAACCATAGAGATTTCAATGCCTTTTTAAATATAATTGTTTACTTGTGAATACGTAAACAACATATTACCAACAAGTAGAACCAATATTCAACTCAATAAAGTGGAATGCTAGTCTGGGCTTGCGTGTTTGTTTATTTTTCGATAGCTATCAGTTCTACTTCAAAAATCAAAGTGCTACCTGGCCCAATTTTGGGTCCTGCAGCGTTGTCGCCATAAGCCAAATCGGAAGGTATTACCAAGCGCCATTTGCTGCCAACCGTCATTAATTGCAAAGCTTCTTGCCATCCTTTAATTACACCGTTTAGTGGAAAACTAATTGGCTCACCTCTATCTACAGAACTGTCAAATACAGTACCATCAATTAACGTACCGTGATAATGGCATTTAACTTTATCTTCTAATTTCGGTTTAGTAGTATCTTTTCCTGCTTTTAATACTTCATATTGTATACCATTTGGCAAGCTGATAACACCTGCTTTTTTAGCGTTAGCCGCCATAAATGCTTTGCCTTTTGCTTTATTGCCACCTGCTTTGGCGCTCGACACTTGTTGTTGGTATTCGCTGATAGTATTGTTGGCCGACTCATCGCCCAAGTCAACTTTTTTGTTTGTAAATACATCGTTCAATCCTTTCTCTAGCAATTCTATACTAATACTATCAAAACTTTGTGCCTTTAAATTTCGAGCTATGTTTACACCAAGTGCATAACTAGCACTATCTTTTAAACTTTTCAATACAATACTTGGTGTAGTAGATTTGGTAAGCGGTTTTTTTACAGGTTTTGTTTTTGGAATCGACTTGCTAGCTTGTCCTATACTAGCGGTAGCAATGCAGAGCAATGCAGATGCAAAAAGTACTTTTTTCATTGTTGTATTTTTCTGATTTAATTAGTGCAAGCAAACTTACAGCATTGGTGCAATGAGTTTACATTTTTTAGAGAAACAAATATATGTGCTAAGCGTTAACAGCTACACACAAATATGTGCTAATTTATAGCATCCACGGTAGCATTGTTAATGGTATACGGGTAAATGCGTTGGCGACGCTGCATATATTTTTCGTAAATGATAGCACTCATCGATTGGTTGTACACTTTACTTTCTACCCACGAAATAATGTCCAAATAAGCAAAAGAGCGTGTTTCGAATCGGTTTTTTTCGTACTTTTTAATCGTTTGCAAAAATACTTCGAAGTCTTTTTTGGTAGGTTGGGTAGGTACGTAAAAAGTATTTTTTAAGAATTTAAACATCTCTTCCTCAATAACAGTAAGTGTTTGCATCTTGGTCATGAAACGGTATACCGATTTCATCAACGATTCTATAATGTCTACATTTCCCAATTCGTAGTGTGCCATCAGGTGCAATAAACGGGCATAACATTGCAAGTCGTCGCGCATACCTACATTGTCGTTAATGATGTTGTGTAAAAAATCCAAACACTCATTAAACTGCCGGTTACCAAAATAAAGCATGGCCACTTTGTAATTAAATACCAAAAACCGGTGTTTATCAATGTACAAAGCATATTCTTCTAGTCGTTCCTCTATATAGGGCACTAATTTTAGCCCTTCGGCAAAAGTGCCCGCCATTAAGTGCCAATTAATTTTGGCGCTATTGATGTACACAAAAATTTGAATTCTAAAACTGTCGTGCTGATTGGCAAGCGGTGTGGTTGAAAACAATTCCAGCTCATTCAAAATATGTTGAAACTGCTGAAAATTGCGCAAATCAAAATGTGCATTGAGCAAATTGTGTAAGCCCTTGATGTAGTGTCCTGTTTCTACTGCAATCATAGAAGGTTCTTGTACAAAAAGTTCAAACCACTTTTGGCTATATCGATAATACAATAAAAAGTCTTGCAATATAAATGCATACCAACAATAGCTTTGGTACAAGTACAATTTTTCGTAAAATCCATCTACCTTATTAACGTTGGCCGGTAAATGATTTTTAAAAAATGATTTTACACTAGCTTCGTCTTTAGAATTGCGGGCGTGCCCATTTTTTACATACCAACTGTATAATTGTAGTGCAAGATTCGATAATCGAAATACCATATCTATGTGTTGGCTTACTTCGATCGACTCTCGTGCTAGCCTTTCGGCTTTGCCTTGCATACTTCGTGTAATATGCAGGGTTTCAATTTTTTTCTCTAACGATATAACTTGGGTTAAAAAATTGTATTTGTGATTGAGCCGTGCCATTTCTCTAGCGCGTTCTAAAATGCGCAAACTTTGTTGGTACAAGCCTTTGTTGTACAAAATGCGTGCATGATCTATTTGCTCATTTAATTGAAGATCGATGTTTTCGGTAGCTTTTAGTAACCGTAGGCTCGATAATATTTGCTTGTACAAATGGGTTTTTAAATTGGCAAGCTGTGGTTTTTCTACTGTAGGTAGTTTTTTGAGCAATATTTTTTCGTCGTAATTGGGTAGTTTATCCAAAACGTCGAACAGTTGAATAATTTTAAGGTCTTCCTTCGCCGAGTTTCGCTTGATGTAAAGCTTAAAATTGCGCTTTTCGGCCTTTTCAAGCGATTGAATCAATTGAAATAATATGTCGGTTGAACGGTTGGGCATCATTAACTCATTTCGCTGAAACGCTTTACTGTCAAGGGTTTTAACACAATAAAAACGCTTTTAGCATAATAAAAAACGGTTTAAGTTGTTTTAAAAGCATCACTTAACCACACTACATTTGTGTTGTGAATGTGATTAAGTGATGGATGACAAGCAATCGTAGAGTGGCAAACAATCGTTAAAGCAAGCGGGTTAGAGGCCATGAAACGAAAAAACTGATAACAGTTTTTAAAAAAATTACTTCGAACTTTTTTTCATATGGCAAGCAATCGTTAGAGGCTGCTCTGTTTCTACAGAGGAGCCCTTTTTTTCTTAGGCAGTGCTAAATTAGGTCTAATGTTATCAAATTGCCAACTTTTTGCTAATTTTTTTTAACTTTTTTAAAAGTTTTTCTTCTTTAAAGTATACAAATAAAATACATTTATTTTTAGATGCCGTTTTCTGCAAAAAATGCAACAAATGTGTTCGTAAAATTCAAATAATATTTATTACAATTTGTTTTTTGTGCTTTGTTTTGCCAAAATTCTGGTTACTTGTAATGTTTTTTTACAAATTTTATTTTTTATAATAAATTTGCTGTTTTTGTATCTTTAACCAATTATCCATTCTACTTCGCCAAAATCAAACAAATCGTGCACCGGATGCGCTACTTGTAAGCGACCATGTTTGGTAACTTGTAGCACCCTGCATTCAAATATGGTAGCTTGTTTCTTCAGTTTTACTAGTTGATTTTGCTTGTATAATACAGTATTGTAAGCCGTTAACAATGCGTCCGTATGGCCACTGAGCAATAGTTGGTAATATGTATTTAAAATAGAACACAATTCCTTTGCTAAATCTATTACTGAAAAGGTGGTGCCGGTTATTTGCTTTAGCGATACCGCTTTCTGCAATGCATCAAACTGTGTTTGGTTAATGTTGATGCCTATACCAATAATTGCCCACTGCCATTTGTTACCCCGTACAAGGTTTTCAATTAAAATGCCTCCTGCCTTTCTGTCATTCCAATAAATATCGTTGGGCCATTTTATGAAAGTATCGTGCCGAGCATATTTGTTAAACAATTCATGGCAAGCAAGTGCAACGGCGGCACTTAAAGCAAAATTATCTATCAATTGCAATGGTTTTGTATCTACAACAGCCGAAAGTATCAAATTGCTACCCGGTTCGGAGTGCCATTGTTTGCCGCGTTGTCCTTTTCCTTGGGTTTGGTGGTGGGCAAAATAGACCATGCCATGTGCAGCCAAATTTGCTTGAATGTTGTCAATGGCATAACTATTGGTACTATTTATTTGTTCCAACTGTATAATAGTATGTCCTATTGCTTTTTTGGGTAGTGTAGGTAACAAAGAATTATTACTTTTGAAACGAAGATAATTTAGTTTGGACTTGTATCTGTAGCTTTTGCAATAAAATACCCGTACTTACGTCTTATCTTTACAAATACATATTTTATCATCCTAAATAGCTTTTCATTATTGGCAACGCTTCTTGTATCTAATCAAACAACCCCGATAACAGCTACATCGGTTAGGCTTACGCGCAATTCAAAAATTTTTAAAACCATTATCACCGCTATTCAAGATAAAAAAGGCGAAAATATCATTAGCCTCGATTTAAGAAAAATTCATGAGGCCGTTGCCGACTTTTTTATCATCTGCGAAGCTGCAAGTACCACACAAGTAAAAGCAATTAGCGATAACATAGAACATTTGGTAAAGCAGCAGTGTAATGAGTATCCGTACAAACAAGAAGGACAACAACAAGCACAATGGATTTTGACCGATTATGTTACCATTGTTGTACATGTTATGCACCACGAATCCAGAAAATTTTACAGAATTGAAGAAATGTGGAGCGATGCCCCACAAGTATTGCACCAATAATTGTTTTTTAAAAAAACAAACCAATTTGGCACTATAATAGTTTTAATATACACGAAGCAATTAGACTTATGGCACAAGACGATAAACAAAACAAATTTTCATTCAGTGATAAAGGTTCTGACGACAAACCCCTGCGCAAAGGACCTAAAATGAGTATTTACTGGATTTATGCACTCATTTTTGCGGTATTGGTAGGTTCAACCTTTTTTAATACATCGCCCGACCTTAATTCAACTAGTCAGCAAGAGTTTTTTAAAGAAATGCTTGCCCAAGGTGATGTAGAAAGAATTGAAGAAGTGCGCAATCGCGATGCGGTAAGAGTCTACATAAAATCAGACAGTATTAAAAAGGATTTTTATGTTAAAAAACTAAAAAAATCAATAGACCCCATTATTGCCAAACGAGGCCCACTGTTCTCATTTAAAATAACCAAATGGGAAACTTTCGAAGCCAAATTGAAAGACTACTACGACAAAAATCCGCAGTTGAGCGAAATTAAGATTGACGTAGTGGATGATAGCGATTTTTTGAGCAGCCCTTTAGTGAGCACATTGGTTACTGTAGTGTTGTTTGTAGGCTTGTGGGTGCTTTTAATGCGCAAAATGGGAGGACCGGCAGGCGGCGGTGGCCCCGGCGGCATTTTTAATATTGGAAAATCCAAAGCCACATTGTTTGATAAAGGGGCAAAGGTAAACATCAACTTTGGCGATGTTGCTGGCTTGGATGAAGCCAAGGTAGAAGTAATGGAAATTGTTGATTTTCTTAAGAATCCCAAAAAATATACTTCGCTAGGTGGTAAAATTCCTAAAGGAGCCTTATTAATTGGCCCTCCCGGTACTGGTAAAACGCTTTTGGCCAAAGCAATGGCTGGCGAAGCGCAAGTACCCTTTTTTAGCCTTAGCGGTAGCGATTTTGTAGAAATGTTTGTAGGCGTTGGTGCTAGCCGTGTACGTGATTTGTTTAAGCAGGCTCGCGAAAAAGCACCTTGTATCATTTTTATTGATGAAATTGATGCTATCGGTAGAGCTAGAGGTCGTAATGCAGTAATGAGTAATGATGAAAGAGAAAATACGCTTAACCAATTGTTGGTAGAAATGGATGGTTTTGGTGGCGATACAGGCATCATTATTTTAGCTGCAACCAATAGACCCGATGTACTCGATAGTGCACTTTTGCGTCCTGGTCGTTTTGATAGGCAAATCAGCATCGACAAACCCGATGTTAAAGGACGTGAAGCTATCTTAAAGGTACATTTAGGTACCATTAAAGTATCGCAAACCCTCGATTTGCACAAAATTGCAGAACAAACGCCTGGTTTTGCTGGAGCCGATATTGCCAATGTGTGTAATGAAGCTGCATTAATTGCCGCACGTAAAGGAAAAGAAGTGGTAGATATGGCCGATTTTCAAGATGCCATTGATCGGGTAATTGGTGGTTTGGAAAAGAAGAACAAAATCATTGCACCGCACGAAAAATCAATCATTGCTTACCACGAAGCGGGACACGCCATTTGCGGTTGGTTTTTGGAACATGCCTACCCCTTGCTAAAAGTAACAATAGTGCCGCGAGGAACAGCTGCGTTGGGATATGCACAATACACCCCTACTGAGCAATATTTATACAATACCGATCAATTGATAGATCAAATTTGTATGACGCTAGGCGGTAGAGCAGCAGAAGAAATTTTCTTTGGTAAAATTTCTACCGGTGCAAGTAACGATTTGCAACAAGTATCGCGCATAGCTTATAGCATGGTAACAGTTTATGGTATGAGCAACAAAGTGGGTAATGTTAGTTTTTACGACCCCACACAAGAAAATACCTTTACCAAACCTTACAGTGAGGAAACCGGCAAAATGATTGATGAAGAAGTACGCGCCATCATCAGTGAAGCTTATCAGCGCACTTTGCAATTGTTGACCGACAAAAAAACGGAAGTGGAAAAATTAGCTAAAGAATTACTTGAAAAAGAAGTGTTGCACAAAAGCGATGTAGAAACATTAATTGGTAAGCGTCCTTTTGAAGAAAAAAGATTGTTAGAAGAAGCTGCCGAAGCGGCAAATAGC
>Ga0114938_1001053_pt1 | contig 19686 bp, 30 predicted proteins | sample AshMeaBigSpring_FD_88675 | JGI IMG/M metagenome (GOLD analysis project Ga0114938, IMG submission 88675) | Groundwater microbial communities from Big Spring, Nevada to study Microbial Dark Matter (Phase II) - Ash Meadows Big Spring | ecosystem: Environmental > Aquatic > Deep subsurface >...
ACCTCCTGGGCTGAGCGAATTCCTCCACTCTCGCTCACTCCAAGCGAGCAACGGAAAACGCATTCGCCTAATCATGCCAGATTGCCTATTGTGGCGCAATCGCCCTGGGGGGCGGGTGCGGATATGTGTCCAGCTGGAGGAGCTTCAATGGGGCCGCGGCTGTTCAGCCGCGGAAAGAGGATCGGCGCTGCCAGCAGCAGTCGCACGAACTCGCTTCAATGGGGCCGCGGCTGTTCAGCCGCGGAAAGAGTACGCTGCCAGGGAGTGGGACCGCGCCAATCGCGCTTCAATGGGGCCGCGGCTGTTCAGCCGCGGAAAGTGTCCCGCGGCGCACCCTCTTTGATCGTACGCGCTCGCTTCAATGGGGCCGCGGCTGTTCAGCCGCGGAAAGACCAGAATGGCGAGTGTCGAGTGACCGTCGCACCATGCTTCAATGGGGCCGCGGCTGTTCAGCCGCGGAAAGACTTGGAGCGAATCGGGGCGGTAACGGATCGAGCTGCTTCAATGGGGCCGCGGCTGTTCAGCCGCGGAAAGCGCGGGATATCGCCCCACCCTGGCCAGGCACTCATACCGCTTCAATGGGGCCGCGGCTGTTCAGCCGCGGAAAGCATATCGCGCGAAAGATACGCTCTCTCGCCGCCCTGCTTCAATGGGGCCGCGGCTGTTCAGCCGCGGAAAGTATGCGGCGGCTTTTGCCGTGGCCGCCGACTGGCAGCTTCAATGGGGCCGCGGCTGTTCAGCCGCGGAAAGGCTTGCGACGGGAAGGGTTCAGGGCGCGTGAGAGAGGCTTCAATGGGGCCGCGGCTGTTCAGCCGCGGAAAGGAGGTGGTCCTCGAAGGGGCCGGCGCGGCGTGGGCGCTTCAATGGGGCCGCGGCTGTTCAGCCGCGGAAAGCACGCTGTACCCCTTCACCTCGCGGAGGTAGAGATAGCTTCAATGGGGCCGCGGCTGTTCAGCCGCGGAAAGCTGGCCACCCTCGACGATGGGATACTCGCCCTGAGGCTTCAATGGGGCCGCGGCTGTTCAGCCGCGGAAAGGGCAGCGTCAAGGCCGGGTGATCATCCATGAGGGCGCTTCAATGGGGCCGCGGCTGTTCAGCCGCGGAAAGGGCCCGGTGGCCGCGCTCGATCGCGGCCTCGAAATCGCTTCAATGGGGCCGCGGCTGTTCAGCCGCGGAAAGGCACTGCAGGGCTTGCGAACAACCAGGTCACGCGAGCTTCAATGGGGCCGCGGCTGTTCAGCCGCGGAAAGATTAACAAGGTCGGTGACGAGGCAGACATTGATGGGCTTCAATGGGGCCGCGGCTGTTCAGCCGCGGAAAGAGCCCGAATCGGGCCTATCCCCTACCTGCGGTGCCGCTGCTTCAATGGGGCCGCGGCTGTTCAGCCGCGGAAAGAATATTGAAGCGACCCATCGACGTGGGAAGCGCAAAGCTTCAATGGGGCCGCGGCTGTTCAGCCGCGGAAAGGCGGGATACTCGACGCGATGGATGGATTCCGGATTGCTTCAATGGGGCCGCGGCTGTTCAGCCGCGGAAAGCGACCCGTCGGCAAGGTCCCCGGCGGCGCCCTCCAAGCTTCAATGGGGCCGCGGCTGTTCAGCCGCGGAAAGCACGGCGGCCGTCGCGCGGCGCGTCGGGATGAGTACGGCTTCAATGGGGCCGCGGCTGTTCAGCCGCGGAAAGTGAGCCGGTCGATAGTCGCCCAACAGTGACTGGCCAGCTTCAATGGGGCCGCGGCTGTTCAGCCGCGGAAAGCGACCGGACCCTGACAATCACGACTGGGGACGCCCACGCTTCAATGGGGCCGCGGCTGTTCAGCCGCGGAAAGTTATGGTCGCCGCGTGAAACACGTATCCCCGGCGCAGGCTTCAATGGGGCCGCGGCTGTTCAGCCGCGGAAAGATTATCCAGACACAGCGTTAACACTCCTCTGTCGCGGCTTCAATGGGGCCGCGGCTGTTCAGCCGCGGAAAGGTCATCATCGCCAACGGCGTGATGCAGGTGGACGAGCTTCAATGGGGCCGCGGCTGTTCAGCCGCGGAAAGGCGGCCTGCCTCGTCGAATACCTGCTGATCGAGGAGGCTTCAATGGGGCCGCGGCTGTTCAGCCGCGGAAAGGCCGTGGAGTAGTCCAGGCCCGGCCCCATGCGCAGGGCTTCAATGGGGCCGCGGCTGTTCAGCCGCGGAAAGTGCGGGGAATCGGTGATCTCCCCTTCGCTTGACCAGCTTCAATGGGGCCGCGGCTGTTCAGCCGCGGAAAGCGCCATTCCCGGTCCGGAGGAACCGCGACTGGGACGAGCTTCAATGGGGCCGCGGCTGTTCAGCCGCGGAAAGCGACGCCTGGTGCACCGCTCCTGCCGGCACCCGGGGCTTCAATGGGGCCGCGGCTGTTCAGCCGCGGAAAGTTTCCAGGCCCCCTCTGGGCCAAGACCGGCCGGGTTGCTTCAATGGGGCCGCGGCTGTTCAGCCGCGGAAAGCGGCCTAGGTTGGCAGACGGGTCACCCGACGCCTGGCAGCTTCAATGGGGCCGCGGCTGTTCAGCCGCGGAAAGCGGTTCCGAGTACGTTTGGTCCTTTGAGGCGTACATGCTTCAATGGGGCCGCGGCTGTTCAGCCGCGGAAAGGCGCAGGGCGCGTTACTAGAGCAGAACTTCGCCGAGCTTCAATGGGGCCGCGGCTGTTCAGCCGCGGAAAGGAGGAGACCAACCAGGCCACGGCCCCGTAGGGCAGCTTCAATGGGGCCGCGGCTGTTCAGCCGCGGAAAGGCCCAGTATTTGCGCCCAATCCCCCGGGGGCGAGTGTGCTTCAATGGGGCCGCGGCTGTTCAGCCGCGGAAAGAGAGGGTGCTTGTCCCGCCACGGTCAGCGATAGAGGGCGCTTCAATGGGGCCGCGGCTGTTCAGCCGCGGAAAGGAGGAGGCACAAGAGGGCATACGCCGCAGGAAGATGCTTCAATGGGGCCGCGGCTGTTCAGCCGCGGAAAGGCGTGCGACCTGGAAAACAATTGCGCGGGGTCATACTGCTTCAATGGGGCCGCGGCTGTTCAGCCGCGGAAAGCCCCCGTAGACGGGACGCTGGACACCGCGCCTTGTTGCTTCAATGGGGCCGCGGCTGTTCAGCCGCGGAAAGGCTTCCCGACCCGCCCGGTTGACGGGTGGATATACGGCTTCAATGGGGCCGCGGCTGTTCAGCCGCGGAAAGTCACCGAGTTCGGCCTGGGCGGCGTCGTCATCATGCTTCAATGGGGCCGCGGCTGTTCAGCCGCGGAAAGCTCACCCTCACCCTCACGTCTTATGCCTTAGATGCCGCTTCAATGGGGCCGCGGCTGTTCAGCCGCGGAAAGGGTGGGTCTGGGCAGAACATCGTCAAATACTGGCGGCTTCAATGGGGCCGCGGCTGTTCAGCCGCGGAAAGTATCTAGCAGTTCGCGGGTGATCGCTTCAATCAGCCGAGCTTCAATGGGGCCGCGGCTGTTCAGCCGCGGAAAGGTGGGCGGGCAGCTCCGCGTCCTCCCAACGTGCGCCGAGCTTCAATGGGGCCGCGGCTGTTCAGCCGCGGAAAGATCGAACCGTTGGGCTGGCAAACAACCAGGTCACTCGGCTTCAATGGGGCCGCGGCTGTTCAGCCGCGGAAAGACGCAAGTGCCGATCGATAGCCGTCAGAAGGTCCTTGCTTCAATGGGGCCGCGGCTGTTCAGCCGCGGAAAGGGGGACGGGTGGCGGTTGGGTGGGCGGGGGTAGGGCGCTTCAATGGGGCCGCGGCTGTTCAGCCGCGGAAAGGCGCGGCATAGCGCGCGGGACCAAATGCAGGTGAACGTGCTTCAATGGGGCCGCGGCTGTTCAGCCGCGGAAAGCGTGCAGGCACTGTCGCTCGCCGAGGACGTGGCGGCGGCTTCAATGGGGCCGCGGCTGTTCAGCCGCGGAAAGGCGCGGGTCGCTGCCGCTTAGCGCGGCGGAGACAGCCGCTTCAATGGGGCCGCGGCTGTTCAGCCGCGGAAAGCAGCGCGCGAAGGTCATCGCCCGGGCGACCGCCACAGCTTCAATGGGGCCGCGGCTGTTCAGCCGCGGAAAGCACACAGCCACACAGCCCAGTTGCGGCCTATGGCCCGCTTCAATGGGGCCGCGGCTGTTCAGCCGCGGAAAGTGGGGTTGTTATTATCTTGGAGGCTGCGCAGGGCCTGCTTCAATGGGGCCGCGGCTGTTCAGCCGCGGAAAGGTCGGCTAGGGACCGCTCCACATCATCCCAGAGACTCGCTTCAATGGGGCCGCGGCTGTTCAGCCGCGGAAAGTCGAGGGTCTGAAGGGTGAGGCGTTCGTGGCGCAGATGCTTCAATGGGGCCGCGGCTGTTCAGCCGCGGAAAGGCCATTCCCGGTCCGGAGGAACCACGATTGGAACGAGCTTCAATGGGGCCGCGGCTGTTCAGCCGCGGAAAGTTGGGCGGTGGGTGGGACTTCGAGCAGTACATAGGTGGCTTCAATGGGGCCGCGGCTGTTCAGCCGCGGAAAGCGTTGTGTTTCGCTCCAAACGCACTTTGAATAAAACGGCTTCAATGGGGCCGCGGCTGTTCAGCCGCGGAAAGAACGCGGATTCCCCCATGATCGGTTGAAGCAGCGGGCTTCAATGGGGCCGCGGCTGTTCAGCCGCGGAAAGTGTAGTCTGCACGTAGAGCCTGGCCTTCCCACCAATGCTTCAATGGGGCCGCGGCTGTTCAGCCGCGGAAAGAACAGCAACCGACCCCGTTTTTCTTGAGTATATGACGCTTCAATGGGGCCGCGGCTGTTCAGCCGCGGAAAGTCGCCCCCGGGGGATTGGGCGCAAATACTGGGCGGGTCGCTTCAATGGGGCCGCGGCTGTTCAGCCGCGGAAAGACGCCATCGGCCTGCACGTCCGCGCCGGCCGTCAAGCTTCAATGGGGCCGCGGCTGTTCAGCCGCGGAAAGATGCGGCAGGGGTGCCCGGTGGTGCTGGACGAGATGCTTCAATGGGGCCGCGGCTGTTCAGCCGCGGAAAGACGCAGGGACGCGTTCCGCCGCCGTGACGGCCCTTCAGGCTTCAATGGGGCCGCGGCTGTTCAGCCGCGGAAAGGAGGTGGCTGCCTGCAGGCTAGGGACGATGCCACCAAAGCTTCAATGGGGCCGCGGCTGTTCAGCCGCGGAAAGCGCAGTGCGTGCGACAACATCACGGCCGCGTTGGCGCTTCAATGGGGCCGCGGCTGTTCAGCCGCGGAAAGCACCTCACGGGCGCCGCCCCTTCCACGGGCCAATGGGCTTCAATGGGGCCGCGGCTGTTCAGCCGCGGAAAGGACTAGATTTTAGGTCCGGATGAACGACACCTGATGGCTTCAATGGGGCCGCGGCTGTTCAGCCGCGGAAAGTCGACTTCTTCAAACACGGCGATCACTACATGATCGCGCTTCAATGGGGCCGCGGCTGTTCAGCCGCGGAAAGACTCGGTGGCCAGCACGCTCGTATTATTTCGGATGCCAGGCTTCAATGGGGCCGCGGCTGTTCAGCCGCGGAAAGCGGGGAAGGCCAACTGCTGACAGCGGAGTATGCGGGCTTCAATGGGGCCGCGGCTGTTCAGCCGCGGAAAGGGCATACCGCGACGGCGGCCCCCGCCCCAGCGCCTTGCTTCAATGGGGCCGCGGCTGTTCAGCCGCGGAAAGTAGGCCGTGATTTGCACCCCCGCGGACATCTCTTGGTGCTTCAATGGGGCCGCGGCTGTTCAGCCGCGGAAAGGGCCCTGCGCAGCCTCTGTGGCGGTCGGCCGACCAGCTTCAATGGGGCCGCGGCTGTTCAGCCGCGGAAAGCGGCACCTGAATGCTCGCCGTGGGAAACAGGTCCGCGCTTCAATGGGGCCGCGGCTGTTCAGCCGCGGAAAGGCTTTGCTCGCCGCGGGGCACGGCGGAAGCGCGGCCGCTTCAATGGGGCCGCGGCTGTTCAGCCGCGGAAAGCGGCCGGCTGGAACCAAGGGTCTAACCGTGCCGCCAAGGCTTCAATGGGGCCGCGGCTGTTCAGCCGCGGAAAGACGTAGCCGATACTCATAGTCGTCACTCCTATCTCGGCTTCAATGGGGCCGCGGCTGTTCAGCCGCGGAAAGGCACACAGGAGACACGACTATGACCACCACGACACGGCTTCAATGGGGCCGCGGCTGTTCAGCCGCGGAAAGGACGCGCACCGAGAACATTGGGGCTCCGGTGTCGCGGCTTCAATGGGGCCGCGGCTGTTCAGCCGCGGAAAGAACAGCTACCGCTCCGTGAAGATCACCGGGGAGGGACGCTTCAATGGGGCCGCGGCTGTTCAGCCGCGGAAAGACCTGGAGTTTATCGACTTCGATGCGGCTGGACTGGCTTCAATGGGGCCGCGGCTGTTCAGCCGCGGAAAGCGCTGCCCGCGCACGTGGCCGCGACCGCCGAAGTCGCTTCAATGGGGCCGCGGCTGTTCAGCCGCGGAAAGCTACATTTTGTGGTATTGACACGCCAAGCAGGGGTCGAGCTTCAATGGGGCCGCGGCTGTTCAGCCGCGGAAAGGACCGTTCGCGCGGCTCCCGCGGCGCGAAGTAGCTCGCTTCAATGGGGCCGCGGCTGTTCAGCCGCGGAAAGCGCTGGAACTGGTCCACCCCCCCAACTGGCCCCCCACGCTTCAATGGGGCCGCGGCTGTTCAGCCGCGGAAAGAGACAATCTCGCAACTGGCACGTACAGACTATCGTAGGCTTCAATGGGGCCGCGGCTGTTCAGCCGCGGAAAGGCGGTCGCGACCCCGGGCAGCTGGTCGCCACTGTGGCTTCAATGGGGCCGCGGCTGTTCAGCCGCGGAAAGGCGTTCCAAAGCCGAAGGTCGACGCCACCACGGTCGCTTCAATGGGGCCGCGGCTGTTCAGCCGCGGAAAGGTCGTGTGCGGGGGTGACCTTCACCGCGCCGGTCCCCGCTTCAATGGGGCCGCGGCTGTTCAGCCGCGGAAAGACCGATCAAGGCACGCTCAAGGTGCTTCTCAACGAGCTTCAATGGGGCCGCGGCTGTTCAGCCGCGGAAAGGTGCGGAGAACCAGCGCACATAGTCGGGGATATGTGCTTCAATGGGGCCGCGGCTGTTCAGCCGCGGAAAGCGCGTACAGAACGCCGACTACATCGCCCCCCGCGCGGTGCTTCAATGGGGCCGCGGCTGTTCAGCCGCGGAAAGCCGTACTCGCCCCAGCTATCCCACGCAGCCCAGTTTCGCTTCAATGGGGCCGCGGCTGTTCAGCCGCGGAAAGGCGGACTCCCGGCTCGGTCTGGCCCTGGCACTGCACGCTTCAATGGGGCCGCGGCTGTTCAGCCGCGGAAAGGCACTAGACCCCGCGCTGACGCCGGCGGAAGGAGTGCTTCAATGGGGCCGCGGCTGTTCAGCCGCGGAAAGGGCCAGGTCGAGCGGCTTGCCCAGCAGCGTTGCGTGGCTTCAATGGGGCCGCGGCTGTTCAGCCGCGGAAAGCGCGCTGGACGCTGTTGACGCAGCCGGGCGTGACGGCTTCAATGGGGCCGCGGCTGTTCAGCCGCGGAAAGTACGATCCAGCCGAAGTTACGGCAGCGCGCAAGCTGCTTCAATGGGGCCGCGGCTGTTCAGCCGCGGAAAGAACCACTGCCACGCCGGCCGCCGCGGACCCTGCCGCGCTTCAATGGGGCCGCGGCTGTTCAGCCGCGGAAAGGCTCCGCATCTCGGGGCACGAACGAGAAATTTAACCAGCTTCAATGGGGCCGCGGCTGTTCAGCCGCGGAAAGTCGCGCAGGCGCTGTCGCAGGCTGAGGACGTGGCCGCCGCTTCAATGGGGCCGCGGCTGTTCAGCCGCGGAAAGCGGTTCGGCATGGCCCGCTTCGATCAGCCAGGCGCGCTTCAATGGGGCCGCGGCTGTTCAGCCGCGGAAAGTCCAGCGGCCGCACTGGCCCCTCCGGCCATGGCGGCAGCCAGGCGCGCTTCAATGGGGCCGCGGCTGTTCAGCCGCGGAAAGAGGCCGACAGCGCGGCAGAGGCACGGTGCCTCGATGCTTCAATGGGGCCGCGGCTGTTCAGCCGCGGAAAGGTGTACCGCTGTTGACTTCGGCGTAGGACGGCCGTGCTTCAATGGGGCCGCGGCTGTTCAGCCGCGGAAAGTGTGGCGATTACGGTGACGGAAGGCGACGTCAATGCGCTTCAATGGGGCCGCGGCTGTTCAGCCGCGGAAAGTGCGGCCTGATCCTCGTGGCGTGGCATCTGTACGACGCTTCAATGGGGCCGCGGCTGTTCAGCCGCGGAAAGGTGGTCATGTTCGCACCGGAGACGGAGGAACACGTGCTTCAATGGGGCCGCGGCTGTTCAGCCGCGGAAAGGCGAGATAGGAGAGAGCCATGCAATGGGGTCTGATCGCTTCAATGGGGCCGCGGCTGTTCAGCCGCGGAAAGAGTGGGCTAGCTGGGGCGAGTATGGGACATAGGCCGCTTCAATGGGGCCGCGGCTGTTCAGCCGCGGAAAGGCTCAACGGCCGTCGCCTTGTCCACGCCTGGCAGGGCTTCAATGGGGCCGCGGCTGTTCAGCCGCGGAAAGATTACTGTCAGCACGAGGACTGCACATGGAAGTTGGCTTCAATGGGGCCGCGGCTGTTCAGCCGCGGAAAGCTGCCACCGCCCCCATCTGTGTCGTACACCATCCCGCTTCAATGGGGCCGCGGCTGTTCAGCCGCGGAAAGGCCAGCGCAAGCTGATCGTCACCGGGGCGGCCTCCGCAGCTTCAATGGGGCCGCGGCTGTTCAGCCGCGGAAAGACGACGCCCTCTCGGTCATTGTAGCCAAGCGGTCCAGGCTTCAATGGGGCCGCGGCTGTTCAGCCGCGGAAAGAAGGCGGCCCGCACTTCGTCAACAACCTGCCGACGCTTCAATGGGGCCGCGGCTGTTCAGCCGCGGAAAGATTCACGCCGTTGTAAGCCGTGACCAGCTTGCACTGGCTTCAATGGGGCCGCGGCTGTTCAGCCGCGGAAAGGGCAACATTCGAAGTAAACGGTGTCGAGGCTCGCGTGCTTCAATGGGGCCGCGGCTGTTCAGCCGCGGAAAGGTTGCCTTTGCAACTCGAAGAACAGGCTAAATGTAGCTTCAATGGGGCCGCGGCTGTTCAGCCGCGGAAAGAAGTGCCGCGGGCACCAGAGCAATGCGCGGCGGCGTCGGCTTCAATGGGGCCGCGGCTGTTCAGCCGCGGAAAGAGCAACCGGGCAGGTCGGGCACCGTCACCCCGTAATCAGCTTCAATGGGGCCGCGGCTGTTCAGCCGCGGAAAGGGGTTTGTCTCCAGATCAATATCCGAATCGTTGAAGCTTCAATGGGGCCGCGGCTGTTCAGCCGCGGAAAGGAAGCGCGTGCTGCCGGTGCTGCTTCACCTGCTGCTGCGCTTCAATGGGGCCGCGGCTGTTCAGCCGCGGAAAGGGTCGGCGCGGACTGCATTGGCGCCGACAAATTAAAGCTTCAATGGGGCCGCGGCTGTTCAGCCGCGGAAAGCTTCCCGCCGGGGCCGCCCTGGGGGCCGAGGCGTACCGGCTTCAATGGGGCCGCGGCTGTTCAGCCGCGGAAAGGAGCTCTTCCAGCGAATGGGGGGAGGGGCGCGCCGATGCTTCAATGGGGCCGCGGCTGTTCAGCCGCGGAAAGGGAAGGGGGTTTACTTAACGGGGCGGCATACCCAAGCTTCAATGGGGCCGCGGCTGTTCAGCCGCGGAAAGAACATTTCGCCAAAAACTCATTGATTTGCTGCATGGCTTCAATGGGGCCGCGGCTGTTCAGCCGCGGAAAGAACCGCGGCCGGACCATGAGGGAATGTCTGAACTGGGCTTCAATGGGGCCGCGGCTGTTCAGCCGCGGAAAGCGGTGCCGGTCTCTCAAACCCAACCCGATAATCCTGCGTGGCTTCAATGGGGCCGCGGCTGTTCAGCCGCGGAAAGTGCACCCAAGACGTCAGCAAGTCAACATTTCGCCAAGCTTCAATGGGGCCGCGGCTGTTCAGCCGCGGAAAGATAAGGCACGATGGTCACATCCTCAAGATTTTGTGTGCTTCAATGGGGCCGCGGCTGTTCAGCCGCGGAAAGTCGAAGTGAGGAAGCCGGCTAACGTTGGAGGTAACCGGCTTCAATGGGGCCGCGGCTGTTCAGCCGCGGAAAGTATCCCGCGATGCATCGTATGCGATGCCCCCGAACTGGCTTCAATGGGGCCGCGGCTGTTCAGCCGCGGAAAGCCCGCGGCCGGTATCCCGGTCACGGAAATGGTGCCCACGCTTCAATGGGGCCGCGGCTGTTCAGCCGCGGAAAGGCCCGGTACGGGGTGCATGGCCGAGCTGCGCGAGGCTTCAATGGGGCCGCGGCTGTTCAGCCGCGGAAAGGTCCCGCGTGTCCCGGTATTGCTCGTTGAACATCACCGGCTTCAATGGGGCCGCGGCTGTTCAGCCGCGGAAAGCAAGCGACTTGACGTTTTGCCAGTCGGCGGCCGCGGCGCTTCAATGGGGCCGCGGCTGTTCAGCCGCGGAAAGGCCGAACCGCTCCGCCACGTACATCGCGTCGTAATGCTTCAATGGGGCCGCGGCTGTTCAGCCGCGGAAAGGAGGAGGGGGTGGCGCGGTTTTCCGAGTTGAGCGTGCTTCAATGGGGCCGCGGCTGTTCAGCCGCGGAAAGCACGCGCACCGCCCAGGATCTGGACCACGCCCCGGCCGCTTCAATGGGGCCGCGGCTGTTCAGCCGCGGAAAGGCGATCACCCGTCGCGGGACTCGGTGGCCGGCACGATCGCTTCAATGGGGCCGCGGCTGTTCAGCCGCGGAAAGGCTCCCGAACCGGTTTTGATCCAACCGCCGCCAAGGAGCTTCAATGGGGCCGCGGCTGTTCAGCCGCGGAAAGGAACCGAAACCAGGGTTTTTCAATGTCCGCCAGGATGCTTCAATGGGGCCGCGGCTGTTCAGCCGCGGAAAGCGGCGGGGCCGCGGTCCACGTCGGACGCGGCGCGGCTGCTTCAATGGGGCCGCGGCTGTTCAGCCGCGGAAAGTCGTTGTGGTAAGCGGTATGGACCAAAGGACGCGGGCTTCAATGGGGCCGCGGCTGTTCAGCCGCGGAAAGGCCGCGTCGGCGGCGCGACGCCGCTGGGACGCGCGACGGCTTCAATGGGGCCGCGGCTGTTCAGCCGCGGAAAGGGGGGTGCGTCGAAGCACAAGTGCGCGCGCACTGTGCGGCTTCAATGGGGCCGCGGCTGTTCAGCCGCGGAAAGGTGCGGGGTCTGCGGGGGCGCGGGTCTACCGCCGCAGGCTTCAATGGGGCCGCGGCTGTTCAGCCGCGGAAAGCCGCGACGCGCGCGACGCGCGTACGCGAGCAGCAGCGGGCTTCAATGGGGCCGCGGCTGTTCAGCCGCGGAAAGAAGCAAGCGGACTTCGCGCTCACCGCGGGCGACACGCTTCAATGGGGCCGCGGCTGTTCAGCCGCGGAAAGGGGGAGCCGCATGAGCGCCAACTGCTCTACTCTGCGGCTTCAATGGGGCCGCGGCTGTTCAGCCGCGGAAAGCCGTCTGATCGTCCCCAAGGACTCCACCACCAGGCTTGGCTTCAATGGGGCCGCGGCTGTTCAGCCGCGGAAAGCCATCCACACCAGCGCCTTAAGCTGCTTTTCGGCCGGCTTCAATGGGGCCGCGGCTGTTCAGCCGCGGAAAGCCCAGTCGGTACGCATGGTCGTGTCTCCCATCGCGGCGCTTCAATGGGGCCGCGGCTGTTCAGCCGCGGAAAGCCGTTCGTGGCAGCGCCTACCGCTGCCACATCGTTGCTTCAATGGGGCCGCGGCTGTTCAGCCGCGGAAAGTGCCGCATCGGGCGGGAAGCAGGTCTACAAGGCCGCGCTTCAATGGGGCCGCGGCTGTTCAGCCGCGGAAAGGCGGTGCCCTGCCGCTTAGCGCGGCGTCGACCGCAGCTTCAATGGGGCCGCGGCTGTTCAGCCGCGGAAAGCCAGCGTGCCGCTGCGAGGCAACACGGTGCATGGCAACGCTTCAATGGGGCCGCGGCTGTTCAGCCGCGGAAAGGCAGTGGTTGTACAGGCCGGCACAACAAACAGTGATGCTTCAATGGGGCCGCGGCTGTTCAGCCGCGGAAAGCAGAGGCGCCGCCGTGTTCACGATGCATTTCGACGTGCTTCAATGGGGCCGCGGCTGTTCAGCCGCGGAAAGGGTACTGGCCACGTACGGTTCGCGTGGTACGGCGCGCTTCAATGGGGCCGCGGCTGTTCAGCCGCGGAAAGCGGCTGAACGGCGCGGGCGTGCCGTGGGTGATAGAGCTTCAATGGGGCCGCGGCTGTTCAGCCGCGGAAAGGTCGTCGACGCCCATGGAGCCAGACGCGTCGACGAGCTTCAATGGGGCCGCGGCTGTTCAGCCGCGGAAAGTCGGTCCACGGCGGCGTCTACCGCTGCCACGTCGTCGCTTCAATGGGGCCGCGGCTGTTCAGCCGCGGAAAGCGTACCGGTGCAACCGCCGGTACCGCGGCTTCCCTAGCTTCAATGGGGCCGCGGCTGTTCAGCCGCGGAAAGAACTTCGCCGTCGGGTACAGGCCGGACAGGACCGAGGCTTCAATGGGGCCGCGGCTGTTCAGCCGCGGAAAGCCGCGCGGCGCGGCTGCCGGTCCGGTCGACGGCGCGGAGCTTCAATGGGGCCGCGGCTGTTCAGCCGCGGAAAGAAAGATAAGCGAACCGATCGAGGACAGCCCCGGGGCTTCAATGGGGCCGCGGCTGTTCAGCCGCGGAAAGTAGCAATGGACGTGTCAGCAGTACGGCGGCGACTGGTCGCTTCAATGGGGCCGCGGCTGTTCAGCCGCGGAAAGCCTACGGGCCAGCGGCACAAGCCAGATCGTAGGGACGGCTTCAATGGGGCCGCGGCTGTTCAGCCGCGGAAAGCGACGCAGAGAGCCTACCGGGGGTCTGCGCGCTGAGCTTCAATGGGGCCGCGGCTGTTCAGCCGCGGAAAGGTCGAGCCGGCGGCCGAACCGGGAGCGCGACACCGCGCGTCAATGGGGCCGCGGCTGTTCAGCCGCGGAAAGGCCGCCCGCGCCTGCTCCCCCCGGCTCGCCCGCGGGCTTCAATGGGGCCGCGGCTGTTCAGCCGCGGAAAGTGCGGCGTGACGGGTCCAAGACAGTCACGGGCGACTTGCTTCAATGGGGCCGCGGCTGTTCAGCCGCGGAAAGAGGCCTTGGGCTGTCGGGGTGGTGCTTGACGACGTGCCGGCTTCAATGGGGCCGCGGCTGTTCAGCCGCGGAAAGGGCATTTTCGGCGGATTCTCTGCCGGCGTGCAAGGGCTTCAATGGGGCCGCGGCTGTTCAGCCGCGGAAAGTCACACAAGGCCTCCTCTGCCCTGTCCTCCGCCATCGCTTCAATGGGGCCGCGGCTGTTCAGCCGCGGAAAGACGCGCAGAGACCGGTAATACTCGGCCGCGCGCATGCTTCAATGGGGCCGCGGCTGTTCAGCCGCGGAAAGCCCCCACCTGAGCCCACACCCCCATACGCGCCTTCCTGTGCTTCAATGGGGCCGCGGCTGTTCAGCCGCGGAAAGGCGGCGGTGAGGCGCTGGGCAGTGGAGCGAGCTGTGCTTCAATGGGGCCGCGGCTGTTCAGCCGCGGAAAGCCAAAGCCCACATACGGCGTCGCTCGCCGTATTCGAGCTTCAATGGGGCCGCGGCTGTTCAGCCGCGGAAAGTTCCGTTGTCGCGTATCGGCGACTTTGGGGGATACTCGCTTCAATGGGGCCGCGGCTGTTCAGCCGCGGAAAGGTGGCCATCCGGGCGTTCGTCGGGGCGGGCGGCGGTGCTTCAATGGGGCCGCGGCTGTTCAGCCGCGGAAAGGGGGGTGGGGGGCTTTGAACACCCTTGCTATGCCTAGCTTCAATGGGGCCGCGGCTGTTCAGCCGCGGAAAGTTTGGGCTGCGTTGTTGCCGGTGAACAGGTCGTAGATGCTTCAATGGGGCCGCGGCTGTTCAGCCGCGGAAAGACCCCCGGTACCGCTACCGACTCCCCCACATCCAGGCCGCTTCAATGGGGCCGCGGCTGTTCAGCCGCGGAAAGCCGAAACCATTCTCCCATGGCCCACACCTATTCCGTGCTTCAATGGGGCCGCGGCTGTTCAGCCGCGGAAAGGGGGGGCCCCCCCGGGTCCATCCAACCCCCGTCAACGCTTCAATGGGGCCGCGGCTGTTCAGCCGCGGAAAGGGTCCGTCGGTCCATGCAGTCGCGCCGGCGCACAGGCCGCTTCAATGGGGCCGCGGCTGTTCAGCCGCGGAAAGGCGCGCTGGCCGTCGGCATATGCCCCGAATACCTGGAGGCTTCAATGGGGCCGCGGCTGTTCAGCCGCGGAAAGCTCGTCAAGATAAGGAGCCTGACTATGTCAGAAACCGAGCTTCAATGGGGCCGCGGCTGTTCAGCCGCGGAAAGTGTCACCGTTGGTTAACGGGTTTTGAAAATTCTCAGCGCTTCAATGGGGCCGCGGCTGTTCAGCCGCGGAAAGCTTCAGTGGGCGGTGAATTGTATGGGGTCCATACCAGGCTTCAATGGGGCCGCGGCTGTTCAGCCGCGGAAAGGCGCGACGTCGATCCCCGTCTGGAACCCGAGCCCCTGCTTCAATGGGGCCGCGGCTGTTCAGCCGCGGAAAGGTCGCTGGGTGCCCCGGTTCCTGCCCAACCGATCAGCTTCAATGGGGCCGCGGCTGTTCAGCCGCGGAAAGGCGGCCGTCGCCCGTGACGCCCGTGCGATGAAACGGCTTCAATGGGGCCGCGGCTGTTCAGCCGCGGAAAGGCCGTGTGTCCGATTCTTCCCTGATGTTTCGGTCGGGCTTCAATGGGGCCGCGGCTGTTCAGCCGCGGAAAGGCCCAATGGTTCGACGTTTCGTCACATTTTAATGTGGCTTCAATGGGGCCGCGGCTGTTCAGCCGCGGAAAGGCATACACGACAAACGGCACGTGGGACCAAGCGCTTGGCTTCAATGGGGCCGCGGCTGTTCAGCCGCGGAAAGAAGGCGGGGCCGCTCTGGCCACAAACAGCGTCGCGGTGCTTCAATGGGGCCGCGGCTGTTCAGCCGCGGAAAGCAGTGCGGCCAGTGCGGCCAGCGCGAACAGAAGCTCCATCGCTTCAATGGGGCCGCGGCTGTTCAGCCGCGGAAAGGTGCCTAGCGAATCCCGGCAGCCCGCGCTGCGCGTTGCTTCAATGGGGCCGCGGCTGTTCAGCCGCGGAAAGGCCCGTCGTTCTGGACGAGATTGACAGGGCTGGGCCTGCTTCAATGGGGCCGCGGCTGTTCAGCCGCGGAAAGTCGGCCGCGTGCAGCGAACTGTGGTCCGCCAGCGCCGCTTCAATGGGGCCGCGGCTGTTCAGCCGCGGAAAGTGCCTCATCTGCTGCCATGTCCAAATCGTATTCTGGGCTTCAATGGGGCCGCGGCTGTTCAGCCGCGGAAAGGCTTGTTCGGCTGCGGGTTGCCGAGGGTTGCATGGACGCTTCAATGGGGCCGCGGCTGTTCAGCCGCGGAAAGGCCATCAGCAAAACCAGCCCCACGCGATCCGTATCAAGCTTCAATGGGGCCGCGGCTGTTCAGCCGCGGAAAGATGCGGGAAGCCACGGAACGAACGCACTTCATGTCGCTTCAATGGGGCCGCGGCTGTTCAGCCGCGGAAAGACGTGGACGCTGAGTTACCTGGGGAACGTGACGGGGCTTCAATGGGGCCGCGGCTGTTCAGCCGCGGAAAGGAACGCCGCGGCCGTCGGTTGCGCGGCGCCCGAGATAGCTTCAATGGGGCCGCGGCTGTTCAGCCGCGGAAAGCATTAGGGCGGGGGTCGCCACCAAGCGGCCCGGGGGCTTCAATGGGGCCGCGGCTGTTCAGCCGCGGAAAGTCGCGTAGTGCGCGCGCGTCTCGGTCTCGCGGTGCGCGCTTCAATGGGGCCGCGGCTGTTCAGCCGCGGAAAGCGCAGGCCGGGCTGCCGGACGAACTGGAGCCGATCGCGCTTCAATGGGGCCGCGGCTGTTCAGCCGCGGAAAGGTCATGAATCTTGCCAGCGTCACCGAGTCGAAGTTGCTTCAATGGGGCCGCGGCTGTTCAGCCGCGGAAAGGGTTGGCCGTCGCCCGTTGCTCCCTTTTTTACGCAAGCTTCAATGGGGCCGCGGCTGTTCAGCCGCGGAAAGTAGCACCCACGACGTAGCCCGCGTCGGTACTCAACGCGCTTCAATGGGGCCGCGGCTGTTCAGCCGCGGAAAGGTTGGGTACGTCGGGGACGACCGCAGAACCGGACCGCTTCAATGGGGCCGCGGCTGTTCAGCCGCGGAAAGCGCCGCGGGCGCGGTACGCAATGGGGGTCTCGTACGAGCTTCAATGGGGCCGCGGCTGTTCAGCCGCGGAAAGTCGATGCCGCGCGACAGTGCGCGGCAGACCTGGACGTGCTTCAATGGGGCCGCGGCTGTTCAGCCGCGGAAAGCGCACCGTGCAAGTCGGAGCAGCAGTACACGCAGCGGCTTCAATGGGGCCGCGGCTGTTCAGCCGCGGAAAGTGCCAATTGTCGGGATCGCCGTTAGGGAGTCTCGGCTTGCTTCAATGGGGCCGCGGCTGTTCAGCCGCGGAAAGAACCACTCCCCCATGCTCCACCCCCCCCTATTCAGCTTCAATGGGGCCGCGGCTGTTCAGCCGCGGAAAGGCGCCGTTGTTGATGTAGTCCTCGGCGGTTCGCAGGCTTCAATGGGGCCGCGGCTGTTCAGCCGCGGAAAGGAGGTGCGCCATCAAGCCTTTCCTTTGTTGGTCGACGCTTCAATGGGGCCGCGGCTGTTCAGCCGCGGAAAGTGGGCGTATCAACGGCACACTATCTGGGGCGCTGCGGGCTTCAATGGGGCCGCGGCTGTTCAGCCGCGGAAAGCCCGCCCTCGCAACTCCTGACGCCGTAAGGTGCCCGAAACGGGTTTGCGAGCACCTCATGCCGAAGCCGCTGCGACGGACAGCAGGCAACCCTGCACAAATCCATAACCTGTGACCTCTTCAGAACTTAACATGCTGCGAGCGATGGCCGGGATTGCGTACGCACCACGCCGCTCGCACCGCGAGCGAGAACGACCTAACGCCAAGTATGCCAATTGCCAAGGAACCTCGCCGGTCATCGCGTCGTGAACACCGGATACGTCGCCAATTCTCCGGTCAGCAACCGGGCCAACAGACGGGCCTGGATCTCCAACACCCGGCGATAATTGACACGATACCCGAAGATCGGGTGCGTAACCAGTGTATCCATCCGCTGTTCGTACGCGCGAAAGAACGCCTTGCGCCCTTCGGGGCGCAGGGCTACGGACTGGCCAGCACGCACAAAGTCGCGGCCGGTAACCATGCGGGTGTTGATGGCGCTCAGCACGGCCGAGTCGGCCACGAGCGGTCGAAAGGGCTCCATCAGGTCCAGGGCCAGCGCCGCCCGGCCGTAACGCGGCTGGTGATAGAAGCCCAGAAAGGGATCGAACCCCACGGCGTGACAGACGATGGTCAGGTCCTTGGCCAGCACGCTGTAGGCCAGCGACAGCAGGGCGTTGACCGGATCGCAGGGTGGGCGGCGGTTTCGCCGGCGGAAGTCGAAGCTGAACTCGGCGTCTGCGGCAGCTTCCTGGCCTGACTCGTCCCGCTTGACCATGCCGGCAAAGTTCTCAAAGTAAGTGCGGGCCGCATTGCCTTCGATGCCCAGTAAGGTTTCGAGCGATTCGGCCTCCTGGGCATCGTCCTGCAGGCACTTCATCAGAACCAATGCCGCGCGGGGCGGCTCGACATGGTTGCGCTGCAGCATGGTCCGCTGGTTGCGAATCTTGCCCGCCACCAGGGCCCGGGCCAGTCGCAAACAGAATCCCGGCACGTCGGCCAGGCGGAACTGCTCGCGGCGGAGGTAAATGTTCTTGACGCCCAGGCCGTGGGTGACGCCGTAAAACCACCCGCCCAGGGAAAAATAGGCCAGGGGCACCTCGTTTTCGCACAGCGCCTGGATGGCCTGGGTGGAGAACTGGACGTTGCCGAACAGATTCACCTGGCACGTCTCGCCAATGCGGACCTCCTGCACGACCTTGTCCTTCTCCTTGATCTTGAGGACGTGGCCCGATTTTCCGACGTACAGCCCCTGGGTGTTGAGGTACAGCGGCCGCAGGTCGTCGCGCGCCGGGACGAGGCGGCGAACGTCGGCGTGGTCCTGGTGATCGCTGACCACTGCCGCGCCGCGCCGTTCCCCGACGTCGAACAACGTGCGCTGCACGAGCTGCGGCGGCTCGTGCAGTCGGAGCGTCGTCGTTTCGTCGGGCAGGCAGATGCCCACCAGCGAACAGCGGGGGCACTTGGGACTATCGACCAGCGGCGGGGGAATCCGCCCGCTGGCGGCCAACTCGCGCGCCTGGCGCAGCATGTCGAGCGTCCAGGCGACCGTCGGCTCGTCGCCGGGCACGCGGATCCGCTGCCTGGTGGCGACATAATAGACGACCGCCTCGTCGCAACGATAACCATTATCGCGGAGCACCAGGACTTGGGCCGCCAATTGCACCCGGTCGGTGTCCCACGCTTCCAGCTCGCCCGTATCGCGGTTTTCGCGGGGGGCACCGCGCTTGTAGTCGACCGGGACGACGGCACCATCGGCCGCCTCGACCAGGTCCATTTTGGCGATCAACCGGTGTGTCTCGCTGGAGAGCAGGACCGAGCGGGCGTGGATCTTCTCTTCGGCTGGCAGTTCCGCGGCGGGCTCCAGTTCACCCGTGCCGGTGTCGAGCCTGGAGTGCCGCAGCGCGCCCTCGACGGTCTCGCGGTTGTGGGCGAACAGCCCCTCGACGTGTTCGTAGAAGAACAGCCGCGGGCAATAGACAAACTCGTTCAGCATGCGCGCGGGCAGATAGTCGGGCGACTGTTGGCCGGCGGCGCTTTCGATGGGGGGGGCGACCGACATGCACGACTCCACGGCAGCTACACGACGATGCAGGCCGCGTCCAGGCTGGTATAGGGCAGGCCGAGTGCGGACACGACCCGTTCGCCGCGGCCCTCGGTGGGGCCGAGATCCACGAACAGCACCTGGTCTTCATTGTGCTTGATGATGTTGGCCAGGGCGTGCCGGCAACGGGCCAGGTCGATGGGCGTGAACTGGCACTCGAAGATCGAGTACTGCAGATGATCGCCGAAGTCGCGCATGGTCATGAACACCTTGCGCAGGCGTTTGTCGTCGCAGATGTCGTAGCAGACGAGATAGGTGTTGCGCATGGTCGCAGTCCCGCTACGGGTGCAAGGACGACCATCCTTGAAAGAAGGGTGTCCCCGTCGAGTGTAATTGGTGGAAACGGGGATGCAAGCGAGTGCTCTGTCACAACCAAGAACCAGGGTGGCAAGTAGCCGTTCAGGGTGAGTGCCTGCGCCAGGTTCTCGGCAGGCAGGGTCACAACCAAGTACCAGGCTGGCAAGTAACCGTTCACGGGGCGGGGTCTGGTCCATTTTTCGGCCGCGAAACTCGACCTCGCAGATACGCGCTGGCCGAAAACATGGACCTGACCCCCTGGAATCACAAGTAACCGTTCAGGGGATGGGCGCCAGACCTGCGGCACCCCAAGTAGTCAGGCACTTTTTTCGCCTCCTCAGCAGAATTCGTGGGTTCCGGGAGGCGTTCGGGAAGGCTTTGATAGGCGTTTTTCAGGCATTTCAGGGCAAAAAGAATGGTTTGCAATTTGAT
>Ga0114938_1001054_pt1 | contig 19661 bp, 18 predicted proteins | sample AshMeaBigSpring_FD_88675 | JGI IMG/M metagenome (GOLD analysis project Ga0114938, IMG submission 88675) | Groundwater microbial communities from Big Spring, Nevada to study Microbial Dark Matter (Phase II) - Ash Meadows Big Spring | ecosystem: Environmental > Aquatic > Deep subsurface >...
GCCACCACGTTGCAGGTGGCCGCCTCGGTGCTCGGCGCGGTGGCCTGGATGATCCGCAACCCGGCTCGCGGCGTGTGCGTGCCCGACGATCTGCCGCACCGTGAAGTGCTGGCGGTGGCCGACCCTTACCTCGGCCCGTGCCCCTCCGTGCAGACCGACTGGACGCCGCTGAAGAATCGCTTCGACCCGTTCGAGCGCTGGAACAATCGCGGTCGCCCGGCCGCCGAGGATGTGTGGCAATTCGAGAGTTTTGTGGCCTGGTAAGCTCCGCCCGGCCATTGCGCGCCGGCCTGACTGCAGACCGGCGCTTTTTTTGCGGTTGTTGGCCCCCGTTAGCCTTTAGTTTGCAAATCAAAAACCAACCGAGTCCCTATTCTGCCGGGCCGCCATCCCGCATAGAATCGCGGCGTTTGAGGATAAGACTATGGATTGGTTGAGACCTGACTCGCCGCTGGGAGTGACGGTGCTCGTGCTGCTGCCGGTGCTGGGCTTTGTGCTGATCGCCCTCGGCGCCCGCGCGATGTACGAACGCGCCAAACTCCAGAGCACGCCCCAGACGCGCCGCGTGTTCACCAGCCGGGTGAGCATGCCCGCCGGTGACCTCGAGAAGCTGGCCACCGATTACTATCGCAGCCAGGGCTACACCATCCTGCGCGACGGGGTGCCGGGTGAAAAAACAAAAGAGATGATCGTCGTCAAAGGCGGGCAGCGAACCCTGATTCGCTGCGAGGTGAGTGACGATCTGCCCACCCCCGAGTTGATTGAGGCGCTGGCTCACACGCGCGACGGGCACAAGGCGCAGCGGGCTGTCTTGCTGGCGCCGGCCGGCTTCACATCGGAGGTGCGCCAGCGCGCGGTGGCGCTCGGCGTGGAGTTGCGCGACAGCGTGCAGATTGACGTGATGCGACGCGTGACCGAAGGCCGCGCCGAGAGCCTTTCAGAGATGGGCCGGCCATTGTCTTGAGCCATCATCGGTGGAAAGCCCGAGCCGAATGAGCACGACGAGCACTGACGCGTTACTGCAAGCCTACGCCTATATCAAAGCCGACAACCTCACCGCCGCGCGTACCCTGCTGGGTAAGTATCTCCGCAACAACCCCAACTCAGAACGCGCCTGGCTGCTGATGAGCCTGGCCGTCGCCGAACCGGCGCAGCAGCGAGATTGTCTACAGCGGGTCCTGCTCATCAACCCGTTCAACACCGCTGCCCAGACGCGCCTCGCGCACCTGACGGGCACGCCCGCCCCGTCGGCGGTGAACGGCAACGCCACGCCGGCGCCCGCCCCGGTCGCCGAGACGGTGACGCAATTGGCGGCTGTCGCCCCCGAACCGACCTCCAGCGAAGCGGCGACCCAGCCCGTCATCGAGCCCGGCCAACCCGGCGAGTCAGTGCCCGCGGCCCCGGCCCCGGTGGTTGAGCCGCCCGCAACTCCCAGGCCGCGCGCCTTCTCGGGTTGGATCATGCCCGTCATCATCCTGGTTTGGGCCATCATCTTCATCGTGCTCCTCGGCGTGGGCGCGTACGTGGTGTTTGGAACAAACGCAACGCCAACGCCGCCGGCCACGGCAACACAGGCTGTCGTCAGCACACCGTCTATTTTGTTGCCGGCCCCCACCCTCCCGCCCGAGTGGACTGCCACGCCCACGCCGCAGCCGACGGATACGCCCACCGCGACCGCTTCCCCCACGGTCGTGACTGCCACGCCCGAGCTCTCGCTCACGGCCATAAGCCGCCCATAAGGTCAACCCTGCACACCTAATTCCAACCGGAAGTCCTATTCAAACCGAATCTTCATACCGTTTACAATTCGAGTCAGTCACTGACCGCTCCGCGCCCTTTTCTTGCAACATAACCGGATGACGCACGGGAACAGCGCGTGAGGGCGCAGCTGAGTTCTTTCGTCTCTATGAGTTCTACGCCGACCAAGGTTCTGTTTGCGGCCTACCAGCGCATACAGGCAGGGGAAATGCCTGCGGCGCGGGCTATGCTGAAGAAGCTGCTGCGTTCGCACCCCAACTCGGAGCGCGGCTGGCTGTTGTTGAGCATGGCCGTGCCCGATGCGGCCCGGCAGCGCGAGTGTCTGCGGCGCGTGCTCCAAATTAACCCGTTCAACACCGAGGCACAGGCCCGGCTGGCCAGCCTGACCACCGGCCCTCTGCAAAGCGACCCCGTCGCCGATACCAATTTGCTCACTGCCCCCGAGCAACACGACGTCGCGCCGGTGGAGGAGCCAGCCGACGTTCACGCACCGGTCGAGGCGGAGGCCGTGGCCGATGTCGTCGCGTTCGATGAGCAACCGGTCACCTCGCCGGAAGCTAATATCCCATCGTCCGATCCGCAGCCGGCCGAGGCAGCGCCCGCCGCGGTTATGCCGCTGCCCGCGTCGCCGCCACCGACCCACCCGAGCGTCACCGCCAGCCTCACTTCCCCTCCGCCCATCGCCTCGGGCGTCAGTCCGGTCGTCACCTTCGAGCCGGATCGTCCGGCGCCGAGAACCGAGCCGCTGGTTGCGCAGCCCGTTCCCGAGGTAGTGCCGAGCAAGGTAGAGGAGCGCGTTGAGGCGGAAGTCGTCGCTGCGCCCACCCCCACGGATACGCCCCTCGAACCGCCGCCGGTCGCCGCTGTGCGCGAGCCGGAGCAGGTTGTCGTTGACCCGGCCGTGAACGTCGAGCCAGACACCAGCGAGAAGCGGTCGCATCGGCGCACACCGCGCAAACAGAAACGCGCCGAGCGGCCGGGCGTTGACCATCGCGCCCAGCCGGCTGAAGCGCCGCGAGAGTCAGGCTCCGCTTTGCCCTCCGTCGCCGGCGAGCCGGAGCCAACCGAGAGATCGCCTCGGGGCAAGGCGCGCAAACGCACTCGGCCCCTGACGCCGGATGAGCGCCCGCCGGCCTCTGAAGCGCCGGTCGTCGAGGTAACGCCTCCCGCGCCGATGACCAGCCCGCCTCCGCCGGCCGCGCTGCCCGCCTCGCCCGTGCAAGCGGTCGTCAATTGGCCGCGGATGTACGAGCAACCGAACGCTCCTGCCTCAGCCTCCCTGCCCGAGCGGGCGCCCACCAACCCGCCGCCTGCTCAACGCTGGGATTTGCCGCCCGCGCCACAGCGCGACTCGTACGACGAGCAGCCCTGGCCCAGCTATATGTTGCCGCTGGCGCTGCTGCTGTGGGCGGCGCTCGTCATCGGCCTCTTCTTCCTCCTGGCCCGCTTGTTGATCGGGTGATTGAGCACCTCCAATAGGTGTGATACCATCGCACCACCATCGCGGGTGTCGCCAAGTGGTAAGGCGTCAGCCTTCCAAGCTGATATTCGTGGGTTCGAATCCCATCACCCGCTCTCGACAAAACAAAAGGCAGCCAGCGCGAATGACGCTGGCTGCCTTTTTACTTTCTACTTTCCACCGGCTACGGCGTCGGGGTCGCCGTCTCCGTGCCCGGCGCCGGGGTGGGCTCCTCGCGGATCGGCACGCCGATCGACTCTTCCCACGGATAGCGCGTGTAGTTCAACCCATAGTAAGCCTCGACCACGCGGCGGAAGATGGGCGCGGCGAAGTCGGAGCCTTGCCCGGCGTTTTGCACCACAACGGCAATGGCGATATCGGGCCGGTTCGGGTCGTTCTGGCAGGTGTAGCCCGTGAACCACGCATCCGGCTCCTGCGTGCCAAACAGGCCGGGGTCCTCGGCGGTGCCGGTCTTGCCGGCGAGGCAGATGCGGAAATTGCGGAAGCGGTCGCGGGCGGTGCCGATCGGCTCGCGCGGCACGTTGCGCATGCCCTCCTGCAGCGCGGCCAACTGCTCCGGCTCGAGCGGCAGCGTGCCGGAGACGATGGGCGCGAAGGTGAAGGTCGCTTCAGCGGTCGCTTCAGCGGTCGCTTCGGCGGTCGCCGGCTCGCCCTCCCCCGGCGGGCGAATCGCGCGCACGAGTTGCGGCGTGTACAGCGTGCCGCCGTTCCCCACCGCCGCCGTCATCCGCGCGATTTGCAACGGCGTCACCAGCACATCGCCCTGCCCGATGGAGAGATTGAGGCCATCAATCGCGCTCCACGCCGTGCCCTGAGTCTGCTGCTTCCACTCGGGGCCGGGGATCTGCCCGGCGCTTTCCTCAATCTGACCGATGCCCGTCGTCTGCCCCAATCCAAAAGCCTCTGCCGTCTGGGTCAGCCATTTCGGATTCCAATTGAACAGGGCGTAACCCATGTGCCAGAACCACGGATTGCACGAGCCGGTCAGCCCCTGCACCAGCGTCAGCTCGCCGTGCCCACCCTCCAGCCAGTCCTTGCGAGTGAAGCTGGGGTCAGACGTTTCATTCCATTCACCATTGCAGGTGTAGGCCGTCTCCGGCTCAAAGAGGCCGGAGGTGAGCGCCGCCGAGAAAGTGACGATTTTGAACACCGAGCCGGCCGGGTACGCCGATTGCGCGGCGTGATTGAGCTGCGGCTTGCGCGGGTCGGCGAGGATTTGCGCCGCTGCGCCCGCGTTGCGATTGAACGGGCTGAAGAGGTTGGGGCTGAAGGTCGGCGCGGAGGCGAGCGCGAGCACCTCGCCGGTGTTGAGGTCCATCACCACGACCGCGCCGGTGAAATCGCCGAGCGCAAACTGCGCCGCCTGCTGCAAGTCGAAGTCAATCGTCGTGTACACATCCTGCGCCGGCGTCTGCGGCGTGGCGGCGATCATGCGGATGAAGTTGTTGTTGGCGTCGCGCAATTGCAATTGCCAGCCCGGCCTGCCGCCGAGATACGGCTCAGCCCACGCCTCGATGCCGGTGCGCCCCACCCGCTCACTGCCGGTGTAGCCGCGCCGGCGATACCCGTCAACTTCTTCGGGGGTGAGGAAGGTGGTGTAACCGGTGACATGCGCGGCGGCCCCGTTGCCCGGATAGTAGCGGTCGTTGTATGCAGTGAGTTGCACGGCGGGGATGTCGAAGAGGAAGCCCAGATTGCCGATGTCGTCGGCCCGCGCCTCGCCGAGGGCGAAATACTGATCGGCCACCGCGCCCTCGATGCGCCGCCCGAGCAGGGCGGCATTGGTGCCGAGCAAGCGAGCAACACTATTGAGGATGTTATCGGCGTCGTCGCCCAGCAGCCCGGGGATGAGGCCGACCGCGAACGCATCGCTCGGCCCGGCCAGCGGCAGGCCGTTCCGGTCGTAGATCGCGCCGCGCTCAACCGTCAGCGGCACCATGAGCAATTGTTGCCCGTTCACCAAATCCGGCCAGATGAGGGCCGGCGCGAAGACGATGCGCCACGCGCCAGCCTCCCGCTGCAGCGTGAACGCGAGGTCGCTCTCAAGAGCGCCGACGCCGTATGTGTCGTAGCTCACGCGGGCAACGGCCTGCGCGGCATCGCCGGTTTCGTTCGCCCCGGTCACCTGCGCGCTGACCGAGAGGGCCGTCAGCGTCTCCATCTCCCTGCGATAGACGGCGGCGAAGTCATCGGCGCTGAGGGCGGCGCGGCTCTCGGCGGCGAGCAACGCGTACATCGCAGCGTAATCGCCCTCGGCCCACGCGCGCAGATAGGCCTCGGTCGCCGCGCGGGCATCGGGCACCGGCGTGGGCGAGGGGGCGACGGTCGCGGCCACGGTGGCCGGGGCGGTGGCCGCCGGCGTCACGGTCTCGGTGACGGCGCAGGCCGCCAGCCAGCCCAGCCCGAGCGCGCCCGCCAGCCACGCGGCGGCATATTTCTTGCTTAACATCTCACGTTATCCAGTCGCAGAGCGGGCGCATCATACCACGCCGACTTGAGCGCCATCAGCGAGGGGCGCGCCGATGTTATACTCAAGCCACCATCCCATGACCCATATCCTCATCGCCGAGGACAACCTCGATATCATCAACGTAATGGAAGATTTGCTGCTGGCCGAGGGCTATCGCGTCACGCGCGCCCACAACGGCGAGGAGGCCTTCACCGCCTTTCAGCGCGAGGCGCCCGACCTGATCGTGTCGGATGTGATGATGCCGCGCATGGATGGCTTTCAATTGCTCGAGTCGGTGCGGGGGCGGCCCGGCGGCGCGGGGGTTCCGTTCCTCTTCCTCAGCGCGCGCACCGAGCAGGCAGCCACCTCGCGCGCGCGGCTGCTGGGCGCCGACGATTACATCTACAAACCGTTCTCTCCCGAGGAATTGCTCGTCGCCATCCAGGCCAAGCTCGAACGGCGCCGGACGCTCGAGATGTTTCATACGCGCGCCGCGCATCTGCAAACCGTCACGATGCTGGCCAACACCATCGAGGCGCGCGAAGCGTACACACGCGGCCACGTCGAGCGGGTGCAGTCGCTGGCGCTGGAGCTGGCCCGCGCGCTGGGGTGGAGCAGCGAGGCGCTGGCCATCTGCGAATTCGGCGCGCTGCTGCACGACATCGGCAAGATCGCCGTGCCGCGCGCCATCCTCAACAAACGCCACAAGCTGTTGTATCACGAATGGGCCTTGTTGCGCCGCCACCCCGAGACGGGCGCGCGCATGCTCGAGGGCGTCGATCATCTGCACGGCGCGTTGCCCTACGTCCAGAGCCATCACGAACATTGGGATGGCACCGGCTACCCGGATGGGCTGAAGGGCGAGGCCATCCCGCGCGAGGGGCGCTTGCTGGCGATTGTGGATGCGTACGATGCGATGACGAGCGACCGGCCCTACCGCCATTCGCTCCCCGACCGGCACGCCATCGAAGAGATCCATCGCTGGGCCGGCAGGCACTTCGACCCGGAGATGGCCCGCGTGTTTGTCAAACTCCGTGAGGCCGAGCATGCGTGAGGTCGCCATCCTCGGCATCGGGCAGACGCCCGTCGGCGAGCATTGGGATAAATCCATCAAAGAGATCGCCGGTGAGGCCGTCTTCGCGGCGCTGACCGACGCGGGCCGCGAGTCGGTGGATGGGTTGTTCATCGGCAACATGCTGTCGGGCCAGCTCAACCGGCAGGAGAACCTCGGCGCGATGCTGGCGGATTGGGCCGGGTTGTGGGGCGTGGAGGCCGTCAAAGTGGAGGCGGCCTGCGGCAGCGGCGGCGCGGCGATCAGGCAGGCGGTGCTGGCGGTGGCCTCGGGGGTGATGGAGTGCGCGATCGCCGTCGGCGTGGAGAAGATGACGGACACCGTCGGGCCGGCGACGACCGGCGGGCTGGCCTCGGCCGCCGACGCCGATTACGAAGCGGCCCAGGGCGTGTCGTTCGTCGCCCTCAACGCCCTCATCATGCGCCGTTACCTGCACGAGTATGGCTGGCACAAAGATCACTTTGCGCCGTTCGCCATCAACGCGCATGCCAACGCGCTGCACAACCCCAACGCCCGCCTGCACGAGCGCGTCTCCGAGGCGCAGTATCACCGGGCGCGCACCGTTGCCGACCCGATCAACCTGCTCGATGCCTCGCCCATCGGCGACGGCGCGGCGGCGCTGGTGTTAGTTCCGTCCGATTCGTTGCGGGCAAACGGCCGGCCCATCGTCCGCATCGCCGCCTCGGCCTCCGCCACCGACACGCTGGCCGTGCACGACCGGCGCGACCCGCTGTGGCTCGTGGCGGCCGAACAATCGGCGCGCAAGGCATATGCGCAGGCCGGCGTCTCTCCGCGCGATATTCAAATCTTCGAGCTGCACGATGCCTTTTCGATCATGGCGGCGCTCTCGCTCGAAGCGTGCGGCTTTGCGGAACGGGGGCAGGGGCCGCGCCTCGCGCTCGAGGGGGCGATCACCCCGGCGGGCCGCGTGCCGATTGCGACCCGGGGCGGCCTGAAGGCGCGCGGGCATCCCGTCGGCGCGACCGGTGTGTATCAACTCGTGGAGTTGACGCAGCAATTGCGCGGCGAGGCCGGCAAGACCCAGGTGGCCGGGGCGACGCTCGGCATGGCGCAAAACATCGGCGGCAGCGGCGCGACGATTGTCACGCACATCCTGCGCGCGGCCTGACACATCGCGGCGTAATTTGCGCGAAAAGGGCATTTGCGCCACAATATCGCCCGCGTTATCCATAAGTGTGAGTCCCGGCCCAAGTGCAGGAGGCATCAATGAACAAACGTTATTCCATGCTGGCGCTAGGCGTAATCGGCGTATTGCTGGCGGCGTGCACGTTGTCGCTGACCAACCCCGGCGGCACCCCGACCGCCGTATCGAACCAGGGCGCGGGCGGCACGCCGGCGACCGGCGGCCAGCCCGGCGCCGATGCCACCATGTTCGCGCTCGGCACCAGCCTGGCGGCGACGCAACAGGCGCAGCAAACCGGCGGCGGCCAGCAACCGGAGGCCACGCAAGGTCCGGCCGCGGTATCCACCGCCACACCGACTCAACTCACAGGCGCGGCCACGGCCGCGCCGACGGTCGCCGCGACCGCGACGGCCATCGCGCAGGCCACGCCGACCAAGGCCGCTGTGACCGGCGCCTGCACCAGCCCCTACACCGTTCAGCGGGGCGACTGGATTTACAAGATCGCGCGCGCGTGCAACCTCACGCCGCAGGCCATCATCGCCGCCAACCCCGGCATCAACCCCAACCGCCTCGAGCCGGGCCAGAAGCTTAACCTGCCCGGCGGCACTCCTCCGCCCGCGGCCACAACCCAGGCGCCGAGCACGGCCTGCAAAGGCTCATACACGGTGAAGCGCGGCGACAACCTGTTCCGCATCGGCTTCAACTGCGGCTTCACCACCGAGCAGATGGCGCGCAAGAACAACATCGCCGCGCCGTATCGCATCTTCCCCGGCCAGGTGTTGCAGTATCCGTAACCGTCGGAGCGACTCTCAAAGGGCGCAGCCATTCGCTGCGCTCTTTTTGTTGACCTCCATTGCAAACGTGGGAGCGCGTTGCCCGCGCGAGACTGATGAAGACACTCAAGAGCGAACATATCTTTCATGGCCGCGCCTTCAATGTGCGCGTGGATGAGGTGGAATATGCGCCGGGCCGCACCCACCGCATCGAGGTCGTCGAGCACAGCGGCGCGGTGACGCTGGTGCCGGTGGATGCCGAGGGGCGTGTGTGGTTCATCCGCCAGTACCGGCACGCCGTGGCCGAGACGATGCTGGAGTTGCCGGCCGGCACGCTGCACCCGGCTGAGGATCCAGCCCTCGGCGCGCAACGCGAGTTGCAGGAGGAGATCGGCAGGCGGGCCGGCGTGCTCGAACGGCTGGCCTCGTTCTACCTTGCGCCCGGCTATTCCACGGAGTTGATGCACGCCTACCTCGCCACCGACCTCAGCCCCGCGCCGCTGCCGCCGGATGAGGACGAGGCGATCGTGACCGCGCCGCTCAGCCTGGCGGAGGCGATGCAGGCGGTGGCGCGCGGCGAGGTGCGCGACGCAAAGAGTCTGGCCGCGCTGTTCGCGGCGGCGCGCCGGTTGGGGTGGTGAGGCTTTCCGGTCGCCCTTGCCGCCCCTCATCCGCTCTGGTAAAATCCCGCCCGCTCAGTAACCGCCCAGCAGGTTGTGGGCGGTTCGTTTTGTCTGCAACAGATTGCGAGAGTGAGTGATGGCTGATTTACTCAAGGCCGTGGAGGCCCCCGTCAACAAGCACGTCCCGGCCCTCAAGCCCGGTGATAACGTCAGCGTGCATGTGCGCATCGTCGAGGGCAACAAGGAACGCGTGCAGGAGTTCAAGGGCATCGTCATCCGGTTGCGCAAGGGCGGCAACCAGGCCAACTTCACCGTGCGCCGCATCGCCTCGCACGGCGTGGGCGTGGAGCGCACCTTCCTGCTGCGTTCGCCGCGTATCGAGAAAGTGGAAGTGTTCCGTAGCGCCACCGTGCGCCGCGCGCAGCTCTACTATCTGCGCGATCTGCGCGGCAAGGCCGCCCGCCTGAAAGAGAAACGCCGCGACGTGTAACGCTCGCCGACCGTCGTTCATCGCCAAGGCGCGGACTTGTGCAGTCTGCGCCTTTTCTGTTGCGCGTGACGCGTAAGATACCCGATGCCCAAACCCCTCATTGGCCTCACGACTGAACACTTCTCCTCCGGTTTCTTCGCGCAGCCCGACCTTGATGTGCAGGGCGTGCTGCGGACGTACATCGAGGCCGTGATCGGCGCGGGCGGCCTGCCCGTCCTCATCCCGCTCTCAGTGCTGGGCGACGACCTGCGCGCGGTTTACGAGCGGCTGGACGGCGTGCTGCTGCCCGGCGGGTGCGATATTGATCCGGCCCACTTCAACGAAGCGCCGCACGCCAAACTGGGCGAGGTGGATGTGGAGCGTGATCGGGCGGAACTGGCCTTCGCCCGCTACGCGGTGGAGGGCGGCAAGCCGGTGCTGGGGGTGTGTCGCGGCGCGCAAGTCATCAACGTGGCATTCGGCGGCACGCTGTATCAGGATTTGCCGAGCGAGTATGGCGGCGCGGCCTTATTGCGCCACGCGCATCCGGTGCGGGAGTTTGACCGCGCGCACCTCGCCCATCCCGTGCGGGTGGAGGAAGAGTCGCGGCTGGCCCACGCCCTCGGCTCGCCCATGGTGCAGGTCAACAGCCGCCACCATCAATCCATCAAAGCCGTCGCCCCACCGTTTGAAATTGTGGCCCGCGCGCCCGACGGTGTCATCGAGGGCATCGAGTTGCCCGAGCACCCCTTCGCCCTCGGCGTGCAGTGGCACCCCGAAAACTTACAGGCTCAGCCGGAGATGAAGCGTTTGTTCGAGACGTTCGTGCACGCGGCGGCGAAGCGTCAAACGTGATCGTCTTTAGCATGACCATGTTTCAGATCAGCCCCAGCTCCCGCGCCCGCAGCGCCGCCTGCGTGCGGTCGCGCGCGCCGATCTTGCCCAGCACGTTGGTCACGTAATTCTTCACCGTGCCCTCGGCCAGGCTCAACTTCTGGCCGATCTCTTTGTTGCTCAACCCCTCGGCCACCAGCCGCAGCACATCCAGTTCGCGCTCGGAGAGCGGTTCATCGAGTTGGGCCGGCTTGGCGTTGGGCGCGAGGCGGGCGAACTCGGCGAAGACGCGCCGCGCGACGGACGGCTCGATGAGCGCGCCGCCGCCCGCCACCGTGCGCACCGCGTTGGCCAGCTCCACGCCCGAAACATCCTTGAGCAAATAGCCCAGCGCGCCGGCGCGCAGCCCCTCGAACACGTTGGCGTCGTCGTCGAAGGTGGTGAGGATGATGACGCGCGCGGTCGGATGTCTTTCGACCAGCCGGCGCGTGGCCTCCACGCCGTTGAGCACCGGCATGCGGATGTCCATCAGCACCACTTCCGGCCTGAGTTGCTCGAACGCTTCGAGCGCGGCCTGACCGTCGCCGGCCTCGCCCACGATCTCGAAATCGCTTTCGAGTTCGAGCAACGTGCGCAATCCCTCGCGCATCAGGCGCTGGTCGTCAACGAGCAGGATTCGAATCGGCATGGTGACGGCAAGACTACTTTCTACTTGCTACTTTCTACTCGAACAGAGAGTAGCAAGTAGAAAGTAGGAAGCTCACATGTTGTTCAGCGGCACGGTGAGCGTCACTTGTGCCCCGCCGCCGGGCCGCGCGCCGAGTTCGAGTTCGCCGCCGGCCTGTGCCGCCCGCTCGCGCAATCCGCGCAGGCCAAAGCCGCCGTTGGGGTTGGCCGGCAGGCCGCGCCCATCGTCGGCGGCGGTCAGAGTCAGCGAGGCGTCGGCGACGCTCAGGTTCAGCCAGATGTTTTTCGCGCCGGCGTGCTTGTGCGTGTTGGTCAGCGACTCCTGCGCGGCGCGGTACAGGGCCAGCCGTTGCGCTTCGGTGAGGGCGGGAAGCTGCGGCGGCAGGCTGAGGTGGACGGGCAGGCCCGTGCTGTCTTGAAATTCGCGCGCCAGTCGCGTCAGCGCCGTGTCGAGCGGCTCGCCGAACGGCACGTCGTCGGGCGCGGTCGTGCGCAGCGTCGCCACCGATTGGCGCAGGTCGCCGAGCGCCTCCTTCATCTGTTCGCGCATCGCGCCGATCATCTTCGCCGCGCGCGCTGGGTCTTTCTCCACCAGCCGTTGCGCGCCCTCGAGTTGCACCACCGCCACCGTCAGGCGATGGCCGAGCGCGTCATGCAACTCGCGCGCCAGCCGGTTACGCTCCTCGGCCACGGCCAGTTGTTGCAACCGGCTCTGCGCGGCCTGCAACTCGGCCAGCAATTTGTCGCTGCGCTCACGCGCCTCCTCGGCGGTGCGGGTGGCGTTGCCAAAGGCGGCGAAGAACGAATACCCGGCGACATAGGGGAGTGTGAGAAAGATGGCGCCCGGAAAGCCGGCGACGGAGAAGCTGTTGAGGGCGGTGACGAGGATGAACACCCCCAACCAGGCCGCCGCGTGCCGGCGATCCTGGAAGACCGTCATCACCTCGGCGCTGAGCACGAAGAACAAAATCGGTGCCGCAAACGCATCGGGCCGGGTCAAGAACAACCCAACGACCAGGGCCGTTTGCGCGGCGAAATAGATATGCGGCCGCTTCAGAGCTTTGCCGCTGTGATAGATGATATCCAGCACACCGAAAGCCAGCACAAAACCCAACGCCACCCAACGCGCGCCGGGGTCGTCGATGCTGATGAAACTGATCAGCCCGACGACGGCGATGGTGAACAAGCCGCTCAGATCGAGCAGGCGAAGGATGCCGTTGCGCATGCCAGCGCGATTGTACGCCAGATTACTCATAGTGAAACCGCCAAACACCGATGGCGAAGAAGACCACGGCAAAGCCCGCCAGCACCCCGGCCTCGAGCAGCACGCCGCCCACCTCCTGCCCGCGCAAGACGATGTCGAGCAGGCCCTGCATCGCCCACTTGGTCGGGATGACGCTGACGGCGGTCCGCACCGCCTCGGGGAACAACTCAATCGGATACCAGCAGCCGCCGAACAGCGCCATCACCATCCCCAACATGATGCTGAGGCCGTTGGCCTGCCCCTCGCTTTTGACGACCGTGCCCAGCGCCGTGCCGAGCGCCGCCGCCGCCAGCGCCGAGGCGATCAGCATCAAGGCCAGCGCGGCCGGGGCCTGCCCCCAGTTGAGGCGCATCACAAAAACGCCGAACAGCACCAGCAACGTCATTTGCGCCAGGGCGACGGCCACCTGCCCGCCGAGCGTGCCGAGCAGATACGTCGCGCGCTCGGTCGGCGTGGTGAACAGCCGGCGCAGCGTACCTTGCTGCCGCTCATACGCGAACAGCGCCGAGATGCCGATGAGGGGGATGAAGACCCAGGTGATGAGTTGCCCGGCTGAGCTGTTTGCGCCGGGATCGTACGGCACGCGGTCGGGGGTCGCGGCGCGCGTGACCTCGAGCCGGTCGGGCGCGTCGGCGAGCAACGCCTGCGCTTGCGTGCGCGCCTCGTCGAGGTAACGCCCGCGCTCGGCCTCATCGGCGAAGGGGCGCAGGCGGCCGGCCTCGGCGGCGCTTTGCTGCGCGGCGGAGTTGGCCAGGCCCACCTCCCCCGCCGCCGCGAGGATGGCGCGTTCGGCGGCCTGCGCGTTCAAATCGTTCGGCTGAGTCTTGACGTTGAGCGTCAGCGTCTCGGAGAAATCACCCGGGATGGTGAGCCACGCCGAAGCGTCCCGGTCATCGAACTCGCGCTGCGCCTCGGCCCGCGCCAGCACCTCGGCCTGCACGGTTTCGGATTTTGCCAGCGCGGCCAGCAAATCGGCGGAGAGGGGTGAGGCCGCTTCGTCGGTGACGAGCAGCCGGAGGCGGCGATCCACATCCTGCCCACCCGTCAACCCGCCGCCGAGGATGAAGGTGAAGACCAGCGGCAGGATGATGAAGAACAACAACTCACTCCGGCTGGCGAAGCGCACCAGCGCATCTTTCCACGCAATCGCAAATATCTTAGCCATGGTGGTTTCCAATTCGGAAAGTGGACAGTAGAAAGTTAGGTTGAAGGTGGTGCCTCACTACTTTCTACCGTCTACTCTCTACTTGCCACTTTCTATTTCACCAGCCCCTGCCGGCGGAAGACGAACACCGCGACGGCGAAGAGCGCCGCGCCCATCGCGAGCAGCGCGAAAAGGTTGGGCACGATATCGATCAACGTGTTGCCGCTGCCCAGCGCGGCGAAGCCATCGATGCCCCACTTGTTCGGCGTGAGGCGGGCGATCACGCTCACCCAGTCGGGCAGCGGCACATTCGGGCCGAAGCTGCCGCCGAGGATGGCGAAGATGAGCATGAGCGCCGCGCCGACGCTGCCCACCTGCGCGGGCGATTTGGCGAAAGCGGCCAGCAGCATCCCCCAGCCGGTCGCCGCCGCCGCCGCCGCCAGCACCAGCGCCACGACCCCGACCCAATCGCCCCAGCGCACGCCGAACATCAGCGTCGTCGCGAGGATCAAAATCCCCACCTGCGTGGCGCCGGTGAGGAAGATGCCGAAGACCTTGCCGCCCAGCACCTGCGCCGCCGAGGTCGGCGAGGCCAGCAACCGCGCCAGCGTGCCGGCATTGCGCTCGGCCAGCAGCGTTGCGCCGCCGCGCCCGACCGTGTACATCAAAAACATCAGCGCCATCGCCGGCGCGAGGTAGGCGAGCACATCGAACTCCACCTGGGCTTCTGCGATGGCTTCATCGCGGCGCAGCGTGATCGCGCCGGTGGTTGGGGCGGATTGGCGCTGCGCGAATTCCTCGGCGGCGGCCGGCGCGTCTTGCGGCGCGAGGCGGCCGGTGCGCACCAGTTGCTCGATGGTGACGCGGCCCGCCACCGCGCCCGACTGCACGCGGCTGAGAAATTCCTCGACGATGGCCTGCACGACACCGGCGCTGAGCGGGCGCGCGGGATTGGCGTGCACTTCCACTCTGACGATCTCGCTGGAGCCGGTGAGCACCGCGTCGGTGAAGCCGGAAGGGATGATGACGGCCGCGGCCACTTCATCCGCGAGCACTTGCTGCCGCGCTGCGGCGATATCGCTCACCGTCGTGGGCGCGATCAATTCCGCCAAATCTTCCGACGCGAAGATGTCCGCCAGCGCATCGCCCAACTGGTCAGCGTCGGCGTTCACAATCACAACCGGGATTTCGCTCAGCCCGCTCTGGCTGCCGCCGGAGAAACGACCGGTGACGAAGCCGAGGCCGAGCGTGAGGATGAACGGCGCGAGCAACATCAAAATCAGCGCCGCGCGGTCGCGGAAGGCGAGGGTGAGGTCTTTGAGGCCGAGGGTCAGAATCTTAGGCATGTGCAACTCCACACCGACCGCAGACGGCGGACGGCAGACCGCAGCCGACAGCGGTCAGCGGTCGGCCGTCTACCGTCGTCAATCGCGCAACGCCCTGCCGGTCAATTGCAGAAACACCGCTTCCAGGTTGGGCTCTTCGATATCCACTGAGCGGAGGCGGAAGCCGCCGAGGTTGGCCTGGCCCACCACCGGGCCGAGCACCGCCGCCGCCGACGGCGTGATGAGGGCGACGGTGTGATCGGTGGCGCTGGCGCTCACCACGCCGGGCAACGCGCGCACCGCTGTCGCCAACGCTTCGGCGTTTTGATCCTCCGCGACGTGCAGCCGCAGAGTCTGCTGCTCGCCGACCTGCCTCGTCAGCTCCGCCTGCGTGCCGAGGGCGATGAGCCGGCCGCGGTCAATGATGCCGACTCGATCCGACAACTCCTGCGCCTCTTCCATGTAATGCGTCGTGTACAGCACGCTCATCCCTTGCCGATTGAGGTCTGTGACCATGTCGAGGATGGCGCGGCGGCTCTGCGGATCAATGCCGACCGTCGGCTCATCCATGAACAGCAGGCGCGGCTTGTGCAGCAGCCCGGCGCCGATGTTGACGCGCCGCTTCATCCCGCCGCTGTATGTCTTCACCCGCTCGCTGGCGCGATCCTTCAGCCCGATCTGATCGAGTACCTCATCCACCCGCTGCCTGAGCGCACCGCCGTTCATCCCGTACATCCGCCCCCAGAAGTTGAGGTTCTCGCGCGCGCTCAAGTCGTCATACAGCGCAATCTCCTGGGGCACCACGCCGATGAGCCGGCGCACTGCCATCGGGTGCTGCGTCGCCGACTTGCCGCCGATGGTGGCCTCGCCGCTGGTGGGCGCGAACAGCGTCGAGAGCATGTTGATGGTGGTGGATTTGCCCGCGCCGTTCGGGCCGAGCAGGCTGAAGATTTCGCCTTCGTCAATGTGGAAGCTGATGCCGCTCACGGCCTGATTGTCGCCGTAGTGTTTGACGAGATTGTGCGCTTCGAGGATGGATGGCATAGCAGACTCCTAAGTTCGATGCGAGCAGTGTAGACGCTGCGCGGGCACATGCCATAGTGCCGGAGGTCATATTCAGGTCATATGGCGCGGGCCGCCGGCTGCGCGGCCAGACTGCGCCGACGATAGGCGCGCAGCGCCAGGCCAAGCGCAGTGAACACAAGGGCGGTCAGCACCGAGAGATGCCCGGGCGCGGCCAGCCACGCCATCCCCGATGCGATCTCGACGGCCTGGGTGACGACCAGTTGATCCACCAGTGCATTGCCCACCGTGTGCAACAGGACTGCGGGCCAGACCGAATGGGTGAGCAAGCGGATCTCCCCGTACACCAGCGAGGCGGCCAGCAGGTTGACCAGGGCTATGAAGATGAAGACGGCCAGGCTCGCGGGAGTCGTCGCCTGAACGAGGGTGCGGTCAATGTAGAAAAACCAGTAGGGAATGTGCCACGCCCACCAGACCGCACCCACGAGCAAGTGCCCCGCAAACTCGGGCAGGCCGAGGCTATGCACCTTGGGTGCGAGGTGGCCACGCCAGGCAAACTCCTCGAAGATGTTTTTGATGAAGCTGGGGATCAGGGCCGCGCCGGCGGCCGTGGCCCAAACGATTGTGACCGCGCCGTTCACCGTCACCAGCTCCAGCGCGACACCGAGGCCGAGCACGAGGAGGGCCGAATGCGGATAAATCAACGCGCTGAGGAGGTACCACGGTGCGTTGCGCGCCCACCCCGGCCACCACCCAAAATCCTGCCAGCCGTCGCCGGCGAAGGTGCGTAACACGATCAGGGTGAGCGTCGGGAGAACCAACCAGAGTAACAACCCGAGGGACTGATCGGGCGGGTTCTGCAAGGCCTGATCGAGGCCGTAGCCCAGCCAGCCGGCGCTGAGCACGACGAGGCAGAAGATGGCGAGGTTGCGAAGCGTAGGGCGAGGAGAGGACGTGTGCATGGAAAGCGACTCCGTTGAGAACAGGTGTAGCGATTGATCTTTACTCAGATTATGCGGACTGGCAGGTTTGGTGGTCAGACGGTCAAACGCAACCTCACAAACACAAACTCCAGCCCGTTGAGCAGCAAGTGAGCGGTGAATGGCGCAATCAGGTCAAATCAGCCAACGTTGGCGGGACAATACAGTTGGATGGGTCACAGACCGTAGTGCTGCACGTCATGGGCGGATCATGTGCTGAGTGAGAGAGGCTCACATAGACGCGACACAAAAAAACGCAAAGGCGGAGGACTGCGATGCCCTGCGCCTTTGCGCCCGTGTGCGATTGGATCGCGTGTCGATTACGCCGATCGGCGAAACACCTTCCACAGCGAGGCCAGCCCGCCTGCGATCAGGGCCATCGGCCACCAGCGGCCGACGAACTCCAGCACTTGCAGCCCGGCGCTCCCGGCCAGCAATGCCGCGCCCACCGCGCCGATGATGGCGCCGGGGATGAGGGGCCACAGTTGCAGCTTCCCAATCAGCAGCGACAGCACCGTGATGAGGGCCCAGCCCGCCGCGAATGCGAGCAGAAAGGCCGCGCCCATCAGCTCACCAGTGGTGTCTACAAAAACGACACTGGTGAGGTACGACCCCAGCCCGATGCCGCTGAGGATGCCGCCGGGCACCAACAACCCGGGGTTGCGGGCGATGAGGCCGGCGACGATGAAGATACCGCCGAGCACCGGCAGGATGGCCAGACCCATCCACTGCGCGCGGAAGAATTGCGCGGCCAGCAGGAACAGGCCGATGCCGACCATCACCAACCCGCCGACGAGGCGATTGCGTTGTGGGGTTTCCATTGCGTGTGTCATGTCAGTCTCCCTGGCGAAGGCGCGTGTTTGCGTTCGACCGTCACCACCATACGCCCTCAGCCGCACATTCTGTAGTGCCGAAGGTCATATTGGGGTCACTTCTCAACCCGACTAAAATACTGGTACCCAACCATTGGAGGTGAAAATGTCGGCTCCTGCTGCCAGCCTGCCCCAACGCCTCGGCTTGCTGGGCGAGATTGACCTGCTGCTGCGCAATCGTTTCCGCTTCTTCGCCGAGGTGCGCGACGGCGTCGACGTGCCGCGCAAGATCGCGGCGATGCTGATGTGGTCGGCGGTCTTTCTCGCCCTCAGCGGGGCCGTCATCGGCTCGAAGCACTCCGTGTTTCAGGCCCTGGCCTCGGGCTTCAAACTGCCGCTGCTCTTCCTCATCACCCTGGTCGTTTGTCTGCCCGCGCTGTACTTCTTCAACACCATCTTCGAGTCGTCGCTCAGCCTCGGCCAGAACTTCGCGCTGGTGCTGTCGACGATTACGATGACGTCCATCGTCCTGCTGGCCCTGATGCCGGTGGTGCTTTTCTTCATGATCACCACCAGCCAGTATCAATTCTTCAAACTCCTCAACGTCGGCATCTTCTCGATCGCGGGCTTTGTCGGGCTGGCGCATCTGCTGCAAGGGACCAGGATCGTGACGGCCAAAGACCGGCGCGGGGTGACGGCGCGCTGGTGGGTGCTACGCTTGTGGATTTTGCTCTACGCCTTTGTCGGCAGCCAGATGGCGTGGACGCTGCGGCCTTTCTTCGGCGCGCCCGACTCCCCGTTCGAGCTTTTTCGCGGCTTCGGTGGCAACTTCTACACCAACATCCTCGCCTCATTGGGCGAGGTGCTGGGCTTCTTCACAGTGCGCTGAACGGAGCGGGGTATGACTCACAAACCACCGCCCACGCCCGAGGAACTCATCCTCACCATGCTGCGCGATGTGCTCACGCGTCAGGCCGAGGCAATGGGCCTGCCAGTGGAGCCGAAGCGCAAGTCGCTCGGCGAAGCGCCGCCTGCGCCCACACCGACCCCGCCGCCCGCAACGCCCCCCGAGCCGCCCGTGACGCGTGAAGCCATCCTTGAACGGCTGCGAACCCGGGTGGCCGCCGATCCCAGCATTCGCGCTGGCGAACCCGCCGAAGCCGCCGGCCCACCTTCATCATCACCGCCGCGCCCAATGCCCACCGCGTCCGCGCCCAAGCCCGTCGTCGCGCCGGTTGTTCCGAGCGCCGAGTCACGGCCGACGGAAATGGCTGAGGGAGAGGAGCCGCTCTCTCAGCAGGAGGCGGCGGAATTCGCGGAATTCGAGGCGCTCGCTGCGCAACCGCTGGCGCCGGGCGGCTTCACGCGCGCGGTGCGCTGGTCAATGGCCGCCATCCTCCTCGTCCTCGTCCTCGCCAGCCTGCCGTTCTTCGAAGGCCAATCACTCTTTCGGGTGCAATCCGAAGCGGAAAACATCGTGCTGCGCGATGGCTTGCTGCTCAAGGGCAGCGGCAACGCGGTGTATGTGATGCGGGGCGAAACGCGCCGCCTCATCTCCTCGATCGATGCCTTTGAGCACTACGGCTATCGGTGGAGCGCCATCACCGAGGTGGACGACGACTTCCTCGCTCAAGTCCCCGAGGGGCCGCCGATCAATGTGTTGCTGACGTGCCAGGGCATACAGGAAATCTATCTGCTCACCGGCACGGAGAAGCGGCTGGTGAGCGACCTCGAAGCGCTCAAGGCCGAAGGCTACACCCTCGAAGGCGATCTGCGCACCATCCCCTGCAACCGCTTGCGCAGCATCAGTGATGGGCTGGCATA
>Ga0114938_1001056_pt1 | contig 19616 bp, 19 predicted proteins | sample AshMeaBigSpring_FD_88675 | JGI IMG/M metagenome (GOLD analysis project Ga0114938, IMG submission 88675) | Groundwater microbial communities from Big Spring, Nevada to study Microbial Dark Matter (Phase II) - Ash Meadows Big Spring | ecosystem: Environmental > Aquatic > Deep subsurface >...
AGTTGTAGTAGTATTTCTGAGATAAAAATGGAGTCATATGCTCAGACACATCATTATAACAGAAAGTATGTGTCAAATTGTCATCCAATTACCGAGTATATACCCTATTTGTATATCTGGACTACGGAAAAACTCAGCAATAAAACGAAAGAACCCATAGCCCCCTAAAAACCATACACCAAGTTGTCCTCTGTAGTATATAGTATTTTTTTTCCATAAGAGAATTATTCCAAGTAAAATACCCTCTAAAAATCCTTCAAAAAGTGGTGAGGGGAAATATGATATCCCGTGTATCACTTTTGCACCTACTCAATCATATCATGGCAGTCCAAAGAGCTCTCCGTTTATATAATTCCCTATTCTTCCCATCAAAATTCAGAATGGTACAATCCAAACTAGCTGATCAGAAAGATGTAAAAATGAAATTTTTAATTTTCGTGCAGCATAATACCAGGCAATAATAACTCATATAGCTCATCCATGAAATGACATACCCCCTTTCCATACCATGAATATCTCTGTAATATTTTCTTTGTAGTAAGAAAAATTATACAATAAAATGTACCCGATTCTCCCTCACATAATAACTCAGAAAATAGTATACATAAGTAATGTATCAATGTGTTTTTGTGGCATTCTTTGTCGTTTCATCGCAAGAAAGAATATAAAAAAACTCAGAGCATACATGAGTCCATACCATGTTGGAGATACTGTGAATGGTCATATGTTAAGAGTGAAAATTGGCATTTTATATAAATTGTATGTTTTGTTTTTTTTCTGGAAAAATTGTATGTTTTTTGAGATATACATCAAGTGCTTTTGCAGCTTCTTCAGATGGATCAATTATACTACAAGTTCAAAAGAGATTTCTGAGTGGTTTTTTAAGATAAGAATAATGTGTACATCATAGAATAATGCCTTTTTTTGGTCGAAATTCTGAGAAATATTTTTGTGTCATTTCTTCCCACTCAAAAGAAGTAGATTTCCAACCGTTATAGTCATATAGCTCAAATATCTTTTTAAAATCTTCTTCAGAATGACAACGATGTACTGGCAATAATGATTCAATTTCTTCTACCAGTGTTGCTGGCAGAGCAATTTCTTCAATGATGACATTTTCGTCTAATATACCCATTCTTTCTCTGTAGGTCCGAGAATTTACAGTTTGCTGTGTAGCAAATACTGTTACTTGTTTCAGATGAAGGTTGATTACTTTTTCAGCTCCAGGAATTGTGACTCAGAGAATGCGCTTATCAGGAAATATTTCAGTTTGTAATTTTCTCAGTGACCATGCAGATGCAGTATTGCAGGCAAGTATGACGATTGTTGCTCCAGCATCAAAAAGTTTTTGTACCCCAATGGTTGTGAGAGCGAGAATTTCCTCTGGTTTTTTGGAGCCATAAGGGCAATGATTATAGTCTCAAAAATAAATATATGAATACTCCGGAAATCTTGCGTACATTTCTGCAAGAAAAGTTAATCCTCCAGATCATGAGTCAAATATACCTATCATATCTTTTTTCAAGAGAAAAATATATTTTTCATCCTATGAAATTCTGTTATATTCAATCCTAAAAATAGAATACCATATAAAAATATTACCCCTAATATACCTCAAAATATTTGTATTCTTCCTGAAAGAAGGTCTGACATGTGAAAAAAAAGAGTACAGAGAGAGAATAGAGCTACACCGAGAAGATTTTTGATAAAAATACCCCATCTAAAATGTGATAAATACCCCTTAAGTTCACGAAAGGAAAGTGCCCAAATAAATACCCAACCAATACCTGAAGCAAAAGCTGATCCCACAATTCCCCACAGCTTTAAAAATATATAGTTAGTTATTATGTTGACTCATAATGCTAACAGGAGAATCATGGTTTTTTTATGTGGTTTTCAGAGTGCATTGAGAAGCTGAAAATCAATTTGAAGTAAAAAATTGAAGATCAAGAATGGACTCGAATATAAGAGAATTTTTCATGATTGAGAATATTCTGGAAAGAGGGTATAGACCAGCTCATCACCAAAAAATATAAAAAAGCTCGTCATAAAAAGTGCAACTATAGCAAAGAGCTCATACGTAAATGTGTAAATTTTCTGTATTTTTTCAACATCTCTTTTTTTGAACAAATCAGAAAATACTGGAAAGAGAAAATATACTCAGGGTAGGAGAAACATAAATGGTATACGAATAAGAGAAAGATAGATATCATAAGTTCCAGCGTGAGTCGTTCAGAGCAAAACTACAATCATTTGCTTATCAACTTGTCATAATAAGACACTAACGTTAGCAGCTAACATAACAAATATAGCGTATTGAAAAACTTTTTTATAATCTCAAAATGAGAAACGCCAACCGTCTAATGTAAAAAATGAATGATATTTGGAATATAAAAATCATAAGGAAATCAAAACACCCATAATCACTGATGAATTGTAGACCCAAGCATAGTTTTCTATGCTCACTTTTCATCAGAGTGCCACCAATGTAACTCCTATAATCTGTAACAGCTGTCTCAAAAAATCTGTTCATTTTTGCATTTTTGTGTCTTGCATTGACTGAAAAAAAGTATTAATTGATCGGAATATATTATCAGCAAAAAAGAATATAATAAAGATATGAAGTAAATTCTTCGCAAGAGGTGCTTCAAAATAATGGTCCGCTAGTATTCATGACACAAAGAAAAGTATTACTGCTATGCAGCTCGATGAAAGAATTTGTGTTACAAGGGCTATTGAAAGGGTTTGAGTGATTTTTTTAGCATCTTTTTTATGCAAATGTTCTGGAAGAAAGTAATTGAGGCTATCGGCCATTCCAAAATCATTGTATGATCCGAGTATCATCACAAAACTAATTACAGCTACAAATATCCCATAATCCTCTTGAGATACTGTACCAGTCATAATCATCTTGACACCATATGACACTGGTGCCATCAAAAAAGAAAAGAAATAAATCCAGAGATTTTTCTTGAGTAAACGGGAAAAAAAGATTTGGCTAGACATGACGAATTATACTTTCATGATTTCTTCCTCTTTTACTTTTACGAGATCATCAATTTTCTTGTTTGCATCAGTAATATATTTTTGTAGTTCTTCCTCATATCCTTTTAAAATATCTTCAGAGATTGTTTTTTCTGTTTTAGCCTTCTGTATTTCTTTATGAAAATCACTCCGCACACTTCTTATTGCTACTTTTGCATCCTCAGCCATCGTGTTTGCAATTTTTACCAAATTGCGACGATTTTCTTCTGTCATCATCGGCACTATAATGAGAATATTATCACCTCTATCTTGAGGGTTGAGACCAATATTTGCTGCTGCTATTCATCGTGTAATGTCTGAATTGGTAGATCGATCAAACGGCATAATAGAGAGCGTACGTTGATCTACCACCGAAACAGTTGCAATATTTTTAACTGGCATTGTGCTCCCATAGACAGGTACAAGAATATCTTCTACCAGTTCCGGTTTTGCTCTTCATGCCTGTAATTTCGAGTATTCAGATTTAAGATGGTCAATTGTCTTTGTGAGAAGTCATGGCAATGTGGAAAGCATAAGGAGTTTATTAACAATTAAAGTCTGTTTATTATAGTAAAAAACTTTTTGTGCCAAATTTTTCTTTTAAAAAATTGAATCTTACTATACTTGTGAATACTTTATATATGCCCTCTCTATTTATTGATACTCTATCATCTCCAGCATTTATCGCACTTTTTGATAAAGAGAGTAGAAATATTATTGATAGTATATCATGGGAGGGTAAACATGCTGAATTTGACACCTTAATAGAGTCGATTAATATTCTTTTGTCAAGGAATGCTCTTGAATATTCTAATTTACAAGGCATTGCTTGTCTTATATGACCCTGAGGTTTTACTGGTATTCGTGTCACAACACTCATTGCAAACACATTGGGTTATAGTTATTGAATACCACTTTATCCTATTACTGTTGAAGATTTTTTTCAATTACAAGGAGCATCCTTGCCATGGATTCTTTCTTTAACAAAAACAGAAGTAATTCTCTGGGAAAAATACAATACTATGCCACGTATTATTAAACATACCTCTCTCGATGCGTCTCTTATGTATACTACAAATCAAATATCTTTTTTGACTGATAACATACACTATATTCAAGCAAATAACTATCAATTATTTTTGAAAAATTTTTCTTTTCCTCAAAAAACTCAACTTCTATACCCTCTCTATGCTCGTGATCCGAACATTCTTATAAAAAAATAAGATTGTATTTTTTATAAAAAACATACCATATATATATGGAAAAAAATCCTTTTGATACTATACCAAGGAGCCACTGATGTGTACTTACTGAACTCGAAGAATGAGAAATTCCCCTTCTTGTTATACGAAAACACTGGATAATTCTTGTTCAGCTAGGAGTATTGGTACTTATATTAGCTGGTATTTTTATATCAATTATTTTTGTTGGTAAATTAAGTAATATACCATTACTCATTACATGGCTTACGGCTCTTTGAATATGTATGATTGGTATACAATATATCTTTGTTCAATGGCTTAATAATGAACTTGATATTTTGATAGTCACAAACAAGAGAATTATTGAGTATGATCAAATTAAATTTTTAAACCGAAAAATATCTCAGGCAAGTATTGATCAAGTTCAAGAAGTACGAGCATCTACTTCTGGGATTATGTGAAATATATTGAGATATGGTAATATGATTATCAAAACTGCTGGAGATGCTTCTGATTTTCATCTTGATAGTATACCAAAAGCATTGGAATCATCACGTATAATTCATACACTTATAGACGAATACCGCCATAATCTATGAAATAAAAAATAGTATGTGACAAATTATTTTGCATGAAAGTTGGAAAAGAGTTCTCAAAGATGAATTTGAGAAACCCTATTTTTCTCAACTTTCTGATTTTATACGAGATGAAATATCAAAAGGACAAATTATTTATCCTCATCCAAAGAATATTTTTGCAGCTCTTGATAGTACCCCATTTGAATCTGTAAAAGTGGTTATTCTTGGACAAGATCCTTATCATGGCCCTAGACAAGCTCATGGACTCTCTTTTTCTGTTCAAGAATGAATCAAAAACCCTCCTTCACTCGTTAATATCTTTAAAGAGATTCATAATGATGTTTGAGCTCCTTTGCCAAACAATGGAGATCTCACTCGCTGGGCACGCCAGTGAGTTCTTCTCCTGAATACCACACTCACAGTCAGAGCAGGACAGCCTATGTCTCACGTCGGAAAATGATGGGAGACTTTCACAGATGCTATTATCCAAACACTCTCCAAAGAACGAGAATTCCTCGTATTCCTCCTCTGGGGAAGTCATGCACAAAAAAAGAAACAACTCATAGATATAAAAAAACACGCCATTCTTGAAGCGCCCCATCCTTCTCCTCTTTCATCATATCGTGGCTTTTTTGGGTGTAAGCATTTTTCTAAAACAAATTCATTATTAAATCAACGATGATATGAAGAGATTGCTTGGTAAGTATTCTTCTCTCAAGAGATTCTATGTTTTTTATAAAAAATATAGGAATTATCGATCGCAAAAATCTCTCAAATAATTTTGATCTATACTTTTTCTGATCCGAAGAAGTTAATCATTATCAAATACCAAAGATTTTTTGACTTGAAAAAATTTCTAGAAATGTATTTAATTTTACTCAAAAAGATATTAATTTAGGTAAACCATTTTTTTGTATTGTGAAAAATGGATATGTGGTATGAAAATATGCGTATATATTTACTAAAAAATTGAGATTGATTCAAGAAAGTCTCATTTATTCTTTACATAAATTAAAGATAACTCCTCTTATTTTATATATTGTTGCTATCCTTTTTAAACCATTTAAGATAAGAAAATCTGAAACTATTATTTCTTTGATAAACGAGAAAAATGATAATATATTTCACTGGATCACGGAGAGATTAACACTTTTAGAAGCTGCAGAATATTATAAAAGAAAGACATGAAATAATTTTAAAATATTATTATCTCAAGATTGTTGTAAATTTCAAAAAGATACATTATCAAGAATGGGATATTCCGAAAATGATTTTATATATTGGCAGAGCGGAGTCATGCAAGTGAAAAATATTCTTATACCTTCCGTTCGACGTTATTCTGAAAGTCCCTGAGTATTTTATGATTCCTTATCTCATAATGCCTGTCAATGGTTAAAAAATAGAATGCCTATGAATACTTGTGATTCTAGTAAAAGAATCTATATTTCAAGGGAAAAATCTCAATCAAGAAGAGTGTTAAATGAAGGCGTGTTATTATCTTTTCTCGAAAAGAATTGATTCAAAAAATATATACTCGAAGAATTAGATGCAAACCAACAAATTGATTTATTTAATAATGCAGAATACATTATATGACCACACTGAGCTTGATTGACAAATATGATATGGTCCAAACCAGCAACTAAAGTCTTGGAGATAATGCCAAACAATAGATTTCGTAAAGATTATTTTTTACTTTCTTGTGCATTATGACAAGATTATGCATTATTTATTGAAACAAGCTTTAACCAGAAACATGATATGTATGTTGATATGGACAATTTTATTTCTTTTTTTAACGATTTTACTTTATAAAGTATATAATTTTATTTGCTCCCATAAAAAAAACTATACAATAGCTCTCGTATTTTAAAATCTGTTGTGATAGCCCTCGAAAAACTCTTTTGATCAAATTGTCGAAAAAAACTCTTAGAAAAATTTTTCTTAGAGCATACTTTTAATCCTCAAAAAGATTTCTTTATTCGAGAACTTTGTCGAGATATTAATGAGCAAATCAATGCCGTACGTCGTGAACTTGAGAACCTAGAAAACCTCTGAATACTTAAATCAAGAAGAGAAGATAATACAAAACATTATTCTCTTAATCTTCAATGTCCTATACTGCCTGAATTACAGATGATATTTGGGAAAACATTTGATGCTATTGGTAAACTCAATGATTTCTTCAAAGGAAAACACAATCTCAGTCTCCTGATTGTAGGATGAGGTATCGAAGATATGACACGAGAATCAACAAACAATCTGATAGATATATTAATTATTGGAGAAATCGATAAAGAAAATTTCTGACTCTTTTTGACAAAGCATTTCTTCGGAAGAAAAATCAAATATGCTGTTATTACTGAAAAAGAGTTCAAAGAACGTCTCAAATACGGTGATAAACTGATTTCTCGTATTTTGACACAAAATGGCAATATTATTCTCAAAGATTCTCTCGGACTCAAAGATGTATCAAAATAAAAAAAAGTATCTTTCTCTACCCCTAACTCCCTCACTATGCCTCATCTCTGACTTATCGGTCTCGGAACTATGGGTGAAAATCTCGTCCGAAATATTGTCTCGAAAGACGTATCAATCGTCGTATGGAATCGTACGCTCGAAAAAGTCACCGCACTCCAGTCTGAACTTGGTCAAGCAGTCATCGTATGAGAAACAGTTGAAAATCTTATTGCACAGACTGAATCACCTCGAAGTATTTTTCTCCTCGTACCGGCAGGGAAAGCAACGGATGAAGTTGCAAAAAAACTTTTTTGACTTCTTTCTCCCGGTGATGCTATCTGGGATCTCGGTAATGCTCATTGGGATACTACTATTGCTCATCAAGAGGATGCTTCAAAATATTGACTTCATTGGGTAGGTTGTGGTATATCTGGTGGATCTGAAGGGGCTCGACTGTGACCTTCGATGATGCCTGGAGGAAATCGCGAGAGCATTGAACGAATGTTACCTATTTTACAAAAAATATCAGCTAAAGATTTTGCTTGAAACCCTTGTGTTACCTATGTATGATCTGCAGCAGCAGGTAATTTTGTTAAAATGGTACATAATGGCATTGAATACGCTATCATGCAGGGTATTGCAGAGATCTATGATATTCTCAAACATGCTGGAAAAGACCAGACAGAAATGCAGGTAATTTTTCGTGAGATGAATACCGGTAATTTAAGTAGTTTTTTGCTGGATATAACTGTTGATATTCTTGGGGTACGGGATCCTCTTAATTCAAGCGATTTTCTTTTAGAAAAAATCAGTGATGTTGCTGGGAGTAAATGAACGGGCGGTTGGACAGTGGAAGCTGCTCTCAAGCTCTGAGTACCAGCCCCTACCATCGCTGAGTCCTTATTTGCTCGATGGAACTCTGGACGAAATGTAGTAATTAAAAAGAATGAAAAATCAGAAACATTCACTCAATTTCAATGAGATAAACTTCCAGACACAAAAACCCTCAAAGAAACACTTGAACTTATCTATCTTGCAGCATATATTCAATGATTAGAGTTGATACTCTCTGCTGAAAAGGAATTTCAATGGGGTATCAATATCATGGAAGTGATGCGTATCTGGCAAGGTGGATGTATCATCCGTAGTCAAATGCTGGCTATCATTCCTCAGATTTATGAAACAACTTCAGGAACCAGTGAATTTTTGCACCAACTACAAAGACATATGAGCTCTCTTGATACCGTCGTGCGATCTTCTGGAGTACCAATTCCTGTCATATCGAGTTCACGAGAATACCTTAAGACTCTGATGAGTGAAAAACTTCCAACAAATCTTATTCAAGCTATGCGAGATCATTTTGGTGATCATACTGTGAAGAGAATTTGAAGTGATGTAGCTGAAAATTTTGATTGGAAATAGAGTAATGTATTATATTTGACATTAATAAAAATATATAGTACTTTATAAGTGTTTACTTATAAATTACTTTTATGAAAGAAAAAATGCATATCGCGGTGCTGTCACTATGAGTCTGTGCCCTTGTTAGTATGACATTTGCAGTCTCCATGAGAGATTACAAAGAAAAAGAGAAGGTGCCAAAGCTTAACAGTGCATCTGTATCAAGTACAACTTCAAAGAATTTTGTATGTTCAACTGAATCTGTCTCTGAATCTTCTCAGGCAACGAAAGAATATAATAAAAATATTAAAAAAATAGAAGAATTACTCAGTAAAGTTGATTCTCTCGGTGGAAATACCACTACACTCGAAGATCTATGCGAATGACTCAAGGGAAAAGAAAAAACAGAATGCAATATCAACAATGTTGAACTTAAAAGCGCATTAAGGCAAGTAAAAAAATTGGAAGAAAAGATCATACCGTATAGAGAATGTATAGAAAAATTGTGACTTTTAAAAACTGGTAAAGAAATCAGCTGAGAAATAGATACAACAAAAAAAACTAAAAAGAAAGAAGAAAGAAATCACACTAAAACAGATGAAAAAGTCAAAGACTGTGGACTTATGGACCAGGATATTGGGGAAGTCACAAAAGAATCACAGAAAAAACTTGCATGTATCAGTAAAGCAATTACATCTTGTTCTCCGGCAAAAATTACTTTCAAAAATAGTGAAATGGACGATGTAACCTATATTGTTTATAAGAAAAATACTACAAGCTGCGCAATATGATTTTCAACAAATGAGTGAAGCTCACAATGTGACATACCGTCTAGTATAATTAAAGACTTAAAAAAATATGGTGAAGAGGAAGGTATGTCAGATTTTATAATAACCCCAATAGCTATGTTGGTCATGTTTCGAGAAGGGTTTAATACTGAAACAGGTGAAAAAATTACTTTAACGTGCCGAGACTATAATTCTGATGGTAAAAAAGACACTACAGGTTGGTCAGAATGAGAATGGTCTGATTGTACAAATGGAAGTCAGACAAGAAAAGTCGAGTGCTTATCAAATGAAAAAAAAGTAGATGAAAAAAAATGTGCAAGGGTGATTCAGCCAAGTACATATCAAAAATGCACTATAACTGAGTCTAATAATGATATTAGTACTTGAAAAACAAAATTATATAATCCATGGGTTTTCGACAGACTAAGTTATGATGTGGTAATATGAGATATGGTACAATTTACGTATGATCTAGACCCCTCCATGAAGGATCCGAATAAATATGATTTTCAATGTTGAAAGGATTGAACTCGAACAACAAATCCTAAAAATCCAAATAATATTGGCTCATTTTACTGCATTTGTAGTTCAATTGGTCAACAAACTGCAACAATTTCATATCAGTGAAAAATTGTTGCATCTAACACTTTTACCGTAAAAGAAAAAGCTGAACAGTCCACAAAAAAACCAGAACAGAAGAAATATACATGTGTAGAAACTGATGCATGATTAGATTACGAGAAAAAATGATCAGTAACAGGAATTTGGGATTTTTATACTGGTGATTTAAGTGATCCGATGCTCATATCAACACATACAGACATGTGCATGAGTAATTGATGAGTTTTAGAATATTCTTGTAATTCGGACGGGAGAAAAACATCAATAGATTATATGTGTCCAAAATGATGTAAAGATGGCGCTTGTATTAATTAATAATTATGCAAATATCCAGGTCTGAAACGATTTTAGTAACTATAATTAATACACTCCCTCTTGTTGGACTCTTTGCACTAAAAATGAGACCAATCGATCTATCATTGCTTTTTATTATTGAAACACTTATAGGATTCTTCTTCTTTGAGATAAAAGTTTTTTTGAAAATATGTAGAGGAGTCTTTATTAATTTATTTTGAGCTATTTTGATAATACCTCATTTTGTTATATTTAGTTTCATGCATGTTATGTTATCATGTTTATTTTTTGAGACCAGAAATAATCAAATTTATTTTTCAGAAGCTTTTAGCATAGTATCTTGATCGATTGACAGAAATATACACTGGATTATTCTCATACTCCTATATCATGGAAAAGATTTTTTTTACTATATTAAGAATAAGAATTTTGAAAAAGATCAGAGCATAAATATTTCTAAAAATGCAGAGTATCTTGGAAAACGTCTCTTGATAATGCAATTTACAGTGCTAATTTGATGAATGGTTTGAATGATGACAAATAGCACCACGATTGGAATAAGTGTACTCATTTTATGCCAAACATTTATTAATTTAACACATTACTTTTCTTTAATTAAAAAACACCTTGAGCCAAAAATTCTCTAAATATTGCTCATTAATTGTTTAAACCCCTCCCAATCAAGCACAGTCACCCCCAGTGATTGTGCTTTTTCTTTCTTGCTGCCAGCATTCTCGCCAGCAATGAGATAGTCGAGCTTACCAGAAACAGCCGTACGGACTTCTCATCCATTTTCCTCAATCATAGCATGTATTTCATCACGAGAGAGAACGAAAGTCCCTGTAACACAAAAGGTTTTTCCTGCCAAGATACCCTCAGATATCTGAGTAGTTTGTGGGTAAACGATCTGAATTCTCTCTAGAAGTCTCTGGAGGAGCGCTGTATGAGTCTGGAAATATTCACAAATAGAGCGAGCGGTCTCTGGTCATATATCTTTGATGACTTCAAGTTCTTCAGGAGTTTTTGTGAAAGAGAGAATATCGTCTGAGGTATGAAACAGTGGAGCCAGTAACTTGGCCGTCCTCTTTCCTACTCATGGTATCCCGAGAGCAGCAATGATTTTCTCCACAGGAAGTATGCGTTTCTCTTCTATTGCCTGGAGCAGATTATCGACTGATTTTTCCCTATATCACTCTATAGTCAAAAACTCTGCACGATGATCACGCAAATCGTAAATAGAAGCAGTATCTGTTACCCATCCCAGTTCAAGAAAAAGCTCTATTTGTCGGGGTCCAAAACCATCAATATCCACACCGTGTTTACTTACAAACCATTCGAGTCATTGCATTTCTCGTGCAGGACACTGCGGATTGCTACAGAGAAGTGCTATTTTCTCGCCTTCTTTGTAGGTTTCAGATTGGCACATCGGACATTGTGTTGGAGGAAGTATCTCAGATTCAGTACCATCACGCAATTCAGGAATCGGGGCAATAATTTCAGGAATAACTTCTCATGCACGGTGGATAAAAACCCAGTCCCCTATTTTGAGATCTTTTTTTAATACCTCATCATAGTTATGCAGTGTCGCATTTTTGACAACAACACCCATCACATTGACCGGCTCCACTTGCGCAACAGGAGTAATCACACCAGTTCTTCAGACAGAATGAAGGATATTGAGAATTCTAGTACGAGCATATTCTGCAGGGAATTTGTAGGAAATAGCAGAGCGTGGATGATGTGCTGTGACTCCGAGATTTTCCCAGAGCTGTACATCATTTACCTTGATAACTAGACCATCAATATCAAATGGGCACACTGGTTTCTTGCCCATTTCATGAATCATATCTATGATAGATTGAATTCATTGTTTTTTTTCAAAAAACAACGCTCCTCATTGCCATTGCTGTGAAGTCTGAAATCCATATTTTCAAAGCTCTTCTATGATATCAAAATAATTAGTTATGGTATTGTGTCATTCTTCTAAATCAGGACAGCTATAGGCGAAGAAGAGGAGATCCCGTTCTTTTGTTATTGTAGGGTCAAGCTGACGAAGACTACCACTTGCAGCATTTCTTGGATTAGCAAAGAGCTTTTCCCCAGCTATCAACCTCTTTTCATTGAGTTTCTCAAAAGAAGCTCGCGACATAACAATCTCTCAACGCACTTCAAGATCATGCTGTGTAGGAATATATTGAGGAATATTTCCAATCTGGAGAGCATTGAGTGTGATATCCTCCCCCATTATACCATCGCCCCGAGTCAGTGCACGAGCGAGTTTGCCGCCTTCATAGGTCAGAGCAATACCGAGTCCATCAAATTTGTACTCCACGATATATTCAATACTTCGAGAGGATTCCGCATCACTATCGAGAATTCTTTTGATACGCTTTTCAAATTCCAGGAGATCATCTGCATTGTAGGTGTTATCAAGTGACATCATAGCATGTCGATGAGCAGCCTTGGTAAAATGATTCTCTTCGAGTCGATGCACTTCTTGGGTGGGGCTTCCACTATCATGTTCCATGCCAAATTTTTCTTCCCCTGCAACCAGAAGGGCATAGAGTCTATCAAACTCATCATCAGCAATAAGTGGCTTCTCAAGCTCGTAGTACTGATATCGATGAAATGCTATAATCTCTCGAAGTTCTATAATATCTTCACGAGAAAGTTCTGTAATACTTTTTTTGAGAAATTGTGCGGTTTTCTGAATCATAGAGTCAGTATAATAAAAAAATGTATTTTGAAACCTCCAGTATTTGACATAAATTATATTTTATATTATAATATCTTTATAATTTATGCACTCTATGAATAGTAAGACAAAGAAGGATCCAGAGATTTTCATCTTGCCAAATGGTGTCAGTGTTTCCCCAAAAGATACAAACCATTCTTCATATCTCAAAAGCATAGCTCTCTCGGCTCTATGATCAGATGTGCGTGAATGACTTGAAACAGTTTTTAAGTCTGATTTCTCAATTAGTAGAGAAGATATGGAATATCTACTCTGTGTACTAAATACAAAATGACAAAAAAAGGCACTACAAGGGTACTTCTATAAAATACTCTGAGAAAAGGCTTTTCAGAATATTCAAGATGAATTAGAGCAAAAAATTAATTCTTTTCCAACAGAAAATTGGACAGATCAAAATTGGCAAGTATTTGGAGATTTGGCGCCAAAGCCCTTTTCAAAGAAACCCAAAACATACGCACCATCTTCTCATAAAAAACCGAAAAACAGATATCTCAGTCATGATGCATGATTTAGAGCTGTCATATTTGGGTATGAAGGCTCGCATAACTCACTTGACTGACGAGGCCAGGGATAATTCAAAAAATCCCTAGACAACTCTCCTATTTTTCATAGTATGTTTCTACATACTTTTTAAACGATTTTACTATGAAAAAAACTACATCTCTTCTTCTATCTTCTTTGATTTTTACTACTTTCTTTCTTACAAGCTGCAGTAGTGAAACTCAGTCTACCCAAGTTATAACAGCGAATGAGCCCAAACCTGATGCAGCACTATCGCCTGCAGAAACAACCCTCCCAAATGTACTTGATAAACAGGAATCTGAATGAGTTGCAGTCGGCGAGCAAAGTAATCTCGCTCCATCAGATACACCAAGAGGTATCGCTGAAGGTGGTCTCTATCTCCCCTATACACCTACAGCTCTCGCACAGGCATCTGGAAATATTGTTCTCTTCTTTTACGCGAGCTGGTCTCCTGCTGGCATCGCAACCAATAAAGATATCACTGATAAGGAAGATAAGATCCCTAAAGACCTCACTGTCTTACGAGTTAATTTTGACGATGCTGATGCTATGAAACAACAATACGGGATAACTGATCAACAAACATTTGTACAAGTCACCAATACTGGAGAACTCATCAAGAAGTGGAGAGGGGCTAATACGCTCGAAGATATCATCCAACAGATTCAAAAATAACCTCCCATGAAAGCCTACCTCGACCTCCTACAACATGTCATGGATAAAGGTGTAGATCGCTCAGATCGTACTGGCACAGGTACTCGGAGTGTTTTCTGATACCAATTTCGATGTGATTTACAGGCATGATTTCCACTTCTCACGACAAAGAAAGTTTTCACAAAAGGTATTATTCACGAGCTTCTCTGGTTTCTGTCTGGTGATACCAATATCAAGTATCTCGTTGATAATGATGTCAGGATTTGGAATGAATGGCCATTTCAGGCATATCTCGAAAAAAACAATTTGGCTGAACAATATCCGAAATACACTCCAGAATGGGAAGAAGAGATGAATGTATTCATTGAAAAGATTAAACTTGATGCCAATTTCGCAAAACAATGGGGTGAGCTATGACCCGTCTATGGGTACCAATGGAGAAATTTCAATGGTGAGGGCATCGATCAAATACAAAAAGTCATAGATACCTGCAAAAAAAATCCGAATAGTCGTCGCAATCTTGTCGTCGCCTACAATCCCGCACAAGCAGATCAGATGGCTCTGCCACCTTGTCATAGCCTCTTTCAGTTCTATATAGTTAACAACAAACTTTCTTGCCAGCTCTACCAAAGATCTATCGATAGCTTCCTTGGATTACCATTTAATATCGCTTCCTATTCTCTCCTTGTGCATATGATAGCTCAGGTCTGTGATTTGGAAGTCGGAGAATTTATTCATACTTCTGGAGATCTCCATATCTATCATAATCATTTTGATCAAGTTGCAGAACAACTTTCTCGAGAACCACGACCACTCCCAAAACTCAAAATCAATCCAGACGTAAAAGATATTTTTGCATTCAGGTTTGAGGATATAGAAATCCTTGATTATAATCCTTGGCCAGCTATTAAGGCACCTATAGCGGTTTAAGATAGAAGTATACCTGCCCCCACAATGGCTGCTGTCTCGAGACGCAGAATACGATTGTTAAATTTCCAGAGAGTCATTTTTTGTTCTTCAAAAAATTGTTTTTCGCTTTTTGACCAACCACCTTCAGGTCCTATCCAGAGGGCGAGTGAAGTTTTTTTAGCTATTTCTGGCGATTCTTTACCCTCATAGTGTCCTACAATATGCGTGTAGTCAGAATATGCTTTAAGGAGGTTTTGAAGTGTTTGAGAGCTATATTCTATCTCTAAGCTTTTATTTGCTCCACATTGTTCGAGTGCTTCCCGAGCAATAATTGCAATACGGGATTTCTTTGCTTCAGAAATATCCTGTGTTTGAGCATGTTCTGATTTAAAAAATACCACTCTCTCTACTCAGAGCTCAGTAAATTTTTGTACTAGGAGTTCAAGTGTCGAAAGTTTATTAGGGTATGCTTGAAATACTGTTAATCGAGTTCATGAAGTAGAAAAATGATTTGATAAAACCTCTCTTTGTTTCAGTATCATTCACTTTTTAGAGATACTCTCTATCTCATATACAATATCGTCTGTTCATTCAGAAAATAAGATAACATCCTCCCCTATTCGTGCACGGAAGACGTGAGCTATCTGATGATATAGCTCGCCGGTTGAAAGAATAATTTCTTTCAAGAGAGGTGCAGAAACAAAAAAACGATGCATAAAAAACCCGCTCATTGTGAGCGGGTTAATCTTTTTGTCAAGAAAATATTTTATTATTCTCCGGTTGCTGCTGTTGCAGGAGATTTGATATCAATAAGTGTGATTTCAAAGTTAAGAGCCTTGCCTGCAAGAGGGTGAGGATTTTTAGATTTAACAGTGATTTCTGTTTCAGTCTTTGAAACAACTGTTTGATCTGGCTTGATATCAACTTCTACATCATCACCCGTAATTGATTTGATAGTTACCTTACTTCCATCTTGAGCAGTTGCTTCAAGACCTACTGATAATGTTTTTCCATAAAAAGGAGCCTGAGGATCATCAATAGATACAGTAACATTATCACCAGTTACTCCAGTGACCTTGATAGTTGCTTCTCCGAGTTTCTTTTCGGTACCTACAGTAGATCCTCCAAGAATCTGATCTGCTTGTCCTTTTGGTAACTCTTGAGAGATGACACCAGTAAGGACATTCTTTGGAACTTTTTGCGTAATTACTTCTTTATATTCAGCAAGTGGCATGACTTTTTCTACATACTCTTCACCATAAGCATCTTTTGCCTCAATTCTCACTTTTTTTGTTTCTCCTTTCTTCATTGCAACTACTGATTTTTCGAATCCCTCGATCATACTTTTACTTCCAATGACAAACTCAAGTGGAGAACGTCCTTCCTTTTTAGAAGAGTCAAATTCTGTTCCATCATCTTCAGTTCCAACATAATCAACTACGACAGTATCTCAATCTTTGGGAACAGATGAAGTTCATAAAACACTACTAGAAAGATTAAAAACATTATATTTTGTGGCAACAATACCAATGCCCACAAGTAGAACTACAACAATAATAGCTGGCAAAAATCTTTTCATAAAAAGAAAAATAAGAAATAAACGATTAACGTGGTTGTATTATATAACATTTATGCAATAATAAACTTGAAATAAATTGCATATTTAGAGAATTATTTTCTAATATATTTATCTGGACGGGAGAGAAAAATGTATATAATAAACAGACGTATGACCTTAAAAAATATTCACCTTTTTCGCTGACAAAATACCCTTCTTCTCAATAATACAATACTGAGCTGGAAGAAGAAATTTATTGAGAAATATGGAGAAATGAATCTCTCAGAAGTAAGGAAAGAGGATATTTATGATACCATACTCTCTGATTGTATTTCACCAGGTTTTATGGGTATGACCCGGATGATCATTTTCAGAGATCTTATACTAAAAACAGAAAAAGAGATGCGTGATATACAAGAAAAAGAGGCGCAAGCAATACATCCATCGATTGATGATGAGTCACAAAATACAGTCAAAGTATTTGATGATACTCTCTGGATACAAACTCTCAAAAAAGCTCCAGAAGGAAATTTTTTTCTCTTTGTTGGCAATAAGACACCTTGAACAGAATTAGAAAAATGGCTTATTCAGAATGCCACTCTTCATGATTTTACTCTTCCTTCTTCACATGAAATCCATTCTTCTATTGTCCAGACTCTCGGTGTCTCTGATTGGCAAGCTGAACGCATAAAACAACGACTCAATAATAATTACTATTTTATCTATCAAGAACTGCAAAAATTACAACTTGCAGAAAAATCCTCATGGACTGATGAGGAGTTAAAAAATGTTTTACCGAATTATTTTGAAGAGAATAATTTTAACATACTTGATCCACTCTGGAAAAAAGACGCTTCCCAACTCCTCTATATATTCAAAGAAACACTCAGAACAGCCGATCGAGAACTTACCATGGCCATGATAACAACTATGTTACGAAAAGTATTGATAGCATGTTTTTTGCCTTCTGAGAAATCAATAGAAGCAATCTCATTTATTAAACCATCTCAAGTAGCTATTGCTAAAAAAATACGAGCAACTGACCGAGAAAGACTCAAGAAACTTTATGATGCATTAATCCTCATTGATACGAACGAAAAACAATGAGAGAGTAGTGGAAAACTCGATGCTTTTTTTATGGCTCTTTTGAGTTATTGTGTTGCCCCAGAGATGCTATAATTCTTTTTTTGGAAACTCAATACGAACTGTAAAACCATCACCAAAAGAACTGATAATATCAACAAATCAACCAGCATCTCGAACAATTTTATCAACAATCGAAAGTCCTACACCAAGTCCACGATCTTTGATATCACCAGTTTTTGATTTATCAACCTGATAAAACTTTTCTTTTAAATATGGGAGATCTTCTGTGCTCACACCTATTCAGTTGTCTTGAAATATGAGAATATTTGTATTACCTTCTTCAAGAAAATTTATTCTCAACTGTGAACCAGAACCAGCATAACGTAAAAAATTTGCAACAATATTATGAAATATTTGAATGAGACTATCTCTATCAAAAACAATATGTGCTCTTTTAGGGCCTACATAATTCATAGTTTGCAAGTGACGATTGAGTTCCTGACTATGCGTTTCTTGAACGAGAGAAAATATTTCATACAATGAAATTTTATCATAATGAAAAATTGTTGGGCGACTTTCAAACATCTGAAAATGCATCAAACTCTCTACAATTCTTGTCAAACGAGAAAGCTCACTCGTAAGAGCATTAATATTCTTTGTGTTTAATTGAATAACCCCATCCTGAATTCATTCAAGATATACACCAATAGCCGTCATGGGCGTCTTGAGTTCATGACTCATATCTGTCAAAAATTGTGCCCGAATTTGTTCTTGATGATCGAGACGGCGACGCAGGTTATTGAGTGAATCAATCAGCGGACGAAACTCATCTTTGCGATTGTATTCCAAGAAGTTACCACTTGAAGCTGAAAAGCTATCTAGTGTATTTGTAATGGTCCGAATTGGTTGAAATGATTGTCTCAAGAAGTAAAGAATAAATACACTTAGAATTGCAACAAATGCTATATTAATAGCAAGCATAGCGGCAAGTACTTGATTGATGAATTCTTTCTTTGGATCATTTTCTCCTGTAAAACTAAAACCAAACGGTACAGTCTTGAGAAAAATTGACATAGCATTCAGTCCTATAACTTCATCAATTTGTTTTTCAGCTACTCCAGAATCTTGCAAAGCTTTACCAACAGAATCTCTATTAAAAATAGGGTCGGTATTAACATATTCTTCAAACCCGGAAACAAGCTTATTAAGATCTGCATCAATATCACGATATTGTTCTAAGAGTTCTGGTGCCTGATCGGGAAATTTCTTTATCAGATTTAATATATCAGCATCAAGTTGGTTTTCTCGAGATTCTATATAAAATTGTTGTAAGAAATCAAAAAAATAATTTCTTGTAATAAAAGGAAGTACAGCCAAATTGAGTGTAATAAAGAGTCCTACAATAATGGCTATCAGGAAAACAATCTTTCTTGTCAGAGTCATAGGAGAAATAAGGTGATGTGAGCTATAGTAAACCAAAATGTCTTTTTAGCAAGAAATTGTATCCAGAGTAAGAAGATTTTTACATTGAAAGTGAAATACATACAATAGATTTGACTCTTATGAAATCCATCACTCCACCATCAGACGATCTCGGTCAGAGACTTGATCGCTATATTCGCAAGATTTTTCCATGAGCAAAGCTCGGAGAGATTTATCAGGCCCTCAGAACCAAACAAATCACTATCAATGGGAAAAAAATGCCAGAAAGTACCAAACTTCGTGCATGAGATATTGTTGAAGTACATCTCGATGATAAAACAC
>Ga0114938_1001057_pt1 | contig 19607 bp, 18 predicted proteins | sample AshMeaBigSpring_FD_88675 | JGI IMG/M metagenome (GOLD analysis project Ga0114938, IMG submission 88675) | Groundwater microbial communities from Big Spring, Nevada to study Microbial Dark Matter (Phase II) - Ash Meadows Big Spring | ecosystem: Environmental > Aquatic > Deep subsurface >...
CCATGCCACCCACGGAGCCCGGGGTCCCGGGGCACGGGGTGGAGAGTTCCTGGGTGCGTTTCCGCTCCGGCCGCTTTCTGCTGCGCCCGCTCCATCCGAGCGACATGCGGACGCTCCAGGAGTTCTTCTATTCGCACGACGAGGAGACGGTGCGGCTGCGCTACGGCTACCGGCGGGAGCGGATGAGCGGCGAGTCCGCCTACAAGCTCGCGGCGGTGGACCAGCGCAAGGACCTGGCCCTCGGCATCTTCGAGGAAGTCCACGGCAGGCAGGAGCTCCGCGCCATCGGCCGCTACTATCTGGAGGAGGACGGGAAGCGCGCTGAGGTCGCCTTCGTGGTGCATGAGGCGACGCGCCACGCAGGCATGGCCGGGTTTTTGTTAGGCGAGCTGGCCGCCGTCGCGAAACGCCGCGGTGTTTCGGTCTTCTGGGCGAGCGTGCTGCCGGAGAACCGCGCGATGGCGGGCCTGTTCCTCGCCGCGGGCGGCGAGGAGACGGGCACGGCGGAGGACGGCGAACGCGGATTCGAGATGCGGGTGGACCGAATCCTTCGCGGCAGGAGGAAGTTTCTCGAAAGCCGGAAAATCCAACTTCTGGAACGATGACTCCCGGGAAACGAATCGCCGGCATCCACTTCGATGCCGCCTATGAACGGCACGACACCGGGCCGCACCATCCGGAATCGGCGGAGCGCTACCGCGTCCTCTCCGCGGCGCTTGCCGCCCTGCCCGCGGAGTTTCCGCGGCTCCCCGGCCGACGTGCCGCGGTTTCGGAAATCCTGCTGGCCCACGAGCATTACTATCATGATCTGGTCTATCGGGACGTGGAGTCATTCGCCCATCAACTTCGCACGGGGGACACGGCGATCTGCGAGGAAAGCTATGACGTCGCGCTTGAGGCGAGCGGCGCGGTGCTGGAGTCGGTGGACGCGGTGCTGCGCGGCGGGGTTTCCTCCGCCTTTTGTGCGGTCCGCCCGCCCGGCCATCACGCCACAGCGGACCGCGGCATGGGCTTCTGCATCTTCAACCACGTGGCCATCGCCGCCCGCCACCTCCAGCGGAAACACGGACTCGCGCGGGTGGCCATCATCGATTGGGACGTGCACCACGGCAACGGCACCGAGGCGATCTTCATCGAGGACCCGTCCGTGCTCTACATCTCGCTCCACGAAAACGGCATCTATCCGCACACCGGCCCCGCCTCCGAGCGCGGCCGCGGCAGGGGCGAGGGAACGAACCTGAACATTCCCCTTCCCCACGCCTCGCACGGCGATCTGGCGCTCCAGGCATGGGACGAACAGATCACGCCCGCCATCGACGCCTTCCGGCCGGATTTCCTCCTCATTTCCGCCGGCTTCGACGCGCGCGTGGACGATCCCATCGGCGGCCTCTGTTGGACGGATGAAACCTTCGCCGCAATGACCCGCCGCTGCGTGGCCCATGCGGAAACATGGTGCGGCGGAAAAATCGTCTCCGTGCTGGAAGGCGGCTACAATCCCGATGGCCTCGCCTCCGCCGCCGTGGCGCATGTGAGGGCCTTGGTTTGAAAAGCCGCCTTCAACCACCGCCGAGCAGCCAGCGGAACGCCTTCTCCTGCACGGATGGCGGCGGCACCTGGTGCCCCCCCTCGAAGGCATGCACGCTGACCTCGCAACCGGCCTGCTGGAGACGCACGGTGTCGTGTTCCAGATGATAGGTTCCCGCGGGATCCTTGTTTCCATCCACCATCGCCACCCGCATCTTCGGATAGGGCAGGTGGTACCAGATCTCCCCGCCCAGCCAGCCGCAGTTCGAGTAGATTCCGGCCCAGGGCCGCTTGACCTGTGCCGAGTAGTGGAAGGCCCGCCACGAGCCACCCGAGCAGCCGCCCATGAACATGCGGTTCCCGTCATGCGGCACCGCAGCCTCGATCTGCGGCAGTAGTTCGGTGAAGCGTTGGAGCATTTCCGCCTCGCGCTCCGGGTTGTTGCCGGTGTTGCGGAAATAGTCGCACGAGACCAGCGTGAGGCCCGTGGCTTTCGCGGCTTCGAGATACCTCAGGATTTCCCGGTGCCCGTTGCCGCCGGGGTGGAAAAGAATCAGCATCGGCGGCTTCGCATTGGAGTCGGATTCGGCCAAAGGCGGCTGATAGACCGAGTATTCGGTGGTGAATCGTCCCGTGCCCGAATGCCTCGTGAGCGAGCCGCCCATTTTCTCCAGTTTCGCCTGCAGTTCCTCGCCGAATTCGGTCCACTCCAGCAGCCAGGCCCGGTCGAGAGTGGACAGTTCGTCATGGGCGATATCAATCTCGGTCTGGTCCTCGAGGCGCAGCGTGACGATCCTCCCCTTCTCGTCATACGAAACCAGTTCCGCCTTCCGGGTGGTTCCGTCCGCGGTTTTCCAGTCCCGCATATTGTCATTGGCAAGCGCGGAAATCGCCCCAGTCAGAAACACCATAGAAATCCAAGATCCCACAAACCGGCCTAGCATGCCTGCGATTCTTCACGCGCCCCCCCCGCGATGGCAAGAAGCATCACTCCGCAAGCCCCCGCGCGAAGACCTCATCCTCCGTGAAGACGATCACCATCGGCCGGCAGCAAACCTCGCAATCGTAGTCCACCTCCGCGGGCATTTCGTCCGGATGCGGCACGGCGACATCGAAGACCTCGAAACACGTCGGGCAGGTGACCTGGGCAAGTTCCATGGCCACAAGCTGCCGGGGAAACGGCCGTTGTCCAGTCCCGGGCGCGGCGGGATTATGCACTTGCACCGTTCCGGGCATGCCGGGAGTCTTGCGCCGTGATTTCTCCGTTGGATGTCGTCGCCTCGGTGCTTCCGGTCTATCTGCTGATCGTGGCGGGCGCGGTTTCCAGGAAACTGGGAGTGGTCCGCAAGGAACACGACGAGGGGGTGATGCGGGCGGTGTACACCGTGATGCTGCCCTGCTACATCCTCGACAAGATCCTCGGCAGCGCGGTGCTCAAGAGCGGCACCGTGGTGTTCAGCTCGATGGCGCTGGGCTTCTGCCTGGTGCTCTCCGGGGTGGCCATCGGCGCGCTGGCGGGCAGGATCATCGGGCTGGAAAAAGGCGGCGGCATGCGGACCTTCGCGCTGACGGCGGGCTCGCAGAATTTCGGATTCACCGCGGCCCCGGTGGTGGAGATCCTCTGGAGCACCAGCGCGCTGGCCGTGCTCTTCATCCACAACATCGGCGTGGAACTCGCGCTGTGGTCGGTGGGCGTGATGATCATGAGCGGCGAGCGCGGCCTGCGCTGGCGCAAGCTGCTCAACGGCCCGGTCTTCGCCGTGGTCACCGGCCTCACGCTGGTCTCGCTGGGGCTCGACGGCCACGTCACGGGAGCCGCGCGCAAGGCGATGTCGATGCTTGGCGTGGGAGCCTTCCCCCTCGGCATCTTCATCACCGGCTGCACGATCATGGATCTGATCGGCGCGGAGAAACCATCGCTGAAAATCATCGCCGCCTCCTCGGTGGTGCGGCTTGCGCTGGCCCCGGCGGTGTTTCTGGCGGCCGCGAAGTTCCTCCCCATCGCGGACGAACTGCGGCAGGTGCTCGTGGTGCAGGCCGCCATGCCCGCGGCGATGACACCCATCATGCTGGCCCGGATGTATGGCGGCCGGCCGGCGGTGGCCGTGCAGATCGTGGTGTTCACCACCGCGTTGAGCCTGTTTTCGCTGCCGTGGATCATCACCTTCGGTTGCCGATGGATCGGACTGAAACCCTTGTTGCCATAAGGCGGCGGCCTCGCCTTCAATATAGCCATGAAAGCCGTCGGCGCGCGCCAGTTTCTCCCTGTCACCGATCCCGCATGCCTCGTGGAGTTCGAGGCCCCCGTGCCCGTTCCGGGGCCGCTGGACCTGCTGGTCCGCATCCATGCCGTGGCGGTGAATCCGGTGGACACGAAGATCCGCGCCTCGCTCGGTGCCGGGCCGCATGACCCGCCGCGGATCCTCGGCTGGGACGCCGCGGGCACGGTGGAGGCCATGGGCGGCGGGGTGCTCGGATTTTCACCCGGCGACGAGGTGTTTTACGCCGGCGATCTCACACGCTCCGGTTGCAACGCGGAGTTCCAGGCGGTGGACTCGCGGCTCGTCGCGCGGAAGCCCAAAACATGGTCCTTCGCCGAGGCCGCGGCCGTCCCGCTGGCGGCGCTCACCGCCTGGGAGCTGCTCTTCGAACGCATGGGCGTGGACCCCGGCGGGAGCGACCACGGAAAAGCCCTGCTCGTCATCAACGGCGCGGGCGGCGTGGGCTCAGCGCTCATTCCCATTGCGAAAATCGCCGGCCTGAAGGTCGTGGCCACCGCCTCGCGTCCCGAAACCCGAGACTGGTGCCGCTCGCTGGGAGCCGATCACGTCATCGATCACCGCCAGCCGCTGCGTCCGCAGGCCGAGGCGCTCGGCATCGCGGCCTTTCCCTTCATCGCCAACCTTTTCAACACCGAACTCTACTGGGAAACCACCGCCGATCTCATCGCCCCGTTCGGTGCCCTCGGGCTGATCGTCGAGCCGCGCGAGAAGGTCCACATCGGCGATCCGCTCAAGGCGAAGTGCGTCCGCATCGCTTGGGAGTTCATGGCGGCCCGCGCGAAGTTCCAATCCCCCGACATGCACCGCCAGGGCGAAATCCTCGCGGAAATCTCGTCGCTCTGCGACCGCGGAGGCTTCCCGAAGATCCACACCCGGATCTTTGATGCCATGACCGCCGAAAATCTCCGGCTGGCGCACGCCGCGATGGAGTCTGGCAGCGCGCACGGCAAGTGGGTCATGCAGTTGAAAGCTGAGAACTGAAACGTTGGGAAAAGATGGGCGCTCACACCGAAACATTCTCTATCCGAACCCACGGCAAGGGCACCCTTGAAATCACCCGGGAAACCGCGGCCATCGTTGCCCGCTCCGGCATCCGGAACGGCACGGTCACGGTCTTCGTCCGGCATACGAGCGCCAGCCTCGTCATCATGGAGAACGCCGACCCCAGCGCCCGGCGGGACCTCGAGTTGTTCTTCGAGAAACTGGTCCCGGAGAACACGCCGTGGTTCATCCACACCCAGGAAGGCCCGGACGACATGCCCAGCCACATCCGCATGGCCCTCACCCGCACCAGCGAGGTGATTCCAGTCATGAACGGCCGCATGACGCTCGGCACCTGGCAGGGCATCTTCCTTTTCGAACACCGGCGGCCCCCCCACCACCGCGAGATCGCCGTCAGCGTGGTGGGCGAGTGAGCGGCACGCGCCGCCCTCAAATCTCGATCTCGCCCTCGAACTCGAAGTCCGCCGGACCGGTGAGCGTGACGTTCCGCAACGTCAATAGGGTCAGTCAATCGGGTCCCAACTAACACGCATCGCTTCGAGACCGGCGAGTCTGGATTTCCACGCCGGGTATTCATTCACCCTGCGGATCGCAAGGGTCACGTTGTTCTAATATATGGCCCGGGCCTTGCGCGGGTTGGCGACCAGCACGCGATGTCCGATATCCTTAAGAAAGCGGCTCGGCCAAGGGCTGTGCATGCCGACTTCCATCACCATCAGGGCTCCTGGTTGACGGCGCCTCAACGCGGTGAGGCTCCCGCGGCTGTTGGTGATGGTCTCCTGCTTGAGGATCTCGCCCTTGGCGTCCAACACGCACACGGCGTGCTTGCGGTCTCCGAGGTCGATTCCAATGGTGATGGCGGATGTCTGGTTTTTCATGGCAGCGGTAGTGTAACCCATCGGGATTGCCCTGGCCCTGCTGCCTTCTCATCTACTGCTCGGCAGGATTCTGGTTGGCCCTACTTTTTCCTTATCCCGTATATCTCCTTGCCTCTGAAATCAGTCCCCCAAAATCTTTCTTTGGTGCTGAAAAGTGCGATCGTTGAGCTAAGGCCATCCTTGTTCGTCATGACCACAGCGCCATCTGAACCGAGCTTCCAAGTTAATGACTTGCCCTCCAGTCTTCCGGTCCCATCGGGATTAAGTTCCAACCGCGAGGAAGGATTGCCCGGAGTGTATATGCCGCATGCGCTGGCGCGGAAGTTCCGCAAGGCGGCGGAGAGCTTCGAGTGGTTCTGGCTGTTTCCCGCGCGGCAGGTTTCAGAGGACCCGGAAACGCAGATCCGCCGCCGCCACCACCTGCATGGCAAGCTTTACAACGAGGCGATCAAGCGGGCCGCGGCGGCGGCGGGGATCGAGAAACGGGTGACAAGCCACGCGCTGCGGCACAGTTTCGCCACGCATCTGCTGGAAGACGGGACGGATTTGCGGAGCATTCAGGAGATCCTCGGGCATGAGGACATCACGACCACGGAGATTTACCTGCATGTGGCCACCGGTGTGAATGGGTTGGGCGTGGTGAGCCCGCTGGACCGGGTGGTTTGATTGCCGATTGCCGATTGCCGATCCCCGGGTGGCCGGGTTCCGCCGCGGAGGCCGTGCGGAGACCTTGCAGCGGTCCTGCGGAGGCTTTGCGGCGGATCTGTCGGAGTGATGAGGGGCATTCGCCGGAATGCAAGGGAGCTTACGTGGGAATGCGGGAGAGCATTCGGATCAATCCGTCAGGCCATGTCGCTTCGCTCCATTGGGTTTCCTGGCAACGAACCTTTACCGCAACCTCGGAATCCGGATTAAACTGCGGATTCCAGGGTTATTCGAAAAAGCGCTTAAGCGTTCGCTGCTCATCCGGGTCCAGGGATTCGCGCCAGACTCGGTCCCCGCCCCGGCCGGTGGCCTGGGTGTCTCCGCCCGCGGTGATCGAGGAGCTGGAACGGTCCACCTCGTGCTCCCCGTCCTGGAGTTCAAGCAAATCGCCGGGGGCGGCCTTCGAGAGGTCCTTCGCCTCCAGACCCGCCATCTCGCCGGATTTCAACCGATCCTTCTCCTTGCCGAGGACGCCGGGCGCGTGGCCCGGGCCGCGGTCCACGCCGCCGCTGCCAGCGCCTTCGCCCTCCGGACCGTTGCCTTCACCCTCCCCGCCCTCGGCATCGTCCGCCAGCAATTCGTCATCCCATTCCCCTTCCCCGCCCTCACCGCCTTGCAGGCCCTCGGCGTTTTTCCGCAGGTTTTCCCGGAGCTGTTCGAGCTGCTCGGGCGGGATGTCTCCCAATTGCTTCAGGTCCATCCCCCTCATCTGTTCGAGAAGTTGCGGATTCGGTTTCATCGCGCCGTTCTGGAGTCCTTGGAGCGCTTGGTCGAATTCCTCCATCAAACGGTTCTTCTCCGCCTCGTTGCCGGTCCCGGCGTTGCGCTCCAGCGCCCCGAGCGCCTTGTCCGCGCGGCCGAGTTCACGCTCGACGCGTTCGGTCTCCGCGCGATGGGCCTTCTTGAGCGAATCCGTGGCCTCCAGCGAGGAATGGCTGAACCATTGCTCCTCCTCGCGCGACTTGAGCTCATCCAGCTTGCGGCGGGTCTCCTCCAGATATTTCTCGTCCGCGAGCTCCTCCTTCGTCAGGTGGTCCAGCTCTGCGGCGAGTTGTTTCCACGATTGCGGCTCCTCGGGAGTGGAGGCTGCCGCCGCTTGCGGGGAAACCACGGGCAACCACGCTCCCGCCGCCAGAAGGAGCATCGATCCGACCAACGGAACCAGCAGCCTGGACCAGCGCCAACGCAGGCCGGCATCGATCCGCTCCACCGGCGCGGGCCACGGAGCCACCCCGTCGCTCGCCGCGGAAAGCGCGTTCCGCAGGCACATCGACGCCTCGATCCGCACCAGCGAATCCTCCACCCGCTCGAATCGCCTCGCCGCCCAGGCCAGGCAGCCCATGGCTAACAGCACCACCCCGCCTGCCGCCGCCGCTCCCGCCTTCCACGGGTTCACGTCCGGAAAATCCCGCCTCATCCACAACAAGGCCACCGCCCCGACCATCGAAAACACCAGCAGCGGAGCGGAACATGTCTCCAGCCACCATGCGAGATTCACCCGCCTGCGCACCGCCTTCGCACGTGCCATCCAGTATTCGCGGTGCGGATTGCCCGATCCCTCAGCCATGCCGGACACCCTACCCGCAATCCTCCGGGATGCGATGGCAAACAGGGCTGACGCATCAAATTCTGTTTTCAGCGAAACGCAAAGACGGGGAGGGCGCGGAGGAAAGCGCTGAGGTTCTGAGGATTGGAATGGAAAGTTTCGAAAGGCATCCTGCGGATTTCCGGCCAACCCGATCAATGCCCTCTGCGGAGTCCTCTGCGATCTCCGCGGCTCAGCGTTTCGCTCATGTCATGCCCGGGAATTTTGATGCGTCGGCCCTGCGATGGGAAAAATCCGGCCTCACTGAACCTTCTCCCGCATCCCCGCGCTTGAGGCTTGGCAAGCCCGGTGCATGGTTCCAAAAGAAACCATGTTCAGCGCCAGCAAGCTCACCCCGGAACAAATCGCCTCGCTCAAACAGCGCGCCGCCGAAGGAGCCACCATGTCCGATCTCCAACGCCACCTGAAAGAGGACCTCGGCATTTCCATCACCTACATGGACACCCGTTTCCTCATCCTCGACCTCGGCATCGAGCTCATCGAGGAACCCAAGGAGGCACCCAAGCCCGAGGAGGAGAAATCCGCGCCCGTCCCCACCGGCGAGGTCACCGTGACCATGGACACCCTCACCCTGCCCGGCGCGCTCGTCAGCGGAAAGGTCACCTTCAGCGACGGAGAGACCGCCATCTGGATGCTCGATCAAACCGGCCGGCCCGGCCTCGATCCGGACACGCCCGGATACCGCCCCAGCCAGGAGGACATCATGGAGTTCCAGATCCAGCTCCGCTCTCTCATCCAGAAGAGCGGCTACTGAGGCCGCTGACGGATCGGGAATCCCACCGACAGATTGCCGCTCCCGCGGTGTTGAACTCTCGCATCATGCAGCATCCCGCCCGCCTCGCGAGACTCGTCCCACACCGGGCGGCGGCAGGTCCGTTGCTGGCGCTCTGCATGCTGTTTGCAGGCTGCGATTCCAAGCGCCCGGCACCGCAGCCACCTGCCACTCCGGCCAACACTCCACCCGCAGCTCCACCTGCGGATCTCTCAGAGGAACTCGCGGATGACCGGACGAAGCTTGCCAACCAACATTTCATCTCCGGCGATTACGGACAAGCGTTGGCACTGGCCGTCTCCGCGCTCTCCTTGGACCCGGAAAACCCACGGGCCAGATCCGTGGCGGCCGGCGTCCTGACCACCGCCAACTGGCAGATCCCCGAATTCACCTTGCCCCATGGCATGCGCGTGGACCATCTCCACTTCGCCGCTCCCTCATCCCTTTGGGTCAGCCTCCGCGGAGCGAAAAACACGACGGTCCGCTGGAATCTCGACGACCTCCGGATCGAGAGCGTCCTCTTCCCCGTTCGCGGGGAAAAGACCCGCAGCCTCGTGTTCGATTCCACCCACGAATGGATGGTCGTCGAGCGCGCCGGCGTCACCCTGCTTTGCAACGCCAAATCCCTCCAGCCGGTCCGGGACCTCGGCCCTCTCCCGCAGGCCCTCACACCATCCTCCGCCATCGCTTTTTCCCCGGATGCTCTGCTCGTCGCCCACCCCACGCTCGCAGGCACGGACGGATCCGCCGTCGTCTGGCAAGTCCGCGACACGAAAACCGGCGAGCTTGTCCGCAGTTCCGATCCCGCCAAACCCGGCGATCCACCACCGCTCGCCGCCATCCTCGACCGCAAGGCGCTGCGCGTGCTGCGCCAGGATGGGAGCCTCCGGACCATGCCGGTCTCACCGCTCGGTCCGGTCGAGCTGACGGCACCCCGGGCGGATGCGCGATTTCTTCACGCCCGCTTCGCGGACAACGGCTGCGCGGCACTGGTCCTCCGCGACCGCGGCGCGCACCAGTCACCCAAGGTGGAATGCCTCCGTTTCTCCCCAGGAGAGGATTCATCGCTCGCCCCGGCCAAACTGCGGGAAAGCGAACCATGGACCCGCCAACCCTGCCTCTGGACCGGACTCTATCGGGCCTCCACGCTCGCGCCGAAGACCGCTAACGGTGCGATCACCTTCCCCTTCATCCAACACCCCTTTCGCTCCGCCAGCCCGTTCACTGCCGCCGCATTTTCCGGAGACCGCACCTTCCTCGCCGACCGCAACGGCGACGTGACGGCCTACCGCGGCATTTCCATCACGTCGCGGTCCACCGACAAGGCCCCCGCTCACGCCGACCCCAAGATCCTCGCCGCCCTAAAGCACCTCTGCGAAGCACTCGCCGGCGGAACCTACGACGAAACCCAGGGAAAATTCATCGAAGCCACCATGGATCAGCGCGTCGCGGCCGCCGGAAATTGCGACCTCCAGGCACTCGAAGCCTTCCTGCCGGAACTTGACCCCGGACCAGCCATCGCGGCGCTCAAAGACTTCAAACCCGTTTCCCCGCCTGCCGACGCGCTCGCCATGCTCACGGACCGCCTCGCCAGCGTAGAGGCCCCGGAACTCGCGAAGGTCTTCGAGCAAGCCGACGACGAGGCGGTTCCAGCGGCCATCAAGGCCGCCGGCCCCAAAGGCCCCGCCGCGGCCAAGGCCCTCGAACTCGCCCTCGCCTCCACCCGCCCGGAATGGATCGAGGCCTGCCTCGCCGGGGCGCAAGACCTGCCTCCGCTGCTCCGGAAACTCGCGCTTTCGCGCATCGCCTGGCTCCAGGACCGCAAGGCCGACGCCATCGCAGGATGGCCCGATGAATTTCCCGACCTCGAACAGGTCCGCCTCCGCGAGGACTGGAATGGCTGGGAGGGCGCGGACTACTCGCAGGCCCTCGAAAAACTCCGCCTCTGCGTCAGCGAGGAACTCGCCGCCCTCGTCATCCCGGAAAACCCGACAGCGGAACAACGGCAGGCCGTCATTACCCGCCTGCTCGACCCCGCCACCGCCAAGGCCGTCGGCCGCGCCCGTTTCGCCTCCGCCTGCCTCAAGGCCGCCCTCGCGCTCGCCCCCTTCAAGGAGGACACCGAGGCCACCTTCAAGCTCGCCTCCCTCGCCCGCAACCTCGGCGAGGACCCCGCCCCCTGCCTGCGCGCCGAGGCGCTCTCGCTCACCGCCCTCGGCGACTATCAGCAAGCGCGCGACCGCTGGGTGACTCTCATCACCGAGCATCCGGCGGCCTCACACCTCCCCGGCGATTACGCGGAAGCCGCTTACACGTCCTTCGAAAACGCCGATCCCCAGCAGGCCATGGCCATCCTCACCACCGGCATGCACCGCTTCCCGAACGACGCGAACTTCGCCCTGCGCGCCGGCTGGGTCGCCCTGCTCACCGGCAACGCCGAACGCGCCTACCGCTTCCTCCTGACCGGCCGCCAGATCGGCTATCCCCCGGAAAAACTCGAAAACGCCACCGCCCTCATGGCCATCGCCGCGGTCCAGACAGGAGCCGCCGAGGACGCTGCCGTCTTCCATCAGGACCTCATCCGCATGGACGCCGCATGGAAAGACCCGGCAACCATCGAATCCCTCGAATGGCCGGAGGAACTCAAGGCCTCGCTCCGGCAGTTGGTCTGGTGATCATCGGCGAAAATTCCTCACGGACCCGGTGCGGCTGGAGGGTAATCGAGCAGGCGCTGATGGACAGGGGTTCCGCGTTTTTGGATCAACAACAAGGCCGCTGGTTTGCCATGGCGGAGGCGACAGGATCGCCACCGCTCCTCACCTGGCGGTCTTGCGGAACAATCATCATCTGACAGTCCTCGCGGCCACCATTCGGATGCCATCCGCCTCGCCACTCAAATTCCGCCATGCGATGCTTGACCAGCCAATCGCCTGGAAATCTGTCTGGTTTTGCTCCGGCAAAAAAAGTCCAGCTCTGAATCAACGCCGACAATCCGCACCTCGTTCCTTGCATTCCTCCGCCACCTCGCCAATTTCCCGCGCATGCCTTTCGCGCCCAAGCCGCACAGCGCCCTTCTCATCGTCGGCCACGGATCCACGGAGAATCCGGACTCGTCCACGCCGTATTTCGAGCACGCCGATGAAATCCGCCGCCGCAGCTTGTTCGCCGAGGTGCATTGCTGCTTCTGGAAGGAGGAGCCATCAATGCGCGAGGCGCTCTACATGATCGATTCCGACGAAGTTTACGTGGTGCCGGATTTCATCAGCGAGGGCTACTTCACCCAGGACGTCATCCCGCGGGAGCTCGGCCTCACCGGCCCGACCAGCACGGTGCGCGGGAAAACCCTGCACTACTGCCTGCCCGTGGGCGTGCATCCGCACATGACCGACCTGATCCTGCGGCGCGCGAAGGAAGTGGCGCGGGACATTGATCCCTCGCAGACCACCCTCATCATCACCGGCCACGGCACGGGCCTCAACCAGAACTCGACCAAGGCCATCCGCGACCAGGTGGACCACATCATCGCCGCAGGCGCGGGCTACGCCGCCGTGCGGGACGCCTACATGGAGGAGCAGCCGTTCATCGCCGGCTGGGACGAACTCTCCCCCACCCCGAATGTGATCGTGGTCCCGTTCTTCATCTCGGACGGGCTGCACTCCTATCAGGACATTCCCGTGCTGCTCGGCATCGAGCCCGAGGTCGGTCCCGCCGCCAGCCAGCGCGAGGTGTTCCGCCACAATCCCCACCACCTCCGCGGCAAGACGCTCTACTACAGCTCCGCCATCGGCACCGAACGCCTCATCGCCGACCTGATCCTCGACCAAATCTCGGATTTCGACCAGGCCCGCAAGGCCCGTTGACCCCTTCCCACCTTACTGGAAACCATGTCGATCGCCCTCGAACTGCGAAACCTCATCCGCTCCGGCATCCACCGGATCGGCGAACTCGAACTGCAAATGGACGTTTACGGCTACCCCTACGTTCTCTGCCACCACGAGGTTGCCGGGCTCGCCACGAAACCGTCGTTTGGAGGCTTGGACCTCCATGAGGACCCGGCCGCCGCGAGGGATCTCTCCACCCATGCCGGGGACGGCACCTACCGCTTCGCCAAGGGCCAGACGAACCTGAAGCGCGGCTGGGTGATGGCTCTGGAGAACGAGGAGGACCTGCGCCAGGCCGTGGACCAGTTCTATCCGGCAAGCGTCGGGGTCTTCCTGGCGTTCCGGGACGGGACCTTGGAAATCGAAAACCTGCGGGACAAGCTCAACCGCCAGACCGGGATGTACCGTTTCGCCCGCACCATCAGCGATGCGGGAGCCCAGCGGCTCGTGCGCGAGGTCTGCGGCCCCGCCCACCAGTGCGCGCGGCGCATTCTCTGGCGGATTGACGAAAACACGCCGCTGGAGGACAGCGAGGCCAGCCGCTACCGCGGCATCATCGGAGGTCTCCCGGAAAACGAGGCGATTCCCCTGCTCTGCCGCGAGGCCTGCAACCACTTCGTCGCCGAGTGCCGCAAGGTGGCCAAGCAGGAGTTCGAGAAAAAGGAAGCCTGAGCGACGCCTGCCTCAGCATACTCCCCGGGAAACCCGCCGTACCCTGGGGCACGGCGGGTTTCGGCAAGCGATGCGCCGCTTGTCATGAGTCATGACGCATCGTCGTTTCCGGGGAGAGACTGGGCAACCCGGCACGTTATGGGCATTGCAAGACACGCCAATTTCCAAGCCTTGGGGGGTGCGGATGAGCGGGGGGATTTCATGGACGGACGGACGGAAAGGGCGTTTTGCAGAGCCGGGTTCATGATGAGTTACCGGATTTCAGGTTCCGCGTTACGGGAAATCTGAAGAATTTTTTTCGAGCCGCCCATTTTTCGCATCGCAGAACCGGTCCGTGAAGGCCTCCGGACGGATGGGGCATGACCGGAAACGGTACGAAAAAAGGCCGCCGGCATCAAACCGGCGGCCTTGGGGAATGATTTGGTGAACAGGAGCGGATCACTCGCCGGGCTGTCCGCCCGGAGCGCCTTGCGGCATCGGGAAGGGCATGCCGCCTTCCGGCGCGGCGGGGGCGTCCTGGATTTTCACCAGTTCCAGTTCGAAAATGAGCGCGCTGTTGGGCCCGATGTCCGCGCTGCGGCGTTCGGCGCCGTAGGCGAGTTCGGCGGGCAGGAAGACCTTCCACTTCGCGCCGACGGGCATGGTGGTGAGGGCCTCCTTGAAGCCCGGCACGACCTGCAGGGTCATCGGGACCGGTTCGCCTTCGGGAGAGGCGTCGAACTGCTTGCCGCTGATGAGCGTTCCCTTGTAGTTGACCATGAACTGCTTGTTGTCCTCGGCACCTTCCTTCGGAGCGACGTATTTCTCCTCGCCGCCCTTGGCAAGAACCTCGTATTGGAGGCCGCTCTTGGTGGTGGTGACGCCCTCGCGCTTGCCGTTTTCCTCGAGGAATTTCTTGCCGGCTTCAAGGTTGGAGGTGGCAAGTTCCTTTTCGCGCGACTGGAGGAGGTCACCGAGCGCCTGCATGGCGGCTTGGAGTTTTTCCTCCGAGAGCTCCGGCTTGTCGCCTTTCACGGCAGCCATGAAGCCCTTGAGGAAGGTTTCCTGATCGAGATCGTCCGCGCCGACACCGAAGCGGCCGAATTGCTGCCCGAAAGTGCTGCCCGTGCGGAAACCGAGCGCATAGGAGGAATCCGCCTTGATGACGGCCGGTTCCATCTTCGGCTTGGCGGGAACCTCGATGGGAGGCGTGGTGGCCTCCGTCTTCGGAGCTTCGGCGTCCGGCGTCTGGGCTGAGGTGGTGGCGGCGAGGCCGAGAGCCAGTGCGCCGGGAATGAATTTGCGGATCATAGGTGTTTGGTGGAAGAGCGCGGAACGTATGCGGCGTTTTCCAGCCTGTCGAGAACGGGTTTACCGGGAAAACCGTTTTCCAGGGGAGCCGCCATCACGGCGGGGCGAGCAAGGTGAAGGGCCATGCCGGGATGTTCCGCAACACCCAGAAACCGAGCAGCAGGGCGGCGAAGCACCACGCCCAAGGACCTCCGGCGCGGAACCTCCACGCCAAGGGGCGGCCACGGACCCAGCCCGCCAGCTCCAGCCCGATGCCCAGCAGCGCGGCGGGCAGGAGCACCATGCCCAGCGGATTGAAACGGAACGCCCCTCGAGCGTCTCCGTGGAGCATGGCATGCACCGCCCGCGTCATGCCGCAGCCCGGACATTCCAACCCCGTGAGGCGGTGGAAGATGCAGCCCGGCAGCCAACGCCCGGACGGTCCGAAGCGGTAAAGCGCGAACGCCGACAGGAGCATTGCGACGCACCCGAGAATCACCACCAGTGCCCGCCGCGCGCGCATTTTACGGAGTCGGCGTGAGGCGGCCGAAGAATGCCATCGACACCACGATGACCACGTAGATGACGAACACCACCCCCCAGCCGGCTACGGCGATCCAGCACCATTTCTTCGCGCTGGCCGAGGCGGAGATCGCACCCTGGACGTCTCCGCGAGCCTTCAGGCCGTCCACCTTTGCGGCATAAACGATCGCCGGAATCCCGAGCGGCCAACAGCACAGAATCGTGACCACGATCGATTGCCAGAGGTAGTTCGGGATCATCCCTCCCGCCGATCCGGCGGCCATTGATGGCGGTGCATAGGGAGATTGTCCGCCGGTCAGGGCCGGCGGTCCGCCTGTCGCGGGACCCAGCGCGAGTTCGGCCATTTCCGAGGCGGGTTTCCAATCCGGCAGGCCGTCCCGCCAGACCAGATCCGCGGGTGAAACCTCGCCGGAAGCCAGCTTGGCGCGGAGTTCATCCTGGGACACCGGCCCAAGCTGCGTGGAGTTCTTCGAATAATACCATTGCATGACGTAAAGGCCAGAATCGCCCGCTGTTTCTGGCAGCCGCCCGCCATTCCGTAAACTCCAAAACTCCCGTCCAAAACAGGATTGCCACGCCGCGGCAGGCCGATACCCTCCGCCCAACCATGATCGTCGCACCCAAGATCCGCGGATTCATCTGCACCACCGCGCACCCCGACGGCTGCGCCAAACACGTCGCCGAACAGATCGCCGTCGTGAAAAACCGCGGCCCCGTCCCCGGAGGACCGAAGAAGGTGCTCGTGATCGGCTCGTCCACCGGCTACGGCCTCGCCTCGCGTATCGCGGCGGCCTTCGGCTCCAGTGCCGCCACCCTCGGCGTGTTCTTCGAAAAACCCGGTGAGGCGGACAAATGCGCCACCGCGGGCTGGTACAACTCCGCCGCCTTCGAAAAGGAGGCCGCCGCCGCCGGACTCTACGCCAGATCCTTCAATGGCGACGCGTTTTCCGAGGCCATGAAGGCCGAGGTCATCGCCGCCATCAAGGCCGATCTCGGCCAGGTCGATTGCGTGATTTACAGCCTCGCCTCCCCGCGCCGCACCCACCCGAAGACCGGCGAGACTTTCAAATCCGTCCTCAAGCCCATCGGCCAAAGCTATACCAACAAGAACCTCAACACCACCAACGGCGTGGTCGATGAGGTCACCATCCAGCCCGCGGAAAACGACGACGTCGCGCAGACCGTGGCCGTCATGGGCGGCGAGGACTGGGAAATGTGGCTCGACGCCCTGCTCGCAGAAAACCTCATCGCTCCGGGCACGCAGACCTTCGCCTACTCCTACATTGGACCGGAACTCACCTGGCCGATTTACAAGAACGGCACCATCGGCAAGGCCAAGGAAGACCTCGAGCGCGTCCAGCTCGCGCTCGACGGCAAGCTCGCCCCGCTTGGCGGCAAGGCCTGGGTTTCCGTGAACAAGGCACTCGTCACCCAGGCCAGCTCCGCCATTCCCGTCGTCCCGCTTTACATATCCCTGCTTTACAAGGTGATGAAGGAACAGGGCACCCACGAGGATTGCATCGAGCAGATGGACCGGCTTTTCCGCGAGCGCCTCACCGATCCGCAACCGGACGAGGTCGGGCGCATCCGCCTCGACGATTGGGAAATGGATCCCAAGGTCCAGGAACCTGTCATCGCCAACTGGCAGAAGGTCACCACCGAAAACCTCACCGAACTCGCCGATTTGGACGGCTACCAATCCAGCTTCCTCCGCCTCTTCGGCTTCGGGCTCGCGGGCGTGGATTACGGGGCCGATACGGACACCGCGATGAAGGTGCCGTCGATCGGGTGAGGGCTTGTGCGGCGGGAAGCGTCATCACTCCGCGCCGTGTCCGCCGGTATGAATCCGCCATTGCCACGCCGGGAGGCCCCGTGGATGGCGGGGCTGCGGGCGGCGCGGGCGAACGTCGTTCCGGGACTGGTGGTGCAGGCCATGATGCTGTGCCTGCTGCTGGCCTATCAATTCCATCCCGCGACAAGGGACGCGCTCGGACGGCTGGCCATGGTGAAGGAGCGCTGGGGATACGGATACTCCGCGGTTTCCGCGATCATCGCCGGGGCCTTGATTCCGGAGTTGCTGAGGGTCGTGGTGTTCCAGAGGGGGCGGATCCGCCGGAGCAATGCCGCCAACCTGCGGTTCAGCATTCCGTTCTGGTGTTTCATGGGAACGGTGGTGGATGGCTTCTACCGCGTGCAGGCCGTGTGGTTCGGGGACTCGGCGGGGTTTCCGGTAATCCTTAAGAAGGTGCTGGTGGACCAGTTTCTCTACAATCCGCTTTTCGCCGCACCGTTCACCGCCATGCTCTATGACTGGAAAAACAGCGGCTACGACCACAGGGCGTGGCGGGGGTTTCTCAAGGCCGGATATTACCGGGATGTGGTGGTGCCCACACTCTGCGCCACTTGGGGCGTGTGGATCCCGGTGGTTTCCATCCTCTACTCGCTGCCCTCGCCGCTGCAGATTCCGCTCTTCGGGCTCGCGCTCTCGATGTGGGTGATGCTTTACACGTGGATGAGCGAGAAACGGGCCGGGAGACCGGCTTAGCTCTCGCTCACGGTTCCTCAACGTTTTCCTCGATCACCTCGTCGTCCCCGACGGGAAGCGCGCGGATGGGGCGTGGTTCGGCGGGCGCTTCCTCCGGAGACGCATCGAGTGCGGAATCCGGCGCGCTGCCGGTTTCCAACGGTTCGACGGGCAGCGCCTTGAGCGGAGCGTCGTTGCCGGGCTTGCGGATGTAGCCCTCGCCATCGGGAGCCATTTCGCCGGGCGACTCGGCTCCCGCATCGGCGGGAGCAGGTTCGGCGTTTCCGCCCTCGGATTCGTCCGCCACGATGAGGGCTTTCTTCGGCGGGGCGATGGTGTCCTTGATGTCGTCCTTGATGCCTTCGAAGAACTTCTTGACCATGGGAGCCGCCATCCGGCCGCCGGAGACCTTTTCGCCGGGACGGCCTTCATAAAGCACGGCGAAAGAATAGCGCGGATTGTCGGCCGGGAGGAAGCCCGCAAACCAGGCGAGCCGCTGGTTTTTCGACTTGGGTCCCCACTGGGCGGTGCCGGTTTTGCCGCAAAGCGTGGTGAAGCTGAGTCCCGCGCTGCGGCCGGTGCCGTAGCCGGAGTTCACCACGTCGGACATGCCTTCACGCACGATTTCCACGGCCTTGGGATCGACGCCGAGCCAGTTCTTTCGCTCGGGCAGCGGGGCCTGGATGACGCGGCCGCGGGTGTCCTGCATCTGGCGGACGAGTTGGAGCTTGGGCAGGGCTCCGCCGTTGGCGATGCCGGCCATGGCCTGGGCAACTTGCAGCGGCGAGGCGAGCAGCGTGCCCTGGCCGATCGAGAGGTTCGCGGTGTCGCCATCGAGGATGCGGCGTTTCTCGTGTTTGAGCATCCACTCGTCGTTGGGAACCAGGCCGGGGGTCTCGCCGACGAGCGGCAGTCCGGAGCGTTCGCCAAAACCGAGCCGACGCGAGAGGTTGAGGAAGGCCGAAGGGCCGACATCGATGCCGACCTGATAGAACCAGGTGTTGCAAGAGCGGGCGATGGCGCGTTTCACGTCGATCGAGCCCTCGGGCGTCTTGCTCCAGTTGTTGAAAACGGTGCGTCCGATGGAAATGGCGGCGGGGCAATAGACCGTGGAGTTCTCGGTGACGACGCCGTTGTTGAGCGCGGCGAGGGCGACGATGGGCTTGTAGGACGACGCGGGCGGGTAGGCGGACTGGAAGGCGCGGCCGTAGAGCGGCGTGGAGGGATCCGCCTCAAGGGCCTTGAAGTCCGCGTCGCTGATGCCCGGAATGAAGCGATTGAGATCGAAGGATGGCCGGGAGGCCATGACGAGCACCTCGCCGGTGACCACATCGATGACGACGAAGGCTCCGCGGCGGCAGCCGTTGCGGAGGGTTTTCTCGGCGAGGAGCTGCCATTTCAGGTCGAGAGTGGTGACGAGCGTGCCGCCTGGGCGCGGGCGCTTCACCTGCTCCTCGAGCAGCTTGTTTCCGTTCTCGTCGAAGAGCAGCTTCTTCATGCCGGGATCTCCGGTGAGCCGGTTGTCGAAGAGTTTCTCCAGACCGGCCCGTCCCTCGGACTCCTCCCACAGCGGTTCGTTGAAGTTGATGGGTCCGGTCGGCAGTTTTCCGATGCTTCCGGAGTAGCCGATAATATGGGCGGCCAGCTCGCCCTGCGGATAGAAACGCCGGTAGAGCGGGCTCAGCACGAGGCCGGAGGTGAGCTTCGGCTCCAGTTCGCGGGCCTCCTTTTCGCCGATCTGGCCGGTGACGAGCAATGGAAGCCAGCGGCGGTGGCGGTAGTGTTCGTAAAGTTCGTCGTCGGTCTTGGGGACCACGGAATTGACCAGCACCTGGAGCGAATCGAGGCGGGCGCGGGCCCAGTTGATGACGAAGGCGCGGTCGGCGTTCTCAAACTGCCGGTATTGGAGCGCCACCTGATAGGCCACCTGGTTCTGTGCGAGCGGCTCG
>Ga0114938_1001058_pt1 | contig 19604 bp, 17 predicted proteins | sample AshMeaBigSpring_FD_88675 | JGI IMG/M metagenome (GOLD analysis project Ga0114938, IMG submission 88675) | Groundwater microbial communities from Big Spring, Nevada to study Microbial Dark Matter (Phase II) - Ash Meadows Big Spring | ecosystem: Environmental > Aquatic > Deep subsurface >...
TCCCAGCGCGGGTCGCGGCTCGACACGACGCGGTAGCAGGCGTCGGCGTCGCGCAGGATCTCGGCGGGCACCGGCCTATGCTCCCCGCAGGTCCGACGCGGGGTCTAGCGGCTTTCGGACGCGGCAGTGCCCTGCGGGCCCGCCCCGAGCTCTGGCGGCCGGCGTCCAGACCCGCGCGACCTCTCGTGCCGCGCACGTTGTCCCACATAGTGCCCGCCAAGATCACCCCAACCTGGGCTTTCGCCGAACCCACGATCGCGAAGCGGCCACTATGTGGGAGAACGCGCACACGACCACCCGGCTCCGCTGTCCGAGCGCGTGAGTCGGAGCCCTCAGCCCTGCTGCAGCAGCTCGGCGACGAGGAAAGCCAGCTCGAGCGACTGCGACCGGTTGAGCCGGGGGTCGCAGGCGGTCTCGTAGCGGTCGAACAGGTCGGACTCGCCCACGTCCTCGCCCCCGCCCAAGCACTCGGTGACGTCGTCCCCGGTGAGCTCGACGTGGATCCCGCCCGGGACGGTGCCCAGCGCCCGGTGCACCTCGAAGAAGCCGCGTACCTCGTCGACCACCTGGTCGAGGTGGCGGGTCTTGTGGCCGTTCTCGGTGGCGTAGGTGTTGCCGTGCATGGGGTCGGTCACCCACGCGACCTCCATGCCGGCAGCGCGCACCTTCTCCACGATCGGGGGCAGCGCGTCCCGGACAGCGTCCGCGCCCATCCGCACGATGAAGGTGAGGCGGCCGGGCTCCCGCTCGGGGTCGAGCCTGTCCGCGAGCGCCACGGCGTCCTCGGGGCGCGTCGACGGGCCGAGCTTGACCCCCACCGGGTTGCGCACCCGCGACGCGAACTCGACGTGGGCGCCGTCGACCCGGCGGGTCCGCTCACCGATCCAGACCATGTGAGCCGACACGTCGTAGGGACGGCGCGTCCGCGAGTCGATCCGGGTCAGCGGCAGCTCGTAGTCGAGCAGCAGCGCCTCGTGGGACGAGTACAGGTCGACGCCCTCCAGCGACGGCGCGTCGGCCCCGATGGCCCGCATGAACGCCATCGCCCGGTCGATCTCGCGGGCCAGCCGGTCGTAGCGCTGGCCGGCGCGGCTGTCGCGCACGAAGTCGGTGTTCCAGGCGTGCACCTGGCGCAGGTCGGCGTAGCCGCCATGGACGAAGGCTCGGATGAGGTTGAGCGTCGCCGCCGCGGAGTGGTAGGCCCGCAGCAACCGGGCCGGGTCGGGGGTGCGCGCGTCGACCCCGAACGTCATGTCGTTGACCGCGTCGCCGCGGTAGGACGGCAGGGCGAGGCCGTCCCGTGTCTCCAGCCCGTTCGAGCGCGGCTTACCGTACTGGCCGGCCATCCGGGCCACCTTGACCACCGGGACGCTGGCGGCGTACGTGAGCACCACGGCCATCTGCAGCAGCGTCTTGATCTTGTCGCGCACCACGTCGGCGGACAGGTCGGCGAAGGTCTCCGCGCAGTCCCCGCCCTGCAGCAGGAACGCCTCCCCGCGGGCCACCTTCGCCATCTGCGCCCGCAGCGCGTCGCACTCGCCGGCGAACACCAGCGGTGGCAGCGTGGACAGGTGGGCGGTGACGTCGTCGACGGCGCCCCGGTCGGGCCAGTCGGGCTGCTGGTCGGCGGGCCGGGTCCGGACCGCCTCGATGAGCTCGGCGAGCTGGGCCAGGTCGGCCAGCCGCCGCAGGTCACCTGGCGCCGTCACGGAACCTAAGGGTACGCGGGCCACCGGTCCCCGGCACTCGCCACGGCCGACCCTCCACCCAGCGCGTTCTTGTCCAACACCCTGGGGTTCGATGCACCCTGTGACCACCCATGGCGCCGTCCTCCCGACCGGCGACCCGTCGAGCGAGGTCTCGGCCGTGGACGCGGTGGCCGTGGCGCTGGTCGACTCCGGCCGCGTCGTGCCCGGGCTCACGGTGGACGACGCCGGCCGGGCCCGCAGCTGGTGGTGGCCGCTGCCGGCGGCGGAGGACCGCCCCACGATCCGGGCCCTGCTGACCGGCTCGAGCCCGGCCGAGCACGCCGCGACCGCGGCTGCGCTGGCCGAACAGGTCGATGCGCTGGTGCGGGCGCGCCTGGCCCGGGCAGCGCTGCTGCCCCGTCGTCCGGGCCGGCGCACGCTGCCCGAGGCGTGGCTGCTGTCGCTGGCGAGCCGCGACCCGTGGCTGCCCCCGGGGGCGGACCCCGACCGTGCCCGGGCCCTGGCCCGGGAGGTGGCGGCCTGGGTGGAGACAGGCCGGGTCAGCGGCGGCCCGCTGTCGGTCTGCCTGCGGGTCCACGAGCCGCCGGACCCGGCCGTTCCCGGCACCCCGGAGGCTGCGGCGCTGAGCTGGACCGTCGAGGTGCTCGTCGCCGACGCCGACGACAGCGGTCTGACCACCCCGATGTCCCAATGGTGGCCGACCGCGGCCGCCCACAGCGCCGACGCTGGCCGGCTGCTGCTCGCCGACCTCGCCCGCGCCGTCCGGGTGGCCCCCGAGCTGGCCGAGCTCCTCGACACCCCTGTACCGGCCGCGGTGCAGGTGGACGACCACCGGGTGCTCACGCTGCTGCGTGAGCGGGTGGAGCCACTGACCGACCTGGGCGTTACCGTGCTGCTCCCGGCGTGGTGGACCGGCCGCACCCGGGTGGGCCTGCGAGCCAAGGCCCGCACCCGGCGCTCATCGGGAGACATCCGGGTCACCGAGTCCGGCGTGGGCCTGGACGAGCTGGTCGACTTCGAGTGGGAGGCTGCCCTCGGCGAGGTGCGCCTCACCCGGGCTGACCTGCGCGCCCTGGCCCAGGCGGCCGAGGCCCGCCGGGAGCTGGTGCGAGTGCGCGGCCGGTGGGTACAGGTGAGCGCCCACGACGTGCAGGCCGTGCTGGCACGCGTCGGCCGCACGGGACGGGCCACCGCGGGCGACCTGCTGCGCGCCGGGCTCGGCATCGGCACCCTCGATGTCGACGGCGACGTCCCCGTCCACGGCGTGCAGGCCACCGGGTGGCTCGGCATGGTGCTCGACGAGGCGCTGCACGCGCGCGTGCGCCCGGTGTCCCGGCCCGACGGGTTCGCCGGCGAGCTGCGCCCGTACCAGGCGCGCGGCGTCGGGTGGCTGACGTTCCTCGGCCGGCTGGGCCTCGGTGCGTGCCTGGCCGACGACATGGGGCTGGGCAAGACAGCCCAGCTCGTCGCGGGTCTGCTGGCCGACCCGACGCCCGAGCCGACACTGGTGGTCTGCCCGGTGTCGGTGCTCGGCAGCTGGGAGCGCGAGCTCGCCCGCTTCGCCCCCGACCTGCGCGTGCTGGTGCACCACGGCTCGGCCCGCGGTAGCGAGCACCTGGCCGAGCAGGCCGCCGAGGTGGACGTGGTGCTGACCACCTACTCCCTGGTGCACCGCGACGTCGATCACCTGGCCGAGATCACCTGGGGGCGGCTGGTGCTCGACGAGGCGCAGCAGGTGAAGAATCCCGGCACCGCGGCGGCTCGGGCCGTCCGCCGTGTGCAGGCCCGGCGGCGGGTGGCGCTGACGGGCACGCCGGTGGAGAACCGGCTCTCCGAGCTCTGGTCGATCATGGACGTGCTCTCCCCCGGCCTGCTCGGCACCGCACGCCAGTTCAAGGAGCGCTTCGCCGTCCCCATCGAGCGCGACGCGGACGAGCAGGCGACCCGCCGGCTGCAGCGCATCACCGGGCCGTTCGTGCTGCGCCGGCTCAAGACCGACCCCACCGTGGCGGCCGACCTGCCGGCCAAAGTGGAACGCACCGACACCTGCGTGCTCACCCGCGAGCAGGCGGTGCTCTACCAGGCCGTCGTCGACGAGCTGCTCGAGGCGGCCGAGAACACCGAGGGCATCGACCGGCGCGGAGCCGTCCTGGCCGGGCTCACCCAGCTCAAGCAGGTGTGCAACCACCCTGCGCTGCTGCTCGGGGACGGTTCTCCGCTGCCTGGACGCTCGGGCAAGCTCACCCGCGTCGAGGAGCTGGTGGAGGAGATCGTCGACAGCGGCGACCGGGCGCTGGCCTTCACCCAGTACAGAGCGTGGGGCGACCGGTTGGCGCCGTACCTGTCCGGCCGCTTCGGGGTGCCGACGTTGTGGCTGCACGGAGGGGTGCCCAGGGCCCGCCGCGACGAGATGGTGGCACAGTTCCAGGCCGAGGACGGCCCGCCGCTGATGCTCATCTCGCTGCGCGCCGGAGGCACCGGGCTCACCCTCACCCGGGCCACCCACGTCATCCACCTGGACCGCTGGTGGAACCCCGCGGTGGAGGACCAGGCGACCGACCGGGCGCACCGCATCGGGCAGTCGCGCACGGTCTTCGTGCACCGGCTGGTCAGCGCGGGGACCGTCGAGGAGCGGATCGACGCGATGATCGAACGCAAGCGTGACCTGGCCCAGCGGGTCGTGGGCAGTGGAGAGGCGTGGCTGACCGACCTGAGCACCGACGACCTGCGCGAAGCAGTCGCGCTGCGTTCGTCCGTCGACGAGGTGGCCAGGTGACGCCCGGCCGGGCGAGGCGCGGCCGCTGGGACGACCCGTGGCAGGCCTTCCCCGCCTCCCGGCCGCTGCCGGTGGACGGCGGCCTGGCCACCCGCCGGCAGCGGGGCTCGATGGCCGACACCTGGTGGTCGCGCCGGTTCGTCGAGGTGCTGGAGTCCTACGGCCTCGGGGCCCGCATGCAGCGCGGCCGCCGCTACGCCCGCGCCGGGCAGGTGATGTCGATGGACGTCTCCCCCGGGCTCGTCGCCGCCCAGGTGCAGGGCTCGCGGCGCACGCCCTACCTGGTCACCGTCAGCGTGCCCACCCCGACACCGCAGCAGTGGCGGGGGATCGACGAGGCGCTTTCGGCCCGGATCGGGCTAGCCGCTGCCATGCTGGCCGGCGAGGTCCCGATGGACCTCGAGGACGTCTTCGCCGAGGCCGGCACACCCCTGCTGCCACGCCGGTGGAGCGAGCTGAGCACCCGCTGCTCGTGCCCGGACGGGGCCAACCCCTGCAAGCACATCGCGGCGGTGCTCTACGTCTTCGCCGACCGGCTCGACACCGACCCTTGGCTGCTGCTCGAGTGGCGCGGACGCACCCGCGAGCAGGTGCTGGCGTCGGTCGGCCTGGCCGCCCAGGACGAGCCCGAGGCCGCGACCCCGCCGTGGTGGCCGCTGCGTCCTGGCGAGGGGCCCGTCCCGTCAGCCGGGGTCCTGACCGGCCCCCTGCCCGAGCCACCCACCCCGCCGGACGCGGTGCTGCGCCGGCTCGAGCCCCTCGACGTCATCGCCTGGCGCCAGCCCGTCACCGACGCCCTGGGGGTGCTCTACTCGGCGATCCAGGCTCCCCCCGACGGGACGTCGGACGACCGGGTCTGACCGGGCCGTTCGGCCTCGCGCAGCGGGCCCTGCTGACTACCCTCACTCCCATGTTCATCCGCAAGGTCGCGATCCTCACCGCCGGGGGTCTGGCCCCCTGTCTCGCCTCGGCCGTCGGAGCGCTCGTCGAGCGCTACTCCGAGGTCGCCCCCCACATCGAGATCATCGGCTACAAGGACGGCTACGCCGGCCTGCTCACCGGCGACTCGATCACCTTCGACGCCGGCATGCGCGCCAAGGCGCACCTGCTGCACGACCTGGGCGGCAGCCCGTTGGGCAACAGCCGGGTCAAGCTCACCAACGTGGCCGACGCGGTCAAGCGCGGGCTGGTCACGGAGGGCGAGAACCCCCTCGACGTGGCCGCCCAGCGGCTCTACGACGACGGCGTCGACGTGCTGCACACCATCGGCGGCGACGACACCAACCTCTCGGCCCGCGACCTGGCCCTGCACATGCGCAAGCAGGCGCACCAGCTCCTGGTCGTGGGGCTGCCCAAGACGATCGACAACGACGTCTTCCCGATCAAGATGACCCTCGGCGCCCAGAGCGCGGCCGACGCCGGTGCCCAGTTCGCGACGCACATCATCGCCGAGCGCACGTCCAACCCGCGGATGCTGATCATCCACGAGGTGATGGGCCGCAAGTGCGGCTGGCTGGCCGCCGAGACGACCCGCCGCTACCGGGCCTGGCTGGACAAGCAGGAGTGGGCCGCCACCGTCGGCCTGCCCCAGTCGGGCTGGGACGTCCACGGGCTGTACCTGCCGGAGATGGCGATCGACATGGACGCCGAAGTCAAGCGCCTGCGCGAGGTGATGGACACCGAGGGCAACGTCAACATCTTCCTGTCCGAGGGCGCCGGCATCGAGACGATCATCGCCGAGAAGGAGGCAGCCGGCGAGGAGATCCTGCGCGACGCCTACGGGCACCCCAAGATCGACACCCTCAACCCGGGCCAGTGGTTCGCCAAGCAGCTGTCCGACCGCCTCGGCGCGCAGAAGTCGATGGTGCAGAAGAGCGGCTACTACGCTCGCTCGGCCCCGCCGAACCGGCAGGACCTGCGGCTCATCCAGGCGATGTGCGACTACGCCATCCGCTGCGCGCTGGCCGGCAAGGACGGCGTGGTCGGCCACGACACCGAGAACGAGGGACGGCTGCGGGCCATCGAGTTCGAGCGCATCAGGGGTGGCAAGCCGTTCGACATCGACGAGCCGTGGTTCGCGGCGATGCTCGACGACATGGGCCAGCCAATGGGGGCACCCACCGGCATCGAGCCCCACAGCTGACCTAGCCGGGCCCTGGCCCGGGCGCAGACGGCCCGTGCCGCCGGCGCCGGTACCACTCCTGCAGCTGCGCCAGGCTGGGCGCGGCACCGCCGGTGCCGGGGTACAGCTCGGCATCGGCGGGCACCGCGGTCGTCTCGGCGGCGTCATCCACCTGCAGCCGAGTCAGCCGTAGCCGCCTCGTCGGCTGCTCCTCAGCGACCAGGTCGGCCGGTGCGTCCACGCCCGCACCCTGCCACGCCCTTCGCGAGCCGCCCCAGCCCCCGACCTCGGTTCGGGAGCGCCCCACCGCGCTACGACGCGGCGGCCCGCCGGTGCTCGGGCCGCGGCCCGGTGGCCGGCTCGCGATGCCCCGGGCCGGGCAGCACCCCGGCAGCGGCCGCCTTGCGTGCCGCCGACAGTTCGGCCTTGGCCTTCGTGGCGTACATGTCGACGTACTCCTGGCCCGACAGCTCCATCAGCTCGTACATGATCTCGTCGGTCACCGAGCGCAGCACGAACCGGTCGGTCGACATGCCCTCGTAGCGGCTGAAGTCCAACGGCTTGCCGATGCGCACACCGACCACGCCCTTGCCCAGGTTGGGCAGCTTCTGCCCAGTCGGCTGGATCACGTCCGTCCCGATCATCGCGGTGGGCAGGACGGGCACCCCGGCCTCCAGCGCGATGCGGGCGATGCCGGTCTTGCCTCGGTAGAGCCGCCCGTCCGGCGAGCGGGTGCCCTCGGGGTACAGGCCGAGCAGCTCGCCCGCCTTGAGGATGCGGATTCCTGTGGTGAGCGCGGCCTCGCCGGCCCGGCCGCCGGACCGGTCGATCGGCACCTGGCCGACGCCGCGGAAGAACGACGCGGTCGCGCGGCCCTTGAGCCCGCTGCCGGTGAAGTAGTCGGCCTTGGCCAGGAAGGTGATCCGCCGCTCCACCACCAGCGGCAGGAAGAACGAGTCGGAGAACGACAGGTGGTTGCTGGCGAAGATGGCCCCGCCGGTGTCGGGCACGTGCTCCAGGCCCTCCACCCAGGGGTCGTAGATGCCCCTGAGGAGGGGTCCGAGCAGACCCCTCTTCAAGACCCAGTAGAGCATCCCTGCACCCTACCCACCGAAGCAGCCGGCAGGACCACACCGTGGCCGCGGATCGACCCCGGACCTCGACGCACCTCGGCCGCGGTGGGACACTGGCCCGATGCCACTCATGCCCGGAGCCGAGCCCTACTCCGCCGACGGCGGCAGCACCGGGGTGCTGCTCTGCCACGGCCTGTCCGGGTCGCCGGCGTCGATGCGCCCCTGGGGGGAGTTCCTGGCCGAGCGTGGCTACACCGTGCGGGTGCCGAGGCTGCCCGGCCACGGCACGTCGGTCGCCGAGTGCAACATCACCCAGTGGGAGGACTGGTACGCCGAGGTCGAGCGCACCCTGCTGCAGCTGGTCCGCCGCTGTGAGCGCGTCTTCGTCGGCGGGCTGTCGATGGGCGGCGCGCTGACCATCCACCTGGCCCAGAACCACCCCGACGTGGTCGACGGCGTCATGCTGGTCAACCCCGCGCTGGCCAGCGGCGACTGGAAGGCGCGCTACCTGCTGCCGATCATGCGCCGGCTACGGGTGAAGGAGTACCCGGCGATCTCCAACGACATCGCCAAGGAGGGCGTGGACGAGGTCGCCTACGACAAGACGCCCATCTACGCGCTGTGGTCGTTCACCCGGCAGTGGCCGCACCTGGTGGCCGACCTGCACCGGGTGAAGCAGCCGACGATCCTGTTCCACGCCCCCCAGGACAACCTGCTCGACTCCGCCACCACCGAGGTGCTGCGCGCCGGTCTGGGCGCCCGCGACTTCTCCTACGTCGAGCTGCCGCACTCCTACCACGTGGCCACCCTCGACCACGACGCGCCGACGATCTTCGACGGCTCGGTGCAGTTCATCGAGCGGGTGTCGGCCGATCTCGGGACGCACGACGCCGCCTGAGATGACCGACGAGCGTCCGGACGAGCCGGCGGCCGGTGACGCCGCCGCCTCCGACGCTGCCCCCGACGCGCCTGACGACACCGCCTGGGAGCAGATCGTCGCCTCGCTGCGCTCCCCCGAGCCGGCTGACGGCGCGCGTGCCTGGCCGGCCGCCGAGGACCTCGACGGGTCCGAGGACGGTCCGGCGGGAGTCCCCGAGCCCGTGGCAGCCCCGGGCCCGCCCCAGCCGGTGGTCGTCTGGCGCGGCAGCGAGGCCGACATCGACGCCGAGATCGAGCGGGCTGTGCCCGACGAGCACTTCGTGCCGCCCGACCCCCCTCCACTCCCCCGCTCCGACGCGCTGACCTGGGGCGCCTGGCTGGGGGTCGTGGGTGCGCCGCTGGTGCTGCTGGTGCTGGTGGCAGTGGGCTACACGCCCGGCTGGCTCATGGTCGGGCTGACGATCGCGTTCGTGGCCGGCTTCGGCATCCTGCTCACTCGGCTGCGCAGCGACCGCGACCCCTACGACCCCGACGACGGCGCCGTCGTCTAGTCGCGGCCCACGCAGCTCAGCCGGACTCGACCCGCTTCTTCAGGCCCTTCAGTGCGGTGTCGGTGATCACCTTCTCGGCCTTGCGGCGCATCATCCCCAGCATCGGGATGGCCACGTCGACTGCCAGCGAGTACGACACCTCCGTGGTCTGGTCGTCTCGCGCCCGCATGGTGTAGACCCCGTGCAGGGCCTTGACCATCCGGCCGGGCTCGCGCAGCTCCCAGCGCACCTCGTCGTGCTCGTCCCAGGTGTAGACGTAGACGTGCTCGTCGCGGATCCCGGCCTGGTCCATCACGAACCGGGCCTCGGCGACCCGCTCGAGGGCGTCGTCGAAGACGGTGATCGCCTCGACGTGGCTGACCCCGGGGGTCCACTCCGGGTAGGACTCCACGTCCGCGATCACGTCCATGATCTGCTTCGGGGTCGCCCGGATGACGATGCTCGACGTGGTGCTCTCGGCCACGTCGGCGAGGGTACCCGGCGCCGGTCTGGCTACCGAGGGGCCCGGCCTCGGCCCTCGGCGTCGTCCTTGACCACGAACATGCCTGCGTTCACCGCCTGCACGTAGCGCTCCCGAAGGCGGTCCACGTTGCTGCCCGGCGGGGCGTCCACCCGCACGTACCAGTGCACGACGGTGCCGTCGCCGAACGCCTCCAGCCACACCTCCACCGACCCCTCGGCCTCCCCGGTGACGCTCCACCGCACGCCCCGCTCGGCCCGGTCCATGAACACGACCCGCGCCAGCCCGGGGAACCAGGCCTGCCACACCTCGTGGCCGGTCAGCCGGTCGATCAGCGCTGCCGGCGGCACCGCCACCCAGCTCTCGTCGATGAGGTCGATGTCGCTCAGCGCCGGCTCCTCTCGCCCGTCCGACACCGGGGTGCCGTTCGTCGTTGCGGGACTGTACTTTCCTGGCATGCAGGAGTTCTCGGTCCCGACCACGCTCGAGCTTCCGGTCCAGGGCAGCCTGGCCGACATCCCCATGCGCAACGCGGTCGAGGCGCCCGACGCGGTCGTCTACTCCCGCCGCGACGAGAAGGGCCACTGGCAGGACGTCACCGCCGCCCAGTTCTGGGCCGAGGTGCACGGGGTGGCCAAGGGCTTCATGGCCGCCGGCGTCCAGGCCGGCGACCGGGTCGCGCTGATGTCGCGCACCCGCTACGAGTGGACCTTGGTCGACTTCGCCCTGTGGACGGCCGGGGCCGTCGTGGTGCCCGTCTACGAGACATCCTCGGCCGAGCAGGTGCAGTGGATCCTGCAGGACTCCGGCGCCGTCGGCGCCGTGGTGGAGTCCACCGCCCACGACGTCCTCGTCTCGCAGGTCCTACCCGGCACGCCGGCCTGCAAGCACGTCTGGGTGATCGACAACGGCGCCGTGGACGACCTGAGCCGCCTGGGCACCGACGTCTCCGACGGCGACGTCGAGGAGCGCCGCCGCTCGTTGGACAGCGACTCGCTCGCCTCGGTCATCTACACCTCGGGCACGACGGGACGGCCGAAGGGCTGCGAACTCACCCACGGCAACTTCGTCTTCGTCACCCACACCTCGCTGGAGACGCTGCAGGCGCTGTTCGAGGAGGACTCGTCCACGCTGCTGTTCCTGCCGCTCGCACACGTGTTCGGCCGCATCGTCGAGCTGGCGGCAGCAGCCGCCCGGCTGCGGCTGGGCCACGTCCCCGACGCGACGACGCTGGTGGAGGACCTGGGCTCGTTCCGCCCCACGTTCCTGTTCTCGGTCCCCCGCGTCTTCGAGAAGATCTACAACAGCGCCGGCCAGAAGGCGCACGCCAGCGGACGCGGGCGAATCTTCGACCGGGCCGCGCAGGTGGCCATCGACTACAGCCGGGCGCAGGACGCCGGTGGGGCCGGCCTGCTGCTCAAGCTCCAGCACCTGGGCTTCGACCGGCTCGTCTACGGCAAGCTTCGGGGTGCGCTCGGCGGCCGGGCCAAGTACGCCGTCTCCGGCGGCGCCGCCCTCGGCGAGCGGCTCGGCCACTTCTACCGCGGCCTCGGCCTGGTGGTACTCGAGGGCTACGGGCTCACCGAGACCTCGGCACCGTCCACGGTCAACATCCCCGAAGCGGTCAAGATCGGGACGGTCGGCCGGCCGATCGGGGGCACCTCTGTCCGCATCGCCGAGGACGGGGAGGTGCTGCTGGCCGGCCCGCACATCTTCCGCGGCTACCGCAACAACCCCGACGCGACCGCCGAGGTCATCGACACCGACGGCTGGTTCCACTCCGGCGACATCGGCGAGCTCGACGACGACGGATTCCTGCGCATCACCGGCCGGAAGAAGGACATCCTCGTCACCGCCGGCGGCAAGAACGTGGCACCGGCCGTGCTCGAGGACCGTATTCGGGCCCATTACCTGGTCAGCCAGTGCATGGTGGTCGGGGACGCCCGGCCCTACATCGCCGCGCTCATCACCCTGGACCCCGAGGCGCTGCCGGCGTGGGCCGAGCAGCACGGCAAGGCCGGCGTCCCAGCCGGCACGCTGGTCGAGGACCCCGTGCTGCTGGCCGAGATCCAAGCCGCCGTCGACGAGGCCAACAAGGCGGTCTCGCGCGCGGAGTCGATCCGCCGCTTCATGATCGTGGAAAGCGACTGGACGGAGGACTCCGGCCACCTCACCCCGTCGATGAAGCTCAAGCGGGTCGCGGTGATGAAGGACCACGCCGGCGAGATCGAGCAGCTGTACGCCTGAGACCCGGCCTCGGAGCACCTCGCTTTCATCCTAATTCGGACAAAAGCGTCCGAACGGTTGATGCCCGGAGTATCAGGTCGTTCCTACCGTAGTGGACGACGTGCGGATCGAGCGATCCGCCAGCCGTCTCGGCCGAGGCGGAGTTGTCTCGATGGTGAGGAATGGGCCCATGAGCCGCAGAGTCGTCCTGCTGGTCGTCGCCGCGCTGGTCGCCGTGGTCGGTGCCGCCGGCATCTTCTTGTACGTGCGCAACGTCGAGTCCCAGGTCGCCGCGGGGCAGGAACCCGTCGAGGTGCTCGTCGCGACCGCCACCGTCCCGATGGGCCAGAACGCGGCCCAGGCCCAGGAGGCCGGAGCCTTCAAGGTCATGACGATCGCCGCCTCGGCCGCTGCGCCGGGCGCGCTGTCCAGCATCGAGCCGGTCAAGGACGAGGCGACCCTGGCCACCATCTACCCCGGCGAGCAGGTGCTGGAGCAGAAGTTCGGCGACGCCGCCTCCGCTGCTCCCCTTCCCATCCCGGACGGCAAGATCGCGGTCAGCGTGCAGCTGTCCGACCCGGCCCGGGTCGCCGGCTTCGTGGGCCCGGGCTCGGAGGTGGCGGTTTTCCTCACCGCGACGCCGCCCGCGGCCGACGCCGCTGACCCCAGCGCGCAGCAGCCTCTCACCGCGGTGCTCCTGCCCCGCGTCCCGGTCATCGCCGCGGGTCAGACCACGACGATCAGCCGCACCACCACGAACCCCACCGGTGCGCAGACGACCGAGGAGATCCCGCTTGCGATCCTGACGCTGGCCGTCGACCAGAAGCAGGCCGAGAAGCTGGTGCAGGGGCAGAGCCAGGGCGAGATCTACTTCGGCCTGCTCGACGACTCCTCGCAGATCGCGGCCGGGTCGGTCACCCGCTTCAACGACCTGCTCGCTCCCTGACCGACCTCTCCTACCAAGGGACGATGACCATGACCCTCCTCGTGGAGCCGGACCGCACCTTCGCGGCCGAGCTCACCGCCGCCCTGGAGCAGGGCACCGAGGTCCTGCCTCACCTCGAGGCGGCCAGGTCCCGGCTCGAGCGTGACGACGCCGACGTGGTCGTCCTCGGGCCGTCGGTGGACGCGACAGCGGCGTTCCGGCTCGCCTCGGACTTCCGGGTGAGTCGGCCGGCTCTCGGTGTGGTCCTCGTCCGCCGCCGGATCGAGACCTCGCTGCTGACCGACGCGTTGCGCGCCGGCATCCGCGACGTGGTCGAGGTGCGGGACCTCCCGGCACTCAACCGAGCGGTGGGCCGTGCGGCCCGGATGGCCGCCGAGCTCCGCCGGGCCGCGACGTCCGGTGAGAACCCGGACGAGCCACGGCGCCGGGCCACCGTCGTCACGGTGTTCTCGGCCAAGGGCGGCTGCGGCAAGACCACGGTGTCGACGAACCTGGCCGCTCTGCTCGCGACCCAGGGCCGGCGAGTCTGCCTGGTCGACCTCGACCTCGCCTTCGGCGACGTGAGCATCTCGCTCCAGCTGGAGCCGACGCACTCCATCGCCGACGCAGTGCAGATGGGCGAGGCGCTGGACGCCGACGGGCTGCTCGGCCTGCTCACGCCGCACACCTCCGGCGTGCAGACGCTGTGCGCACCCATCGGTCCGGAGTCCAAGGACGGCATCAAGCCCGAGCTCGTGTCACTCGTCCTGGAGCTCCTGGCCGACCAGTTCGACGTCGTGGTCATCGACACCCCGCCCGCCTTCGACGACACCACCCTTGCCGCGTTCGACCGCACCGACCTGCTCCTCGTGCTCACCACCCTGGACGTGCCGGCGCTGAAGAACCTCAAGCTCTCGATGGAGACGCTCCAGCTGATCGGCTTCCCCGCCGAGCGCGTCCGCGTCGTGGTCAACCGTGCCGACGCCAAGGTCGGGCTGTCCGTCGACGACGTCCAGAAGACCGTCCGTCACCCGATCGCCGCGCGGATCCCGTCCTCGCGCGACGTTCCCGCTGCGACCAACCGGGGCCTCGCACTCACCGTGGCCGACCCCAAGCACCCGGTGTCGCAGGCGATCGGTTTCCTCGTCAGTGACCCGATGCTGCGGGGCGCCGCTGCGCCCGAGCAGGACCCGGTCGCAGCGGGGCGCCATGGGTCGGCCAGCCGTCGCGGCCTGTTCCGCGGGAAGGGCAGCACCCGATGAGTCTCACCGACCGACTCGCCCAGGCGCGACGCGACGTCAGCGCCGTGGCGGTCCAGACCGAGCCCGGTCACGGGCCCGTCCGGCGGGTCAGCACCCGGGAGGATCCCTTCGCCGACCTCAAGCGCAAGGTCCACCAGCAGCTGCTGGAGACCATCGGCCCCACGCTCTACGACTCCCGGATGACCCAGACGGAGCTGGAGCAGCGCGTCCGCCAGTCCCTCACCGAGGTCCTCGCCCTCGAGGACACCCCGCTGACGACGGCTGACCGCGCCCGCGTGAGCCAGGAGGTCGCCGACGACATCCTCGGGTACGGCCCACTCGAGCCGTTCCTGCGTGACCCCGACATCAGCGAGGTCATGGTGAACACCCACGACACCATCTGGGTGGAGAAGGCGGGTCTGCTCTACAAGACAGACGCGCAGTTCACCGACGAGACCCACCTGCGGCGCATCATCGACAAGATCGTCGCCCGGGTGGGCCGCCGGGTCGACGAGGCGAGCCCGATGGTCGATGCCCGGCTCCCCGACGGCTCGCGGGTCAACGCGATCATCCCGCCGCTGGCGGTCGACGGCGCCTACCTGACCATCCGCAAGTTCTCCTCCGACCCGTACACGGTCGAGGACCTGGTGGGCTTCGGCACCGTGACGCGCACGGTGGCGGACTTCCTCGCCCAGTGCGTGGACGGTGACCTCAACATCCTCGTCTCGGGTGGCACCGGTGCCGGGAAGACCACGACGCTGAACGTGCTGTCGTCGTTCATCCCCCCCGGCGAGCGGATCGTCACCATCGAGGACGCCGCGGAGCTCCAGCTGCGGCAGGAGCACTGGCTCAGGCTCGAGGCTCGGCCGGCCAACATCGAGGGCAAGGGCCAGGTGGCCATCCGCGACCTGGTGCGCAACTCGCTGCGGATGCGGCCCGACCGCATCGTGGTCGGCGAGATCCGGGACGCGGCTGCCCTCGACATGCTCCAGGCGATGAACACCGGCCACGACGGTTCCATCTGCACCGTGCACGCGAACTCGCCGCGCGACACCCTGTCCCGGGTCGAGACGATGGTGCTGATGGCCGGTGTCGACCTACCGGTCCGCGCCATCCGCGAGCAGGTCTCGAGCGCGATCGACCTGGTCGTGCACCAGAGCCGGTTCAAGGACGGCACGCGGCGGATCACCCACGTCACCGAGGTGGTGGGGATGGAAGGCGACACCATCACGCTGCAGGACGTCTTCGTGTTCGACTGGGCCGCAGGCTACGACGCCGAGGGCCGGGCCCGGGGACGGCTGATGAGCACGGGCCTGCGCCCGAAGTTCCTGGACAAGCTCGCCGCCGCCGGCGTGCACGTGGATCCGACCGTCTTCGCCTTCGAGCGGAGCGCGCGATGAGGTACCGCCGTGCGTCCGTGGCCGCCATCCTCGGCCTGGCCAGCCTGCCGGCCTGCGCGCCCCTGGCGACCGCGAGCGGCGCCGGCCCCGTGCCGGTCGCCGACGGGCCGGCGCCGTTGTCGCGATGGGTGCTGGCCGTGAGCCTGCTTGCCATCGCCGCCGGGGTGCTGGTGGTGGTGTGGATGGCCCTCGGTGGACGACGGCGCGGCGCGGACGTCTCGACCCGCCTCTCCGGCTACACCGTCACCGGCCACACCAGCAGGGGTGCGGCCGAGGGGTCGCAGGAGGGTCAGCCGCGCACCGGCGTCGCGGCCTCGGCGGTCGAGCTGGCCGACCGGGTGGTGCGTCGCCGCGCCTTCGACGAGACGCTGGCGCTCAAGCTGGACGCCGCGGGCCTCCCGCTGCGGCCGGCGGAGTGGCTGCTGCTGCACGTCGGGACCGCCGTGGGCGGCGCAGTCGTCCTGCTGCTGCTCGGCGGCTTCCGGGCGCTGCCGGCGCTGATCGGGCTCGGCCTCGGCGTCGCGGTCCCCTTCATCGTCCTGCACGTCAAGGCACAACGGCGCCGGCGGGCTTTCAACGACAAGCTCGCGGGCACGCTGCAGCTCATGTCCGGCAGCCTCGCGGCGGGCTACTCGCTGCCGCAGGCGGTGGACACCGTGGTGCGTGAGGGCGTCGAGCCGGTGTCCTCGGAGTTCAACCGGGCGATGATCGAGTCACGGCTCGGGATCCCCGTCGAGGATGCGCTGGAGACCGTGGCCGAGCGGATGCACAGCCAGGACTTCCTCTGGGTCGTCATGGCGATCCGGGTGCAGCGCGAGGTGGGCGGGAACCTGTCCGAGCTGCTCACCACCGTCGCTGCCACCCTGCGGGAGCGGGCCCAGCTCAAGCGCCAGGTGGACGTGCTGTCCGCCGAGGGGCGGCTGTCCGCCTGGATCCTCACCCTGCTGCCCGTCGTCTTCGGTCTCTACCTGCTACTGACGCGACCGGAGTACCTGGAGCCGCTGCTGACCGACATCCTGGGCTGGGTGATGCTGGCGGTCGCCGGCGTCCTCATGCTGGTCGGAGGCTTCTGGATGCGCAACGTCGTCAACGTGGAGGTGTGAGGTGCCCACGACGCTCCTGCTCGGCCTGGGCCTGGCGAGTGTCTTCGCCAGCGTCCTGCTGCTGCTCGTCGCACTCGGTGTCGGCCGGACCGAGCGTCAGGCGGTGAGCCGCTCGCTGGCGGCCATCGAGTCCCTGAGCCTCGCCTCGCCCGACCTCCGCTCCCGCGAGCTCGAGACCCCCTTCTCTGCCCGCGTCCTCGTCCCGGCCACGCGCCGCCTGTCCGACCTCGGCCGCCGGCTCACCCCGAGCGACCAGGCGCAGCGGCTGCAGGCGCGGCTCGACCTGGCGGGCAACCCCGCGGGCTGGGACGTGGACCGCGTGCTCGCGGTCAAGGTGGTGACCACCATCGCGGGCGCGGCGCTCGGCTTCGGCCTGCCCATCCTGCTGGGCTCGTCCCTGTCCACCACGCTGCTCATCGGCGTCGGCTCGACCGCCCTGGGCTACTTCCTGCCGAACCTCGCCCTCTACCAGCTGAGCGCGACGCGCTCGGAGCAGATCAGGCGCGAGCTGCCCGACGCCCTGGACCTCATGACCATCTCGGTCGAGGCCGGTCTGGCCTTCGACGCGGCTCTGGCGCAGGTGGCCAAGAACACCCAGGGCCCGCTGGCCGACGAGTTCTTCCGGGTGCTCTCCGAGATGCAGATCGGCCGCAGCCGGCTGGAGGCGCTGCGGGCGCTCAGCGAGCGCACCGACGTCGATGACCTCCAGACCTTCGTCACGGCGATGGTCCAGGCCGACAGCTTCGGCATCCCGGTGGCCGACGTCCTGCGCACGCAGGCGCACGAGATGCGGGTGCGCCGCCGTCAGCGTGCCGAGGAGCGCGCCCAGAAGGTACCCGTCAAGATCATCTTCCCGCTGCTGCTGTGCATCATGCCGGCGCTGTTCGTCGTCGTCATCGGACCCGCAGCGATCACCGTCGTACGCGAGCTGCTGCCCGCGCTGTGAGGCCGGGGGCCGGCGCTCTCGCCGGCCCCCGCGTCCCCCTGCGGCGCGGTCGACCTCGACCGCAGCGCCCGGGCGCGAGCCTGGCCCGGGCCAGAGCCTGCTCGGGGTAGGGACTACTCGCCCAGGAGCCGGTCGATGTCGTGCTGAACCGACCGGGCGAACTCGATACCGGCCACCTGCTGCTGGTAGTGGACCGCGTGCGCACGGCCGATGTCGCTGAGGAACTCCGCGACGGTGCCCAGGCAGTCACCGGCGACCGCGAACAGGCCGCCGACGATGAGGGTGCGGTTGAGTGGCGACGCCATCGACGTCACCGAGGCTGAGCGCTCCACGACTGTGGTCCTCCTCGACACCGCGCCCGGCCCGACCTGCATCGGTCGCGAACACGCCAGCGTGGCGTCCTGCGGCAAGGATCACACGGCCAGCAGCGGCCCTGGATGGCCCGTTCGTGCGATTCGACGGAGCGGGCCGGCGGCTCGCCGCCGGCCCGCTCCGTCGCAGGTTCTCAGCGCGCGAGGACCCGTCCGTCGATGAGGGACTCCTGCACCGGCGCCCCCTGGGCCTCGAAGCGGCCCTGGTCCAGCCGCTTGCGGAACTCGACGTCCACGTGGTCCAGGCCGGACCGGTTCTTCTCGATCGACAGGACGGTGAAGGCGCGGAAGCGATCGGCGTTGGCGAGGTCGTACTCGAGGTGGTGGCGGGCGACGAGGTCGTACTTCTCGTGCAGCATCAGCACGACATCCGGCTCGTAGGCGAGTGCGGAGGACCCCCGCAGGTGGTGGGTCCGCAGCCGGGTCCCAGTGGCCAGGCCGTCCTTCTCGGCCGCGACGATCGCAAGCACCGGCACGCCGACGGACAGGGCGAGGTCCTTCAGACCCTCCACCACCCGGGCCACCCGGGCCTGCTCGTCCATGGCCGGGTCGGCTCCGTCGGCCACCTTCTGCAAGTAGTCGACCACCACCAGGGGCGCCGCCCCGAGCGAGTCCCGCACCTGCCGGACGGCCTGCTCGATCTCATCGAGCCCGGTCTGCCTGCCGTTGCCGCGCAGCAGCTGGAGGCGGTCGGCGTAGGAGCTCAGACTGGCGAGTGCCTCGACCCCCCCAGTCGTGCCCGCCAACCGTGAGACGAGCACGCCCACCCCGCCGTCGGTCGCCTCGATCGCAGCCCTGATGCGCGCCATCGACACCGCGGTCGTCCCCGTCGCGTCACCAGCCTCGGCTGCGAGCAGCCGGGTGAGCACCGTCGGGGCGTCGTGCTCGTACGTCACGTACAGCCCGGCCCCCCCGCGGTGCACCACGTGCCGCAGGATCTGCAGGGCGAAGAACGTCTTTCCAACGCCCTGAGGGCCGCCCAGCAGGCACAGCTCACCGGCCCGTACCCCCCCGCCGAGGTAGCTGTCGAGCAGCGGGAAACCGGTCGGCACCGGCGGCAGCGCGGCCGGCAAGCCGTCCCGGAGGGCCTCGTCGACCCGTGCGAGCACGTCGGTCAGGGACTCAGGCATCATACCCAGCAGTATTGTCTATTTCATCCGATACCAGTATCAACCGGACAGACGATGCGCGGACCAAGCCCTCGACCTCATCGGACGTACGGCCGAGACCAGCCGCCCGTCTGCTCCACCAGACTGTGTACTCATGGCCCTGCTCGTACCCGTCCGGCATGGTGCGGACGCGGCCCGATGGGCGGCACGGGCCAGGCCGTCCTCGTCGGCGGAGCGGCACCGCCGCTACCGCAAGATCGCGGCCCATCTCGGCGCTGCCGCTCGGCTGCTCGGCCGCCCTCCGCTCGAGCTTGACCCGGTGGCGCTCGGTAGCGACCTCGTGGCCGAGCTGGTGGCCGCAGGCGGCGCCGACGGCGCCTCGCTCGCGCTGTGGTCGGACCGTCTGCCGGTCGCCGTGGCAGCGCTCGGGACGCCCCCGGCGGGCGGTTGGAACGGCCCCGACCTGCGGGCTCCCCTCGCTCGGGTCCGGTCCGACCATCGCGCGTGCACGGTTCAGCTGGCCGAGCACCCGCTGGGGATCCTCCCCGTGCTGCACGACCAGGTTCTCCTCGGCGCGGTCTGCCTGGTGCTCCCCGACGGCACCGCCGCACCCTCCCGGGTCGCCGCCGCCATCGTGCGGCGGCGAGCCGCCGGGCTGGCTGCCGCGGTCGCCTACCGCGATCTGGGCACCCTCGCCCGGCACGGGTCGCAGA
>Ga0114938_1001059_pt1 | contig 19595 bp, 12 predicted proteins | sample AshMeaBigSpring_FD_88675 | JGI IMG/M metagenome (GOLD analysis project Ga0114938, IMG submission 88675) | Groundwater microbial communities from Big Spring, Nevada to study Microbial Dark Matter (Phase II) - Ash Meadows Big Spring | ecosystem: Environmental > Aquatic > Deep subsurface >...
CAGCAACTTCTGCGCCCGATCGAGCGTTGCCGCGGCGTTGTCGACCCTGAGGCCCAATGCGCACACCGCGGTGCCGTGGGTGATGTTGAAGGAGTGGGCGAAGCCCTCCTGCTCGGTGTTGACGACGACGTTGATCGCTCCCTGCGACCAGCGCGTCACGTCCTTCGACTTGTGCCCGCCGGCGCGCGCGAAGCCGAGGCCGCGCAGCAGGCCTTCGAACGGCTTGGCCGCTGTCGCGTCCATGCTGAACTCGATGAACTCGGTGCCGAGGCACTTGGGCCGTGCTGGCAGCACGCGCGCACCCGCGACCGCGACCCCCGTCTTCGTTCGGAGTTGGTCAAGCAGGAAGAGCAGCGAGCGGTGGCCGTCGACGGCGAGCCGCTTGGTCGAGCCGGCGCGGAACTCGTCGTTGAAAACCTCGAGCGACAGGAGCCCGTCGTAGCCCGTCGACTGCAGCGCCGCCATGAAGTCGAGCAGCGGCAGCTCGCCCTGGCCGGGGAAGTTGCGGAAGTGGCGGCTCCACTGCAGCACCTCCATGTCGAGCAGCGGCGCGTCTGCCACCTGCACCAGGAAAATGCGATCGCGCGGGATCGAGCGCATCGCCTTGAGGTCGGTTCGCCGGGAGAGCTGGTGAAACGTGTCGAGCACGAGGCCGATCGAGGCGTGATCCGCGCGGCGCACGGCCTCCCATGCATCGCGATAGTCGTTGATGTGGCGACCCCACGCCAGCGCCTCGAAGCCGACGCGGATGCCGCGCTTCGCCGCCCGCTCGCCGAGCTCGTTGAGGTCCGCTGCCGCCCGGTCGATCCCGCCGAGGCAGTTGGGCGCAACGTTCGAGCACACGAGCAGCAGATCGCAACCGAGCTCGCCCATCACGTCGAACTTGCGCTCGGCGCGCGCGAAGGTGCGCTCGCGCTTCTCCGGCGGCATGCCCTCGAAATCGCGGAACGGCTGAAAGGTGATGATCTCGAGGCCGAGGTCGCCGACCGCCTTGCGCACGTCGGCCGGAGGCCCGTTGAACGACAGGAGGTCGTTCTCGAAGATCTCGACGCCCTTGAAGCCGGCATCCGAGATCGCTTGCAGCTTCTCGCCGAGGCCGCCGCTGAGGCAGACCGTGGCAATCGACATCTTCATCGCGTCGCCCTCCCGTCGGGCTCTTTCGCCGCTGGCATCAATCCCTAGTACCCTGCCGCGACGGCTGCAACTGAGCGGGTGGCATGACGGGGGCTATTCCACGTCCTCGACCTTGTCGGGGCCGCCGCCCTTGATCCGCTGCGCGAGCGCCGCCTCGATGAATGGATCGATCTCGCCGTCGAGCACGTCGGACGGCGCCGTGCTCTGCGTGCCGGTGCGCAGGTCCTTGACCAGCTGGTAGGGCTGCAGCACGTAGGAGCGGATCTGATGGCCCCATCCGATGTCGGTCTTGGATGCGGCTTCCGCGTTGGCCTTGGCCTCGCGCTTCTTCAATTCGAGCTCGTAGAGGCGCGCGCGCAGCATGTTCCAGGCGGTCGCGCGGTTCTTGTGCTGCGAGCGCTCCTGCTGGCAGGCGACGGCGATGCCGGTCGGGATGTGGGTGATGCGCACCGCCGAGTCGGTCGTGTTGACGTGCTGGCCGCCGGCGCCCGACGAGCGGTAGGTGTCGATGCGGCAGTCGCTCTCGTTGATCTCGATCTCGATGTTGTCGTCGATGACCGGGTAGACCCAGACGGACGCGAAGCTCGTGTGCCGCCGCGCATTGGAATCGTAGGGCGAGATGCGGACCAGGCGGTGCACGCCCGCCTCCGTCTTCAGCCAGCCGAAGGCGTTCTCGCCCTTGATCTCGACGAGCGCCGACTTGATGCCAGCCTCCTCACCGGCGCTGCGGTCGACGAGCTTGACGGCCATCCCGCGCTTCTCCGCCCAGCGCGTGTACATGCGCAGCAGCATCTCCGCCCAGTCCTGGCTCTCGGTGCCGCCGGCGCCGGCATGGACCTCGAGATAGGTGTCGTTGCCGTCGGCCTCGCCCGAGAGCAGCGCCTCGACCTCGCGCTTGCCGGCGTTGTCCCGCAGGCGCCGGAGCTGGGCCTCGCCTTCCTCGATGGAGGCCGTATCACTTTCCGCCTCGCCGAGCTCGATCAGCGTCACCGCGTCGTCGAGCTCGCGGGCGAGCTGCCTGTAGCCGTTGATCGACTTTTCCAGCGTCTGGCGCGCACGCATGACCTTCTGTGCGCTCTGCGGATTGCTCCACAGCGTCGGGTCCTCGGCCCTGTTGTTCAGCTCCGCGAGGCGCTGCTCGGCGGTATCCCAGTCAAAGATGCCTCCGCAGCAGCGAAAGGCTCTCCTGGACGCTGTCGGCGAGCTTCTGGGCTTCGGCGCGCATGGGCGCACTCCTGAATGGCAGCGGTGTTTCGATGGTCGCTGGCGATATAGGCGCGGAGCCGACGGCTGTAAACGGGGTCGCGCCGGAGCCTGGTCAGTAGACGCCGCCGCGGCCCTGGCTGACGTTGCGGCCGGGGGCAGGGGCGGGCGTCTGACCTGACGTCGTCTCGCCGGCGCCTTCGTAGCCGAGGAAGGAGTTCGGGTCGTCCGGCTCCTCGAACGGCTTGAAGAACTCGGTGATCGCATCCGGATCGCCCGGCCCGACCCTGAGCCCGGTCTTGGAGTTCACGCGCATCAGCTTGATGCCGGGCGGCTGGCGGAACGGCACCGGCTTCTTGTCGGCCAGCGCCAGCTTCATGAAGTTGCCGAAGATCGGCGCCGAGACATGACCGCCGGTCGCAGACTTGCCCATCGGCTTGGGCGTGTCGTAGCCGATGAACACCCCGACCACGAGATCGGGCGCGTAGCCGACGAACCAGGTGTCCTTGCTGTCGTTGGTGGTGCCGGTCTTGCCGGCGAGCGGGAAGCCCGGCACGATCGTCTTGACCACCGTCGCGGTGCCGCGCTGCACGACGCCTTCGAGGATCGACGTCACCTGATAGGCGGTGTGCGGGTCCATGATCGGCTTGCGGTCGTCGGGAAGGTCCGGCTCCTGCTGGCCGGACCATTTCTCGAGCTTGCAGGTGACGCACTGGCGCTCGTCGTGGCGCCACACGGTCTTGCCCCAGCGGTCCTGGATGCGGTCGATGAGCGTGGCGCGCACCTGCCGGCCGCCGTTGGCGAGCATCGCGTAGGCGGTGGTGAGGCGCAGCAGCGTCGTCTCGCCGGCGCCGAGCGACATTGCCAGCACCGGCAGCAGGTCGTCGTAGACGCCGAACCGCTTCGAGTACTCGACGATCAGCGGCATGCCCATGTCCTGGGCGAGGCGCACGGTCATCTGGTTGCGCGACTTCTCGATGCCGAGGCGCAGCGTCGAGGGCCCGTAGGACTTCTCCTTGTTGTAGTTCTCGGGTCGCCACAGGTCCTTGCCCGGACCCTGGTCGATCTCGATCGGGGCGTCGAGCACGATCGACGTCGGCTTGTAGCCGTTGTCCATTGCTGCGGCATAGACGAGCGGCTTGAACGAGGAGCCGGGCTGGCGCCGCGCCTGCACGGCGCGGTCGAACTGGCTCATGGCGAACGAGAAGCCGCCGGCGATCGCCAGCACGCGGCCGGTGTGGGGGTCCATGGCAACGAGCCCGCCGCCGACGTCCGGTACCTGCATCAGCGACCAGGCGCCGGCAGGATTGGCCGGGTCCTTCGGCGCCACGTAGACGACATCACCGACCGCGACGACGTCGCCCGGCTGCTTGGGCGCGGCGCCCTTCGACTTGTCGGAGGCGATGAAGCGGCCGGCCCACTTCATCTCGTCATGGAGGATCTCGACGCCGACGCGGTCCTTCTCGACCTTGCCGTCAGGGGTACGGTTCGGGCGCAGGCCGGCGATTACCTTGCCCTTCTGCACCTCGACGATGACCGCGAGGCGCCAGGGCGCGATATCGGTCGCCTGCTCGATCTGGCCGAGCTTCTCGCCCCAGTCGCCCGCCATGTCGATCTTCTGGACCGGGCCGCGCCAGCCCTTCTCGCGGTCGAAGGCGATGAGGCCGTCGATCAGCGCCTTCTTGGCGTAGCGCTGCATCTTGGGGTCGAGCGTCGTGCGGACGGAGAGCCCGCCGCCGTAGAGTTTCTCCTCGCCGTACTGGGCGAGCAGCGCGCGGCGGACCTCCTCGGCGAAGAACTCGGCGGCGAAGATGTGCGAGCCGTAGGGGCGCAGGTTCACCTGCAGCGGCTTCGCTTTGGCGGTTTCCGCCTCGGCCTTCGTGATGAACCCGTTCTGCGCCATCTCGTCGAGGATCCAGTTGCGCCGCCCGCGTCCAGCCTCGCGCGTCTTGTCGCGCAGGGGGTGATAGTTGTTCGGGGCCTTCGGCAGGGCGGCGAGGTAGGCGGCCTCCTCGTGGGTGAGGTCCTTGAGCTCCTTGTTGAAGTACATGAGCCCGGCTGCGGCGACGCCGTAGGAGCCGATGCCGAGGTAGATCTCGTTGAGGTAGAGCTCGAGGATCTTGTCCTTCGAGTAGGCGCGCTCGATGCGGATGGCGAGGATCGCCTCCTTGAGCTTGCGCTCGTATTTCTGCTCGTTGGTCAGCAGGAAGTTCTTGGCCACCTGCTGGGTGATGGTCGAGGCGCCTTCTGGCCGGCGGCCGGGGTTCTGCAGGTTCTTCAGGGCGGCGCGGCCGATGCCGATGAAATCGAGGCCGCCATGCTCGTAGAAGCGCTTGTCCTCGGCCGACAGGAATGCGTCGAGCACGATCTTCGGGATCGTGTTGATCGGAACGAAGATGCGCCGCTCGCGCGCGTACTCCGCGATCAGCGCGCCGTCGTGGGCGTGGATGCGGGTCATCACCGGCGGCTCGTACTGGGCGAGACTGTCGTAGCTCGGAAGGTCCTTGGACGCCTTCCAGAGCAGGTAGCCGGCAGCCGCGGAGGCGCCGATGAACAGGACGACGCCGAGTGCGAAGCCCCAGCCGAGGAAGCTCAGCAGCAGGCTCTTGCGCCGCTTCCTGCGCTTCTGCGTCGGGTCGACCGGGGGTGGAAGGATCGGCGCTCGCATGGCTCCCGGCGGGTCGGCGAATGGGCACTCGGCGCCGCGGTTGCAGCACCTGATCGCGTGCGTGGACGTGGGTACTAGTTCACTCGCGCCCGCCTCGCAAGGCGGAGCGCGCCCGGGACACACATTAGCACGAATTGTGGCGACACGTCGTCGGCGATTTCCTCATGCCAACAGTATGTTATTCGATGTGGCCGGCGGGTCGCGAGGTGGCTTTCCCTGGCGGTTTGGATCACCGCCCGAGCGTCGTCTGGCGGCGGGAGAAGTATGATTCGATCGCCGTCGCGATGGCACCTGCGACCTGGCGCTGCCACTCGGGCGACTTGAGCAGTTTCTGGTCCTCGGCGTTGCTCATGTAGCCGAGCTCGAGCAGCACCGAAGGTGAGAACGGCTGCTTGAGCACCTTGAACGCCGCCGAGCGCTGCGGGTCGCGCCCGAGCGCGATATGTCCCCGGAGGTGGCCGGCGAGCACGCCGCGAAAGTCGTTGGAGAAATTCACCGTCTCGCGCACGAGCAGATCGGCGAGGATGTCACGGACCTGGTTGCTCTCGGCCCCCCGGCCGACGTTCAGACCGGCGATGATGTCGGAAGCGTTCTCCTTCTCGGCCAGCAGGCGCGCACGCTCGTCGGAGGCCTGCTCGGCAAGCGTGTAGATATTGGCGCCGCGCACGCTTTGCGCGAGATCCGCCTCGGCGACGGCGTCCGCATGGATTGAGATGAAGAGGTCCGCGCCATGCTGGCGTGAAATCTTCACCCGCTGCGCCAGCGACAGGAAGACGTCGGCCGTGCGGGTGAGATGGATCTCGACTTGGCCGTGCGCGTTGAGAATAGCCTGGAGCTGCCGGGCAACGCCCAGCACGACATGCTTTTCCGGCAGGCCGGCCGCGACGGCCCCGGGATCGAGTCCGCCATGGCCGGGATCGATCACCACGACCGGCCGCGCACCGGGCTTGCGCGGGACGGGAGCGGCATCCTCGAAGCTGCCGGGCCTGAGGGCCTGTGGCGGTTCGGGCAGCGGCGTCGCCGCGGCACTTGCGGCGAGCGTTTCGGCGGTCACCGGCTCGACCGCGAAAGTCAAAGTATGCCGGGCGCCGGCCGCCGGCTTGCGCGGCGCAACGGGCACGACCGACACCGGGCCCTTGGCGTCGAGCACGATTCGCGACTGGCCTGCATCGAGCGTCCCGAACCGGTAGGCCGAGACGAGCCCCTTGCCGATCGAGCCGGCATCCGCCGGCAGCTGAAAGCGGACGTCCGCAATGTCGATGACCACGCGGAAAGGGTCCGCGACGACATAGGCATCCGCTTCGATCGGCCGGGACGATGACAGGGTCACGCGGGTGCGCTGGACGTCGCCTTCGAGCTCGATGCCGACGATCGTGCGAGGGCCCGGCTGCCTGGCCGCGCGCTTCGCGACGTCCGTGGTCCAGCCCGGGGGCGAGGCCGGCGGAGCGGGCGCCTGCGCGGCGGCGCCATCCGCCAGAGCGGTCCATGCGAGGACGGCGAGCGCCAGCAGCGCCGCGCCCCTGCCCGCCTTTCGCCGCTCCGCCCCCATCCTGCTCTGGTCCATGGCCTCAGCCGTCCAGCCGCACTTCGGCACGACCGTTAAGGCTCCGTTTACGCCGGCCGTGGCACTGTTGATCCGTGCTCGAAGGCTTCGGCGCCCCTGGGCAAGTAATACACGCTTGCCTCGCGAATGACGAAGCCCTACGATCACGACGCGTCTGGTGCTTCGGCTTGTGTTCCGAAGCGGGCGAAGGGTTTGGTAGCGGGTCCTGGGGGCGGCATACGATCGTCCCGCCGATGCCTTTCTCGCCCGTCCGGTGCCCACATATGGCCAACATCGAACGTGAGCGGCACGACCGCAGCCATGCGGGGTTTGTCGATCGGGCGGGCTTAGGCTCGCAACCGGATATACCGACGCCCCGCAAGTGGTCGAGCCGTTGATTGGCCAACAGATTCACCGTTTGGCCACGCCGCCGGGAAAGGGAGTGCGGCACGGTCGAGCGAACAGCGGCACATTCGTCGCCGCCACTGCCTTCTGGATGCACTGGGCGACCGGTCCGGGCCCGCCTGCGGTCTCGGTGATCGGCAACAACGAAACCAACCATGCCACAAGCCGGAAGAAACGAGGACATTGATCGCGCGCTGGCTGCCTTCGGTCGTTGCAGCGAGGGGCTTGCGCCCCGCCGCCGCCGCACTGGGTGGTCGATGCCGCGGCCGTCCGTCCCCGCGTTCCGGCGCCCCCTTTCGATGATCGAGCATACCGACCCCATCAGCTCGCGCACCCCCGCGCGCTCGCTCGCCGGCGCAGCCGGCAGATGCGTGCCGCGCCGGAGCGCCAAGGAAAATTCTCCATGTCGAACAACAAGATGCTTATCGATGCCACCCACCCCGAGGAGACCCGGGTGGTGGTCCTCCGAGGTGGCCGCGTAGAGGAATTCGACTTCGAATCGGCTGCCCGCAAGCTCCTGCGCGGCAACATCTATCTCGCCAAGGTCACGCGCGTGGAGCCGTCGCTGCAGGCCTCCTTCGTCGACTATGGTGGCAATCGCCATGGTTTCCTGGCCTTCACCGAGATCCATCCCGACTACTACCAGATCCCGATCGCCGACCGGCAGGCGCTGATCGAGGAGGAGGCGGCGGAGGAAGCCGCGGAGGAGGCGGCCGCAGACGCAGCCGCAGATCGCGCGGCCGAGCGCCGCTCCGCCGAGATCACGGCCGAGGATCGCGCGGTCGACGTGACCGACCTGCTGCCGCCCGAGACCATCGAGACGATCGACCCCGAGCGGGCGCTCAGCGCCGAGCCCGCTTCGACGGCCGACAAGCGGACCGAGGAGTTGCCACGCGATGCCGGCGAGCCGGCCGATTTGGGCAGCGACCATGCCGACCCGCCGCGGGAGGCCGTGTTGTCCGAAGCCGACGGCCCCTACGGCGACGCGCAGCCGCAGGCCAACGGCACCGATACGTCTGGCCCCGTCGATGCCGAGCAGGTCGAGACCGTCGGCGCCGCCGAGGATGCGATCGAGGAAGTGCCGGTGCGCCCGCGCCGGCGCATGCGCGCCTACAAGATCCAGGAGGTGATCAAGCGCCGCCAGGTGATCCTGGTGCAGGTCGTCAAGGAGGAGCGCGGCACCAAGGGCGCGGCGCTGACGACCTACCTTTCGCTCGCCGGCCGCTACACCGTGCTGATGCCGAACACGGCGCGCGGCGGCGGCATCAGCCGCAAGATCACCAACGCGCAGGACAGGAAGCGGCTGAAGGCGATCGCGGAGGAGCTCGAGGTGCCCGAGGGCATGGGGCTCATCATCCGCACCGCCGGCGCGGCACGCACGAAACAGGAGATCAAGCGCGACTTCGAATACCTGCTCCGCCTGTGGGAGAGCGTGCGCGACATGACGCTGCAGTCGACCGCGCCCTGCCTCGTCTACGAGGAGGGCAATCTCATCAAGCGCTCGATCCGCGACCTCTACACCAAGGAGGTCGACGAGGTCGTGGTCGCCGGCGACGAGGCGCACTGCGAGGCGCGCGACTTCATGGCGATGCTGATGCCGAGCCACGCCAAGAACGTGACACTCTACGACGGAGCCGAGCCGCTGTTCACGCGGTTCCAGATCGAGAAGCAGCTGAACGCGATGTTCAGCCCCTACGTCTATCTGCGTTCGGGCGGCTATCTCGTCATCAACCAGACCGAGGCGCTGGTCGCCGTCGACGTCAACTCGGGCAAGTCGACCCGCGAGTTCTCGATCGAGGAGACCGCGCTCAACACGAACCTCGAGGCGGCGGAGGAGATTGCCCGTCAGCTCAAACTGCGCGACCTCGCCGGCCTGATCGTGATCGACTTCATCGACATGGAGGAGCGGCGCAACAATCGCAAGGTCGAGAGCCGCCTCAAGGACGCGCTCAGGTTCGACCGCGCACGGCTCCAGGTCGGGCGCATCAGCCACTTCGGCCTGCTCGAGATGTCGCGCCAGCGCATGCGCACGGGCGTGCTGGAGGGCTCGACCTCGCAGTGCCCGCACTGCCAGGGCACCGGTATCATCCGCTCGACCGAGTCGGTCGCGCTCGCGGTCATCCGCGGACTCGAGGACGCGCTGATGGCGGGCCGCCCGGCCTCGCTGGTCGCGACGACGAACGCATCGGTCGCGCTCTACATCCTCAACAACAAGCGGCCGTTCGTGACCGCGATGGAGCAGCGTCACGGCATCACAATCCTGGTCGAGGCCAGCGATAAGATGCACGGCGCGAACTTCAGCATCGAGCGCGGCGCCGCGCCCGCGCAGCCGGCCCGCCGGATCGAGCGCGCCGCCGTCAACATGAACTGGGGCTTCGACGGCGAGACGCCGGCGGAGGCGGAGGAGGCCGACGGCTCGGTCGAGCGCGACGATCCGCGGCCCGAGCCTGGCGAGCATCGCGGCGAGGATGACCGCGAGCGCGACAAACGTGGCGATCGCGACGATCGTGGCGACCGCCGCGACCGGGGCGGCCGTGGCGGTCGGGACCTGGACACGCGCCACGCGCGCGGCGGCAACGACCAGCGCAACGGCGATGGCCAGCGCGGACGCCGCCGACGGCGCCGGCGCGGCCAGCGTGATCAAGATGGCCCGAGGCACGGCGACCGGCCGGAGCGGCACGCGCGCGAGGCTCCCGGCAGCGAGGAGCAGCCGCCCTGGCGCGAGCACGACCACGAGCGCAATGGCGGCCGCGAGGTCGATGCGGATCCTGAGCGCCATGCCGGCGCGGATACTGGCGGCGGCGATGACCAGCCCGAGGCCGTCAACGGCGGTCGCGGTCGATACAGCCGCGAGGAAGTTGACGGCGCTGAAGGCCACCATGAAAGGCGCGGACGCCGGCGTGGCCGGCGCGGTGGCCGGCGCGGACGCGGTGATCGCGACTTCGAGCCGCGGGTCACGCACACCGCCGATGAGGCGGGTGCCGAGTTGTCCGATGCCAGGCCGCAGCCTCAAGCAGGCGCCGGGAATGAGGACTACGATCCGCCGCGCGCGCCGCGCCGCGTCGAGCGGGAGGAGCACAGGCCGCCCCAGCGCGAGCTGCGGGAAGCACCCGTCACGGACCAGCGCCGCGGGCCGGCTCCGCCGCCGCCACGTGCCGCCGAGCCGGCGCCAGCAACGCCGGTCCCCGCAGAAGTTCCGCGCGACGAGCCGCCACGACGTCGCCCCGAGCCGGTTGCCTCCGAGCCGGTCCTCGAGCGCGTCGCGATCCGCCCGGATGCTGCCGCTGAGGCCGTCGCGCCTTCAGAGCAAGCGGCGAAGTCGCCGCGCCGCGGCTGGTGGCAGCGCCGCATCCTCGGCGAGTAGGCGGCGGGCTTTGCAGTCTGGCCGGCGACGCCCACGCCCCCTATGCTCGCGCTGCGTCGCACGACAGCGGCGTAAGCGGAGAGGACGTGCGGCATGGCTCGATCCGACACTTGCGTTCTGGCGATCGACCAGGGCACGACCTCCTCGCGCGCGATCGTCTTTCGCGACGACCTGTCGATCGCCGGTATCGGCCAGCAGGAGTTCCCGCAAAACTATCCGCAATCGGGCTGGGTCGAGCACGATCCCGACGACCTTTGGCAGACGACGCTCGCGACGGCGAACGCGGCAATAGCGAGGGCCGGCGTGGCCGCCGCCGACATCGCCGCCATCGGGATCACCAACCAGCGCGAGACGACACTGGTGTGGGACGCATCGACCGGCGTGCCGATCCACCGCGCGATCGTCTGGCAGGACCGGCGCACCGCCGATGCCTGTCTGCGGCTGAAGGCCGGAGGCGCCGAGCCGATTGTCGCCGCCAAGACGGGCCTGCTGCTCGATCCCTATTTCTCGGCGACCAAGATCGCGTGGGTTCTCGACAATGTGGCCGGCGCGCGGTCGCGCGCCGAAAGGGGCGAGCTGAGGTTCGGCACCGTCGATACCTATCTGCTCTGGCGGCTGACCGGTGGCAAGGTGCACGCCACGGATGCGACCAACGCCTCGCGCACGCTGCTGCTCGACATTCACAAGGGCGTCTGGGACGACGAGCTCCTGCGCCTCTTCCGCGTGCCGCGCGCGATGCTGCCGGAGGTGCGCGACAGCGCCTCGGATTTCGGCGTCGCCGATCCGGCGCTGCTCGGCGCGGCGATCCCGGTCCGCGGGATTGCTGGCGACCAGCAGGCGGCGACGGTCGGGCAGGGTTGCTTCGCGCCCGGCATGATGAAGTCGACCTATGGCACCGGTTGCTTCGCGTTGCTGAACACCGGGCGGACACCGGTCGCCTCGCGGAACCGGCTGCTGACGACGATCGCCTATCAGCTCGGCGGAGAGCGGACCTATGCTCTCGAAGGCGCGATCTTCATTGCCGGCGCCGCCGTGCAGTGGCTGCGCGACGGGCTCGGCATCATCCGCTCGGCGGCGGAGACGCAGGCGCTCGCCGAGGCGGCCGACCCGGGCCAGCAGGTCTACCTCGTGCCGGCCTTCGTCGGGCTCGGCGCGCCCTACTGGGACCCCGAGGCGCGCGGTCTGCTGACCGGGATCACGCGTGGGACCGGGCCGAAAGAGCTGGCCCGCGCCGCGCTCGAAAGCGTCGGCTACCAGACGCGCGATCTGCTCGAGGCGATGCGCGGCGACTGGGCGAGCGCCACGCCGGACGCGGTGCTGCGCGTCGACGGCGGCATGGTCGCTTCCGACTGGACGATGCAGTTCCTCGCCGACATTCTCGGTGCGCCCGTCGACCGGCCGAAGGTGCTCGAGACGACCGCGCTCGGCGCGGCCTACCTCGCCGGCCTGCAGGCGGGCCTGTATCCGTCGCCGGCCGAGTTCGCGCGGCTGTGGGCCCTGGATCGCCGCTTCACGCCGCAGATGGAGGCACCGCTGCGCGCCGCCAAGTACCGCGGCTGGCAGGGGGCCGTGCGGCGAGCAAGATCGGCGTGACGCTCAGGCCGCGGCCCTCGCCTGCCGCCGCATCAGCCACAGCGACGCCATGAGCACCGCCGCCATCATCGGGATCGCGACGAGGTTGATCACCTGCCAACCCGCATTGGCCTGCAGGATCCCGGAAAGGCCGGCCGCGGTCGCAGTGGTCGTGTAGACGAGGAAATCGTGGCTCGCCTGCGCCTTTGCGCGCTCGACCGGGCGATAGGTCGTGGTCAGCAGCGTGGTGCCGCCGGTGAACGTGAAGTTCCAGCCGAGCCCCACCAGCACATTGGCGAGGAAGAAGTTCCAGAAATCGATGCCGAGCAGGTTGACGACCGCGCAGCCGAACTCGATCAGCGCGCCGGCGGCGATGACCGGCAGCGCTCCGACCCGCGCAATGAGGTGACCGGTGAAGAACGCCGGCAGGAACATCGCGATGACGTGACCCTGGATCACCGTGGCCCCGTCGTTGAACTTGAAGCCGCAGGCGAGCATGGCGAGCGGCGTCGCCGACATGATCAGCGTCATCACGCCATAGCCGAGCATCGAGGATATCAGCGCCACGACATAGGCCGGCTGGCGCGCGATCTCGGACATCGGCCGCCCGCCCTCGGCCTTCTCGGCGGCCGTCAGCGGCGCGATGCGCAGCCCTTGCACGAGTATGAGCACGATGGCGGAGAACACCATCACCATCACGTAGACGCCGGCGAAGACGACCGGGCTCAGCCAGTCGACCGCCCACTTCGCCGTCTCGGGCCCGAGGAAACCGGCGATCACACCGCCGGCCATGACGAGCGAGATCGCCTTGGCGCGATGGGCGGGCTCGGCCGAGTCGGCCGCCGCGAATCGGTAGTACCAGGCGAACGCGATCGCCGCGCCCTGCAGCACCGCGCCGAAGCAGAGCAGAAGGAAGCTCTGCTGGAAGATCGCGATGGTCGAGACGAGCCCCGATGCGATGCCGGTGAGCGCGCCGATGCTGAACCCGCCGCGCCGGCCGATGCGCGCCATGAGCATCGAGGCCGGCACGGTGGTCAGCATCAGTCCGGCCTGGTTCAGAAACAGCGGCACCGTCGCGAGCGTCTTGTCGACGCCGAGCAGGGCATGGCCGGCGAGCGGCGTCGTGGCAATCGCCATGCTCTGCACCGAGTGGGCGAAGGCCTGCGCGAGTGCCAGCAGCGTGATGTTGCGGCCGAACACCGACCTCGCAGCCGACCCGGGTACGTCTCGCATGGTTTCTCAAAACCAATGTTTCGGCAGGTGTGGGAGTGAGCATGGCCGGGTTCGGCCGCCGGGTACAGCATCTTCTCGCCGCAGGCCGGCGGCGGCGGCCTCATGGCTGCCACGCGGCCACGCGATGCCTGAGCGTTGACACTCCGTCCGGCGAAGTGCGACCACTCTCAGACGCCCGATCGCCAAGAGGACGCCCATGCCCTTCGAGCCCGCGAGCGAGGTGCTCTCGCACATCACCGTGCTCGATCTGACACGGGTCCGCTCGGGACCGACCTGTGTGCGCCAGCTCGCGGACTGGGGCGCCAACGTCATCAAGATCGAGACGGCGGAGGCCGACAGCGACGGCCAGCTCGGCGGCCCGAGGTCCGGCTTCGATTTCCAGAACCTGCACCGCAACAAGCGGTCGATCGCGCTGAACCTGAAGGACCCACGCGGGGTCGAGGTGTTCAAGTCGCTCGCCGCAAAGGCCGACGTGATCGTCGAGAACTTCCGGCCGGACGTCAAATCGCGGCTCGGCGTCGACTATGCGGCGGTCAACGCCGTCAATCCGCGCATCGTCTACGGCTCGATCTCGGGCTTCGGCCAGGACGGCCCCTATCGCGACCGGCCGGGATTCGACCAGATCGCGCAGGGCATGGGCGGGCTCATGTCGATCACCGGCGAGCCGGGGCGCGGACCGATGCGCGTCGGCATCCCGATCGCCGATCTCACCGCCGGCATCTTCCTCTCCCAGGGCATCATGCTGGCCCTGATCGAGCGGGAGAAGACCGGAAAGGGCCAGTGGGTGCAGACCTCGCTGCTGCAGGCGCAGGTGTTCATGCTCGATTTCCAGGCCGCGCGCTGGCTGATGAACGGCGAGGTCGCCGGACAGGCCGGCAACGATCACCCGACCACGATCCCGACCGGCGTGTTCGAGACCAGCGACGGCTATATCAACATCGCGGTGGCCGGGCAGGCGATGTGGTGCAAGTTCAAGGCGCTGTTCAACGACCCCGACTTCGACGACAAGGACATCGACACCCCGCAGCTGCGCTCGCAGAACCGGCGGAAGGTCAATGCGCTGATCTCCCGCCACACCAAGCAGCGCTCCTCGTCCGAGTGGATTGCGCTGTTCAACGAGACCGGCGTGCCGAGCGGCGAGATCAACACCATCGACAAGGTATTCGCGAACCCGCAGGTGAAGCACCTCGGCATGGCGGCCGACATCGTGAGCCAGGAGCGCGGGCCGACGCGGATGGTCGCCCAGCCGATCCTCATGAGCCGGTCGAAGAGCCGGATGCGGCGCCCGCCGCCGCGGCGCGCCGAGCACACCGAGGAGGTGCTGAAGGAGTTCGGCTACAGGGCTCCGGCCATCGCCGAACTGGCCGCAGCCGGAGTGATCCTCACCGGCTCGGATGGTTCGGAAACTCCGGTAGAGCCTGCCGTGCCGGCCGCCGCCAGGACCGCCACGATGACGAAGAAGAGGAGCGCACAGAAATGACCGGCAAGCCCGAGCCGACGGCGGAGGAGAAGCTCCTCGCCCGCACCGAGGGCGGCGTCGGGCATCTCGTCTTCAACAATCCCGCCAAGCACAATGCCGTCTCGCTCGAGATGTGGAGCCGCATGGAGAAGCTGCTCGACGGCTTTGCAGCCGATCCGGCGCTGCGCGTGCTGGTCGTCTCAGGCGCCGGCGGCAAGGCGTTCGTCTCGGGCGCCGACATTTCCAAGTTCGAGAGCGAGCGCGCGAGCATGGAGGCGGTGAAGGCCTACAATGCGCAGTCGGCAAAGGCCTATGTGCAGCTCTACAATTTTCCGAAGCCGACGATCGCCATGATCCAGGGCTACTGCATCGGCGGCGGTGCCAATCTCGCGGTCGCCTGCGACCTCAGGGTGTGCACCGACGACGCCAAGTTCGCCATTCCGGCGGCAAGGCTCGGGCTCGGCTACGGATTTCCCGGCGTCAACCGCCTCGCCGAGATCGTCGGCATCAGCCGGGCGATGGAGCTGTTCTACACGGCGCGGCAGGTATCGGCGGCCGAGGCCTACGCCATGGGCCTGGTCAACCGCGTCGTGCCGGTCAACGAGATCAACAGGGCCGTCGCCGAGTGGACCGACATGATCGCCGCCAATGCGCCGTTAACCATCGCGACGATCAAGGCCGTCGCCCGCGAGATCGGCAAGCCGTCCGCCTCGCGCGACCTCGCCAAGCTCGATCGTATGGTCGAGGCTTGTTTCGCCTCGAGCGACTACATCGAGGGCCGGCGCGCGTTCATGGAGAAGCGCAAGCCGAAGTTCACCGGCCGCTGAGCTTCAGGACAACGCATGCGCATCGCGATCGTCGGCGCCGGCGCCATCGGCAGCTATCTCGCGGGCCGGCTCGCGGCGGCGGGGAGCGATGTCGTGCTGGTCGCGCGCGGTCGCCAGCGCGAGGTGATCGGTGCGCAGGGCGTGCGGATCACCGGCACCCGGCCTGCCGCCGCGAGGCCGAGGGTCGTCGCTGGCGCGCGTGAGGCGGGGCCATGCGACATCGTGGTCAGTTGCGTGAAAGCCTACCAGGTCGCCGGCATCGTCGATGAGCTGCGGACCGCGATGGGCAGGCACGGCCGCTGGCTCTGCCTGCTCAATGGCATCCCGTGGTGGTACACGGCGGTCGCGCCGACGCCGCTGCGGGACGTGGCGATTGCCGCCGTCGATCCCGAGCGGCGCATCGGCGCGAGCTTCGACATGGCCCGGGTCGTCGGCTGCGCCGCCTACCTCCGATGCGAGGTGATTGCGCCGGGTGTCGTCGAATTCACGGGTGGGCGCGGGTTGGAGATCGGCCACCTCACCGATCGAGCGCCGTCGCTCGAGCCGATCGCTGGCACACTCACGGCCGCCGGCGTCGCGACCAGGCCGACGAGCGATATAGCGAGCTCGGTCTGGAACAAGCTCATCGGCAACGTCGCGATCAATCCGCTTTCCGTCGTCACGGGCCTGACCGTCGAGGGCATGCTGTCCGATCCGATGCACCGCGCAACCGTCACGGCGATCGCGCGCGAGATGCACACGCTCATGCACGTGCTCGGCCACCGGCCCGACTCCGATCCCGAGGCGCGGGTGCGCGCCATGGAGGCGCTCGGCGCGTTCCGGTCGTCCACGCTGCAGGACGCCGACGCCGGCCGACCGCTCGAGATCGGGGCGATCATCTCGGCGCCGGTCGAGATCGCCACGCGGATCGGGGTCGACGCACCGGTGATGCGAGCACTCGAGCAGAATGTGCGTGCGTTCGCAGACCATCGCGGGCTGCTGCGGGCGCCCAGGTGATGGGCTTCACGCCGCAAACCGCACGGCATAGACCGGCGGCAGCGTGTGGGAGACGGTGATCCAGTTGTCGCCCTGGTCCTCGCTGACCCACAACCCGCCGGTCGTCGAGCCGAACGCGAGGCGCTCGCCTTTCGCGTCGAGATCGAGCGCGTGGCGGTAGACGACGTCGTAGGCGTGCTGCTGCGGCAGGCCCTTGGTGAGCGTCTCGAAGCTCTTCGCCCCGTCACGCGTGCGCGTGACGACCAGCCGTCCGTCGCGCGGGATGCGCTTCTCGTCCTTGATCTCGGGCACGAACCAGGCGGTGTCGGGATCGCGCGGGTGCACGCGCACCGCAAAGCCGAAGGTCGACGGCTCGACGCCCTTCACCTCGGTGAAGCTCCTCCCCTCGTCGGAGGATACGAAGATCCCGTTGTGATGCTGCACGTACATGCGGTTCGGGCTGGCCGGGCACTGCACGAGGCAGTGCACGTCCTGCGCGATCGGATCATGCGTCAGCTCCGGCGGCACGTGGTCGGCGCGCATGCCTTCCCCGCGCTGCACCCAGCTCTGGCCGCCATCCTCGGTCAGCCAGATGCCGCCGGTCGAGACCGCGACCCACACCCGGCGAGAGTTGCGCGGGTCGACGATGATGGAATGCAGTCCGGGCAGGTCGGCGCCGCCGCCCATCCACATCTTGCGCTTGGGGTGGTCCCAGAGCGAGCGGATCATCTCCCAGCTCTGGCCGCGGTCGGAGGAGCGGAAGAGACCGCCCGGGATCGTGCCGCACCAGATCACGCCGGGCTCGCCCGCGCCGCCGGTCTCGAGCGCCCACACGCGCACCGTGCTCCACGGCAGCGGCCGGCCCCACATGTCGTTCTCGACGAGGTCTTCCGGCTTCGGCGGATAGGCCGGCGCCGGCAGCTCGACCCAGGTGCCGCCCTTGTCGGCGCGATGCATCTTCACGCCGAAGTGGCCGTGGTCGAGCGCGGCGTATGTTGCCCCGTCGCGCGGATCCTGCAGCACCAGCGAGACGTTGTCGCCGAGGAATGCCGTCTCGGCGATCGACCAGGCGCCCTTGCCGGTGCGCGCGACCGTGAAGAGCCCTTTGCGGGTTGCGACGAGGATGCGATCGCTCATTACCGTTCTCCTGCTTCTGTATGCGTCTCAACCGCCCGACAGCGCCTGCATCACGTAGATGCCGGCACCGGGCGACACGGGATCCGACAACGCCGTCCGGTCCTTGACGAGCTCGCCGTCGACGAACACCGCCATGTGCCGGCGCAGATGGCCCTGGTCGTCGAGCACGTAGCCACGCATGCGGTCGTTGCGCGCGAACACGGCTTCCAGCGCCGCGCGCACCGTCGTGCCCTCGACCTCCATCGGCGGGCAGCTCACGTGGCGCGCGAGATTGGGCGTGAACGTGACGCGGGGCATTGCAGCGGGCCTCAGGGCTTCATCTTCACGCCGACAAAGCGGACGAGCCCGTCGGGCAACTGCTTGTAGCCTTCGAGCCTAGCGCTGTGGGCGATGATGACGAGCCGGTGGTAGAGGTAGATGATGCCGCCCTCGGTCAGCACCTTGTCGGCGACCTTGGCATAGGCTGCCTTCCGGTCCGAAAGATTTGTTTTGACCCGCGCTTCATCGAGCGAGGCATCGATCACGGGATCGCAATGGCCGTGATTGTTCTGCGGCGCCTTGCACTTGAGGAATACGAAGCTGTTGCCGTCGGGATCGACGCGGCCGGACCAGCCGATGAAGAAGGCATGATAGCGCCCCGCCTCCTGCTCCCTGAGCGAGGTGGCGAACTCGGTGACGCGGATCTTCATATCGAAGCCGGCCTCGGCTGCCATCGATTGCAGCACCTCGGCCACCTGGCGGGATTCCGGATTGTTGGGCACCATGAAATCGACCACCACCGGCGTCTTGACGCCGGCCTCCGCCAGCAGCTTCCTCGCTTTCGCGATGTCGCGCCCTGGAACCGGGTATTTCTCCTGGTAGAAGGCGTTGCGCGGGCTGATCCACTGGTTGCCGGGCAGCACCTCGCCATTGAACACCACGTCCGACAGCGCCTTGCGGTCGATTGAGGCCTCGAGCGCGCGGGTGACGCGCGGATCCTTGAACGGCGTCGTCGCCGCCTGCTCGCCGAAGCCGCGGTTGGTGGTCAGGCCCTGGTAACCGATCTCGATCTGCGTCGCGAGCTTGAGCTTGGGGTCGGCCTTGATCTCCTTGATGTCGGTCGCGAGCGCGCGCTCGATCAGTTCCAGGCTGCCGGCTTTCAGGTTGGCGAGCCGCACGGTCGACTCGATCACCGGGCGGAACACGATGCGATCGACATGCACATCCTTGGCGTTCCAGTAGCCGGCGAACTTCTCGACGACGATGCGGTCCTGCTGGATGCGCTCGACGAACTTGAAGGGACCCGCACACACCGGCTTAAGTCCGAACTTGTCGCCGGACTCCTTCGCCGCCTTCGGCGAGACGATCATGCCGGCGCGGTCGGAGAGCTGCGCGATCAGCGGCGAGAACGGCGACTTCAGCACCAGCCGCACGGTCGCCGGATCGACGACGTCGACCCGTTCGACCGCTGCCAGCTCCGGCCGGCGGAACGAGCCCTGCATCGTCATGTGGCGCTCGAGCGAGTACTTGACCGCCTCCGCGTCCATCCGCTCGCCGTCGTGGAACGTCACGCCGGGGCGCAGCTTGATGGTCACCGCGCGGCCGTCGTCGGAGGTCTCGTGGCCGAGCGCGAGCTGCGGCACGATGTTGACCTTGTCGTCGATGTCGAACAGCTTGTCGCAGATCGAGGCGAACACGATGCGACCGACGTAGGTGCGCGCGAGTGTCGGATCGAGGATGTCGGGATCCTCGGCGAGGCCGACGCGGATCTGGGTCTGTGCGGCCACAGGCACCGCAATTGCTGCGATCATCACAGCGGCCAAGTATCCGCGAACCATGGTACGCATGGAGATCTCCTCCCAAGGGCCAATCGACTGCCGTCTATTCTAGCGCGCTTTCCACGAGCGTTGGATCGTGGCCGGTGTGCCTCCCCTCCCCCATCGCGGGGAGGGGTCGGGGGTGGGGGCGGACACGGTGGTCATACCAACGCATCTCGCTCGGTTTTCTCGACCTCTGGCCACCCCACCTAACTCCTCACCCCACCCCTGACCCCTCCCCATCAAGGGGAGGGGGATGCGCAGCGAGCAAGGGGAGGG
>Ga0114938_1001060_pt1 | contig 19590 bp, 17 predicted proteins | sample AshMeaBigSpring_FD_88675 | JGI IMG/M metagenome (GOLD analysis project Ga0114938, IMG submission 88675) | Groundwater microbial communities from Big Spring, Nevada to study Microbial Dark Matter (Phase II) - Ash Meadows Big Spring | ecosystem: Environmental > Aquatic > Deep subsurface >...
ATACCAATTGGGTGGAGAAAATTGCTAATGTCGGTTCCGACGGAACGGATATCTTAGTGAAAGCTATGGTAAACATCATGCTGATCAATGTGTTCAAAGAAAAAGCTTCCAAGAAGTTTGGAGAGTTCAAGATCCATTGCATGATGGACGAAATAGGAAAATTACACCCCAATAATGTGAAAGGTATTCTGGACTTTGCCAATTGCAGAAATATTCTATTGATCAACAGTTCGCCTACGACTTATAATGTAGAGGATTACCGCTACACTTACCTGCTCAATAAAGATAAAGAGAGTAATACGCAAGTTGTGCCATTATTAACGCATAAACAAGCCTAAGAAATGGATAACAAAAAACTCACGAAAACAACTTGGGAGAAAATAATACGAATGCTTGAAGGACAATCTGTTCCTTCAAGTTCGTTCCCTCAATGGCTGGGCAATGAGTTGAGAAGAGAAGAACTACTGAATGCGGTGTCGCATGGGAGTAGGGTATCTTACCTCCTCTCCGACTCGCAAAGTTGCCGCCGTTATCTCAAGAGCAGATATACAGCAGGTAAAGAACCGGAAGAGTGGCTCGCTACCCTCTCCATGCCTGAAGAGAAGATTACCCGCCAACTTCTGGTAGAGACAACTAACGATTCGAAAAAACTTAAACATCGGACATTCAAAGGCTTTCTCGTCAATTGTTACGAACCCATCGAGGCTCTGCTTGGCAACGAACAGTTGGTCTTATCGCCCGACAAAAACACTTCGATCTTTATACACGATCCGGAGCATTTTCATATTCCCGAAGACGTATGGATCGTTGGCATGGAAAATGCGGAGAACTTCAGGCATATCCGCGAACAGCGCTATCTTTTCAACGAACACAAAACATTATTTGTGTCGCGCTATCCACAATCGAAAGACTTGCGTAAATGGCTGATGTCTATTCCTAATCGCTATCTGCACTTCGGTGATTTCGATCTGGCAGGAATCAATATTTACTTGTCGGAGTTTGATCCTCATCTGGGAAACAGATCGTCTTTTTTTATTCCTACAGATATCGAAGAACGGCTGCGGACCGGCAATGGAGAGTTATACGACAGACAATATGCAAAATATAAAAACTTGAAAGCAGATGACAAACAGTTGCAGGCTTTGATCGATCTGATTCATCATTATCATCGGACATACGAACAAGAAGGCTACATCGTTCCTGAGCACTATAAATAATAGCGATAGCAATGCCGCAGTTCGAGTGAATTTATTTATCTTTGCTCACCCAACACCGATAGTTAATCTGAAATCTTATAAATACAAATATACTACAATGAAAAAAGGCTTTATCACTCAGAATGTGAATATTGAAATACAAACCGGTGTCAGCCTTCAATTCGTTCAAGGTGAATAAAAACGTATAAGTAATCATGAAAGAGAAGATTTTATTACTGATCATGATGCTTCTGTCGATTTATGCTGAAGCATTTGAATCCCCCCGAAAACCTAAGAACAAGTGGAAGCTTGTCTGGCAAGAAGAGTTTGATGATAATAAGTTGGATACAACAATCTGGTCGCGTATACCACGTGGCAAATCAGACTGGAATAATTTTATGGCTCTACACGAAGAACTTGTAGAAGTAAAAGACGGATGCGTGATACTGAAAGCCATCAAAAACAATACCCACCCACAAGATACGGCAACTTATCTGACAGGAGGTATTTGGACAGTGGACAAAAAAGGATTTAAGAACGGACGAATAGAAGTGCGTGCAAAGTTTACTAGTGCTCAGGGGTATTGGCCAGCCATATGGATGGTGCCGGCACCGATACCTTACCCTTATGGTGGAGAGATAGATATCATGGAACATCTCAACCATGACTCATTCGTATACCAAACGGCACACAGTCATTTCACAATCAATCTGAAAAAAGAAGGGCCTCAACGTTTTGTGCAAGCAAAAATCAATCCCAACGAATACAACACCTATGCAGTAGAACTTTACAAAGATAGCATCGTTTATTACACAAACGGAGTGAAAACGCTTTGCTATCCCAAAGTAAACAACGGGAAAGACGGCCAGTTTCCGTTTGCTTACGATCCATTTTATCTCTATCTCGATTCTCAACTCGGAGGGAGTTGGGTCGGACCGGTTGATCCGTCTCAGTTACCTGCTCAGATGTGCATTGATTGGGTCAGATTTTATCAACGCAAAAAATAAATAGTTCTCAGTTATTGTAAAAGCAATCTCCTTATTATCAGTACTTATATTTACTATACAGATAATAAGGAGATTTTATTCAACATACAAATCAATCCATTTTTAATCTACTTTATATATACCGTTTTTAAACAACTGATACCATCTGTCAATATCTGCCTCACTTAGCTCTAGTTTTCTAAAAATCTCCTGAGCAAACTCAATCGGTGCTATACCAGAAGCCGTAATAAGATGTTGACCGGTTACTGCAGGGGCATTCAAGTAATTGACTTCGCCTCTGTATTGAGGAACGGTCCATTTCAGATAACCCAAATCATTACTCGTGTGTTTTAATGGGTCGAGCAAGCCTAGTTGAGCTAAATATATAGTCGCTCCACAAATGGCGGCAATTGTTTTTTGCTGAGTAAATAAGGTTTGGACCAATTGATCAACCTCTCGGTTTTCGCCTTTTTCCCATGCTGTTCCACCGGGAAGAACGAGCAAGTCGATGTCTTCAGTATTTATCTCACTCAAAGATTTTTCGGGAAGTACCTGCATTCCTCCCATTGAGCAAACCGACTGACCGTCCTTTGAAAAGTAGACTATTTCAAAGTTTTCACGCTTTTTAAGTTCCGGGGTCAGATAAGCAATCTCCCAATCAGAAAAGCCATTAAAGAGAAAAATATAAATCTGTTTATTCTTCATTTGTATTCATTTTACTAGTCATTACAGTTTCAAACGACTTTTATTTATATTGCACAAAGATGGCAAAAAAGAGAAATACAGTCAAGCCAAAGCGCTTGATTTTGAATAATCGATAGAATGAACTATCTTTGCAGTCATTATCAGATCACAAATATCATATCGCCCAACAGAAAGACAATTGATCCAATTGCCTTTTTTCGTTATTACCCCGTATTTATTTATTCATTAATCATATATATAAAAGACATGAACGAAATTCCAAAATGCCCGAGTTGCCAAAGTGAGAACACCTATTTCGACGGATCTCTTTTTGTGTGCCCCGACTGTTTCAACGAATTTAACCCTAACCAGACCCCTGCAGAAGCAACACCAGATGTTCCACGCGATAGCAACGGAGCTGAACTATTGGATGGTGATGCAGTCACTGTGATTAAAGATCTAAAGGTTAAAGGATCGTCCATGGTGATAAAAAGAGGAACGAAAGTTAAAAGTATTCGCCTTACGGAAATCCCGGAAGAGGTAGACTGTAAGATAGATGGAAGCAGCATTGTGCTAAAAACATGCTTTCTAAAGAAATAGTAGTAAAGATCTCATACTTATACTAATAGGGCTGCTTCCTTTGAATTGGAAACAGCCCTATTGATTATTATACGAATATAAACAGCACTCTTAAAAGGATGATCCTATTCTTTCTATTCCGGTTGCAGTTCACCAACAGAAGGCAACTGCTTCCATCCTTCTCCAAAAGTGTCGTAAGCATCGGTCACAACAACAAATGCAGATGGGTCGGATTCTTTAATTTTATGTTTGACGCTTGTCACCTCTTTATGACTTACGACTAAGAAAAGCATCTCTTTTTCGGCACCCGTATAAAGCCCGCTGCTTTTAATGCAAGTAGCAGTACGATCCAGATCTTTCAAAATAAAATGATGCAATTCGACTAACTTCCGTTCACTGATGACAAAAATCAGTTTATCATCTTTCGCACCATTAATCACATAAGCCAGCACACGTGAGATCACAAATATAGAAATCAGCGAGTAAAAAGAAAGATGCCATGAAGGTGCCTGTGCACTACCATCGGAAGTTCCAACACCAAAACCAATCACAATCAATCCAAAAGCCACAACAACAGCATCCACCATTAAAATAGCATTTGAAAAACGGATGTGAAAATATTTTTGAATGATCATACTAATGATATCCGTTCCCCCTGTTGTAGCACGGTTGCGCACCACGATTCCTTGGCCGATACCGATGACAACAGCACCTATGATGCAGGTCAACATCAAATGATCGGTCATATTCATACTGCCGCCCAACAATTGCGCAGGGTCCAACTTTTGTAATGCTTCACGAGTAGGATAAATTAGCTCTGACATCACATTCATTAAAAGAGGAGTTAGCAGAGCAGCTACGATGGTACGTGAACCCAGATTGGCACCTAACAATACTAAAGAAAGGATCAGCAAAGGAATATCGAACATATAGCCAAAGGTACCCACTTGAATAGCAGGGAACAGGTTATGAAGTACGATGCTCGCACCGTAAACACCACCCGGTACGATATTATAAGGATTAATAAAAAACACAAAACCAGCTGCCATAATTGTACAACCAATCAATATTCCTCCCCACGAGAGCCACCAATCAAGATGTAAAGCCGGCTCACATTTTTGTTTTAAAACAGACATTTTATTTTCCATAGTTTCAATACATACATATTAATGCAGCAAATATACAAATATTCCAGATATTCTATGATATACAATAGAGATAAAATAAAAAAAAACGACTTTTCCGTTTCATTAATGGGATAGATACCACTGATAAGCGTACAAAAAGAGAGAAACGCACTGCAATATTCATCATTTTACGAAAAGAACAAACAAGCTATATTTAAAAATTACCTATATTTGTCACACTAATAAAAAGAAACCAAAATACAAGTAAAACAATGAGAAACAATTGGCTAAAGGTTTGTACCCTAGCAATAGGAGCACTCACTACCACACAAATTTATGCGAAGAAGCATACCAATTTCATCGTTATCTTAATGGATGACATGGGATATGGAGACATTAAAGCAAATGCAGCTATGGGGTACGACACACCCAATATGGAACGTCTAGTCAACGAAGGCATGAACTTTACTCATTTCTATGCTCCCCAAGCGGTAAGTGGGGCTTCTCGTGCGGGACTTTTAACAGGATGTTATCCCAATCGGATTGGTTTGACAGGTGCTCCTTTTCCCGGTTCTCAAAAAGGCTTTCATAAGGATGAGATGACGATCGCCGAAGTATTGAAACAGAAAGGATATGCCTGTGGCGCATTTGGCAAATGGCATATTGGCGACTTACCACAGTTCCTTCCTACTCATCACGGTTTCGACGAGTTCTACGGTATTCCGTATTCAAATGATATGTGGCCTCAACACCCCACTATCAAGTTCCCCGACTTACCACTGATTGAGGGTGATCGCACCATCGAACTTAATCCTGATCAGACTCAGTTCACAACCAACTTTACGAATAGAGCAGTCGGCTTTATAGATAAAAACAAGAAAAAACCATTTTTCCTTTATCTAGCACACCCAATGCCTCATGTTCCTTTATTTGTATCCGATAAGTTTAAAGGCAAAAGTAAAATCGGGCTTTACGGTGATGTGATGATGGAACTCGATTGGAGCATTGGACAAATTATGAGGAAACTTGAAAAAGAAGGTTTAGATAAGAATACGTTGATCGTAGTATTATCCGACAACGGTCCTTGGCTCAACTACGGAAATCATGCAGGAAATACCGGTGGACTGCGCGAAGGTAAAGGAACAAGTTTCGAAGGTGGTCAACGAGTACCATGCATCATGCGTTGGAAAGGATTCATCCCCAGCGGCTCAATCTGTAGTAACTTATCCTCAGCAATCGACTTACTACCGACCTTTGCTTATATAGCCGATGCGCCACTACCCGATCACAAAATAGACGGAGTCAATATTTTATCTCTTTTGGAAAAGAAACAAGACGCAAATCCCAGAACCTCGTTTTATTACTATTATAGGGAGAACGATTTAGAAGCTGTAACCGACGGACAATATAAACTTGTGTTCCCCCATAAGCACCGTACATATGAAAATTTCCTACCCGGAAATGATGGCATTCCTGGAACAGTGGAAGAATTCCATCCTTTAAAAGAGAAGTTATTGTTCGATTTACGGCGTGATCCGGGTGAAAGATATAATGTGATCGAACAACATCCGGATGTGGTAAAACGTTTAGAACAAATGGGACAAGAGGCTCGAGAAGATCTCGGTGACAACCTAACGAAAACGAAAGGCAAAAACAACCGTCCGGCAGGAAGAGCAAACAAGTAAACTAAATAGTAGGGGCTGTACTGTGTATCGTTAACAGCCCCTTATTCTCTATAAATCATCTTCTTCGTCATTCCACCATCAACAGTAATATTCTCACCATTGATAAAATCATTCTCTTCGTGACATAAGAAGAGACAGATTCGAGCAATATCCTCGGGCTTTCCTACTCGATGAGAAGGGTGCTGAGCATGATCTTCCGAAGAGATAAGATCGTAACCCTCCGTCTGAATCCATCCCGGTGCAATACTATTGACAGTTATATGAAAATCGGCAAGTGAGATGGCTAATGCATGAGTTATGGAATTTATTCCTCCTTTAGAAGCTGCATAAGCTTCACTTCCAGGCTCACTCATGAAAGAACGAGTAGAACTAATATTGATTATTCGTCCGTAACGATTGATCATCCCGCGTAAACGTCGACGGATAGCAAGTACACGTGAAGTGATAAATACCGGACGTAAATTAACATTCAAGATCTGATCGAACTCTTCTATAGTTGTTTGTGTAATCGTAGAGAACTTACTGATGCCGGCATTATTTACGATGATATCGATATCTTTCCACTCATCCAAAAGATGATTCATGCACTGCTCAAGAGCTACACCGTCACTTATATCTACCTGATAAAACATAGCACCCGTCTCTTCGGCTGTTTGCATACCGGCAACCTCGTCAACATCGCAGAAAGCCACGCGATAATCCTCCCGACAAAAAGCCTTCACAATAGCACAGCCTATTCCTTTAGCTCCTCCGGTTACAAACACTCGCTTACCATTATAATGAGAGGGTTTCTCGTTGGGCGAACTAGTTTGTACTCCTTGAAGAGTGGTATTTTTTGCAGAAGTACGTTTGTGTATCTTTTCCCACGCAGCTTTTCTCGATTCGTACTGCTCATATTGCTTTTCTATATAATTATCCGCCATCTGATTGCTTTCTTAATTCGAAGAAGCAAATATACTACATTTATTGGATACATTCGATCTGGGAAAGTCATTTAAGTAAAGGAGCTACTAAAAATTAAAGCCCTCAACTCATCACGAGCTAAGGGCATAATAAACATTCTATTTATACAAAACCATTAAAATCTCGCATCGGCGGAGATTTAAATAAATCAAAAGCCATTTAATTATGGTTTCCATCCATATGTAACCAAAAAAACAAAATATAATTCTACTGTTTGTCTTTTGAAATTATATTTTTGGCAATGCAAAATATTAAATAGGACCGACAAACCTATTTTGAACTGCCTACTATTTATCGCTACATACGATGTATCAATCATTATAATCCATTCGTATATACAGGCATCCACGAATCGACTTCCCCAATAATGATTCATAAAATGTTTAATCTTATTCATCAACCAATTAACATTAAAACACTCTCCCCATGAGATGAATTAATCTAATTTAAACATTGAGTTTTATTTTATGTTTGTGACTGCTAGGCTGTTTTATATACAACCGAAAAAATAACAATTTTTATATAATAGTTTAGTTTTTGTGTTGCGAAAGCAAAGATACATATCATCAATACTCTCCCCAAAGTAAATATTACGAAGTTCAGATTTTAATGCATGAACTTAGATTATACACACTCGAATTTCAATGTTAGGATTCAATCGAATATTTATTGTCCGTCAAGCCAACGAAGAAATTCAGACACGCGAACTCTACTGATGAGCATATCTCCATCATAGGAAGGTATAAGTGTCACTTTCAACCGACTGTTAAAATGGCGAGAAACCTCTTTTATCGATCCAATGGAAGCTATACATCCACGACTAATTCGAAAGAACTGCTTTGGATCGAGGAGCGATTCAAGAGCTTCAATAGAATAATCGACGATGTATCTTTTTCCGTCAACAGTCATGATAAAGGTCACTCGTTCTTCTACATAAAAATAAGCGACACGTGCTATTTCAACATAATTGTACCGATCACCAATCTTCACTCCAATCCTACTTTTATACTCTTTCGACATGTTCATCGATTGTAGTAGACGATTAAGGTTTAAGGGAGCATATGCTTTGTGATTAAGTTTATCTACCGCACTAATCAGATTTTTTTCAACAATAGGCTTCAATAGGTAACCTACTCCATTGACTTGAAAAGCTTGAACAGCATACTGGTCGTATGCTGTGGTAAAAATGATAGGAGTCTTCAAATCTACTTGACTAAATATATCAAAACTGAGACCATCTGCTAAATGTATATCCATAAAAATTAAATCAGCTGAATGTATCGTCAACCACTCAATACTTTCACTCACCAAAGATAAAATAGCTACAATATCCATCTCCGGAAATAATTTATGAATTAATCGAACCAACTCTTCTTGGGCCAAAGGCTCATCTTCTATAACCAACACTCTCATAACAAAGGTATTTTTACTATAAATTTCTCTTTTCCATTTTCTACTAAAATCTTCTTACGGGCAATAATCAGGTATTTCTTACTCAGATTTTTAAGACCGATCTTAGTACTTCTCTCCACTCTAAAACGAGGCATAATATTGTTAGAAACAACGAGGTACGACTCTTCACTCTCAATATTGATAGTTAAAGGTTGGCTGACAGTAAGTGCGTTATGTTTAACAACATTCTCCACAAGAACTTGAAGTGCCATTGGAGGTATGCGCTTTGTTAAAGCTTCTTCATTCACAGCTAGTCGCACCTGTAAACCCTCTCCAAAACGAATTTGAAGAACTTCTATATAATTACGGATAAATTCCAATTCATTTTTTACTGTCACAGTATCTTCCATATCATGGGTAAGTACGTAACGATAAACATCCGAAAGTTTTTTGGTATAATCAGTGGCACGTTGAGCATCTTTGTTGGTCAAAGAAACCAAAACATTCAAGCTATTGAACAAAAAATGAGGATTGATCTGATCTTTCAATTGTTTATAAAGCATTTTGGCATAGTCTTCTTTCAACTGTAGATGATGTCTATTTTGAACAAAAAACTCAATTACAATCCCTGTGAATATATTGATTAAGATTGCTGCAACAACATTCTCTACAAAAGAATCAGAAGTCACACAACTAAAGAAGCCATCTTTCCACAAACGATAAACATGACCGATTAAAACAAAAAAAATCGACAAGCTGGAAAGGACTATTAATTCGACAAAGACCCTTAGTACAATCCGTTTATTGCCCCAATTACTCTTATTGAAAGCCATTATAACAAAATAATCGACAAAAGCAGCGAATGCCATAAACGGGAAAAGCACAAATAATAAAAAGTCCCAAGAGAATATGCTTTGCGGAATTAGCAGATGTATTAAATAGATGAGGAGTGTCAAAAAGAATATTAAAATTCCTATAACTAATACCCAATATTTATGATATCTATTCTTTAGCATACTATATTTTTGTGGATAAAGATAAAAACAACTCAATAATTATTTCCAATCGTTTGGGTGATTTTCATTTTTTTTATACTCTAATGGGATATGAACACATTTTATGATAAGTTTGTTTGCTTATTGAAAACTTAATTGATAAAGATCTTTCGACAGATTTTCCAAAGAAAAATCGTTTATTCATTCAACAGATTTATTATCTTTACATTCAACACTGATTAAGAGATTTTATAAAGGAAACACATCCATGAACTTGAAAAATAAATTAGAAAAAAGAGTTAATATAAAGGAAGTGAAAGAGTTATTGCAGTCTATCGAGGAAAATAAGAATAACATGGAAGAACTTTATGTTTTAATCTTTGATCCAGATACAAAAACCTCGTTTCAGGCTTTGTGGGTGTGCAGTCACCTCTCAAAGTTCGGACACCAATGGTTGTACAAAAAGCAAAAAACATTGATTGATGAAATACTTTCATGCCATCATTCAGGCAAAAGACGACTTCTTCTAGACCTGCTGCTTCATCAACCTCCACCCGATCCACCTCGAGTAGATTTACTCGACTTCTGCATGGAGCATATGATTTCCAAACATGAGCCACCAGGAGTACAAGTACTTTGCATGAAGCTTGCCTACGAGATCTGCCGTCCAATACCTGAGTTACTTCAAGAGTTTAGTACCATGCTTGACATCATGCAAACAGAACTCCTTCCACCCTCAATGAAAGCTACACGAAAGAATGTTCTGAAAGCACTTGTGAAGCAGAGTTCTTTAAGGAAATAAAAATTTATCCAACTAATGAGTTGACATTTTTGTTTATAAATTGAATATTTACCTATTAATTCTAATAATTATGGAACGTTATTGTCAAAGTTGCGGCATGCCTATGCCAACCAATGATTATCTCGGAACAAATGCCGACGGCAGTGAAAGCACAGATTACTGTGTCTATTGTTTTGAAGAGGGAAAATTTAATCAGAACTGTACAATGGATGAAATGATTGAACATTGTATCGGTTTTCTAGATGAATTCAATCAGAATGCCGACCACCCGTTGAGTAAAGAAGAAGCAATAGATAATATGAAAAAGTTCTTTCCTACACTGAAAAGGTGGAAAGGTACTTATTAAATGGTTAAAGATATGAATGGTTTTCTTGCTCTTGCCGTCTGCATTGCTACTAAAGCGCATCAAGGACAAAAAGATAAATATGGGCAACCATACATTCTTCATCCCACACGTGTGATGAATATGGGGCGCACTATCGAAGAAAAAATTGTAGGTATCCTTCACGATGTAGTGGAGGACACAGAATGGACTTTTGATGATCTCTCAGAAAAAGGTTTCCCTGCTGAAATAATGAATGCTTTGCATTGTGTCACTAAAGCGAATAACGAACTTTATGATGATTACATTGAGCGATGTGCTTCTAATTCACTGGCTATAGCGGTAAAGATCCATGACTTGATAGACAATATGGATGTACGAAGAATGACAGTTGTAGGAAGTACAGAAACAGAAAGACTAAACAAATACCTCAAAGCTTACCATCGTCTGTTTCCGTTGTATAAGTAGCAAAGAAGATCGTTTTTAGCTATTTATGAAAATCAAAAATTAAGGAGATGGATCGGTTCCATCTCCTTAAGATTATATTTCGTCTACAATTAAGGTTGCAGAGCGTTATTTATCTCATGAAGTAAGAATTTATAGTGAGCTTTAGTAGCATTGTCACCTATGTTTTGCTTACCACTCAAAAGAGTTTTTATTTTCAAAAGTTGAGTAAAGCATAATTGTTTATATTCCACTGCAATAGATTTCTCACTAGAGTCAGGAATAGATGATGCTGCGTTATCTGTAAATTGATCATTTTCTAATGAAGTTAGACTTCGGAAAGGTAATGACATTTTTGGGCTTGATTTTAATAAACCCATGGCATTCATCATCTCTTTCACATAAATATATTGCATACTTCTAGTATTGCCATCTAGCGACTGACCTTTGATTGTTTGATTCCAAATAAAGTTATACATATCATCTAAAATCTTATCACCACTATAGCTCTTATCTAATCTTTCGTAAAACATCATTGCAGTCGGTATCTTCAAAAGTAATTTAGAGATATAGCTAGCTTGAATATCAGCAAAGTTTACGCTAAATGAACTTTGTAATTTATCGCTAATCTCAGGAACACTCATCCATGTAGGGATACTTTTTATTTCATTTAGCAAAAACAACAATGCTTCTTTACGCTTTTCTTTTGCGATAGGGACAATTGCTTTTTGGTTATCATCTAGATCTGGTTGATAAAGATTAACGCCACCAATCATTGTTGCTACATGACGCATGTAGTTATCATATTGTCCGAAGACAGCATTATATCTTTCACTAACATCTGTCATTTCGTATTTATACTCGATTGCCCATTTTTTAAGATTCTTCAAAATGTACTTAGCATTTTTAATACCATAAGCACTCGCTTTCACAGGATCATCTCCCAAATCCTCCATTTGTGAAGCAGGATCTACAGCTGTGGACATTTGTGGACCATAAACATATAGTTTATTTCCTTTAACTTCGTCGAACCATTTTTTGATAGTAGCTTTCTCATCATTCTCAAAAATGGGTTTATATCCCATCTTAATTGCAAAAAGATCGTAGTCGCCGATCAATGGAGGAAGAAAGCTTACACCTTTATCTTCGGGTTGAGCAACATAATTGAAACGTGCATAGTCCATGATTGATGAGGTAGTTCCATTTTTCTGAGTAAATTCAGCATTACGGAGTGATTCTACCGAATAAGCAGCTGATCCTCTCATGTTGTGCATCAGCCCTAAAGTGTGGCCTATTTCATGAGCCACAATATATCTCATTGAACGACCTAATACCTCATCGTCAAAATTCAATTTACGAACATCTGGACATGCTGCAGCCATTTGACTAAACATCCAATTGTGTACAAGTTTAATAGCATCATGGAATAAATAAACACTACCTTGAATAATTTCTCCAGAACGAGGGTCAACCCATGATGGACCCATTGCATTGGCAATAGGAGCAGTAGTATAGCGAACACATGAATAGCGAATATCTTCGGGATCGAAGTTCGGATCATCTTTCGGAAAATCTTTAGCTATGATGGCATCTTTGAAACCTATTTTTTCGAATGCAATTTGCCAATCTTCAATACCTTGTTTTAAATATTTTTTTAGTTTTTCGGGAAAAGCATCATCCACATAATACACGATCTGCTTTGCCGGCACAACTAATTTTCCGGCTTTGAAAGCTTCCAGATCTTCAGGTTTTGGTTGTAAATTCCATCTATTGATGTACTCATACAGTTTACTCTGATTATTGTTTGAGTCAAATGACATTCTTCTAGTACGAAAATAATTCATTTTAACATCACAAATTCTACCTTTCATCGGTTTTTCCGGTAAAGTTATGATAGAACGCGTAACTGTGGCTTCAAAAGGACTATCTGAAATCTTATAAACTAATCTGCATTTAAAGTTTACGTTTTTTTCAAAAGCCTTTGCATCAATAATTTCATTCATCGAAGTAATAGGCGATAATTTAGGACTATTAAATCCTGTCATAGCACCTCCTTTTACTCCCATCGGACCAGATGCATTAAGCATAAAACTTGTTACATCCACCACAAAGCTAGAATCTTTTGGGCTTTTTTCTACAATTTTAAATGATTCAATTGTTGGATCCATATAGTTTTTATAGATCGATTTTGCTTCACCCTCTTGACCTTCAATTACGTCAACCCGAAGATCCGTAGCCTTAAGTAAAATATTATCATTACTTCTGGTAAAACAAACCATTTGTGGATCTCCAAGCATTTCACCCGCAGTAATAATTTTCGCATTACTAGTTTCTGAAATTTTAGAACTCAACATCAAGTCTTTATTAAGTAATGAGCTAGGGATTTCCAAATAAAATCTTTTATTAGCCTCGTGGATAGTAAAAATGCCGGTTTTCTTTTTCGACTTTTTAGTAAATTTTGCATAAGAACTTTGCAGCGAATCTTTTGCTACTGTTTGATTAGTATCGGTCTTTTTCTTCTTTTTTGCCGACACTTCATTGGGAACTGTTACTAATAAGCACAAAGCTATTACTAGTAAACCTTTAAACGATGGTAATTTCATGTGTAATTTTTTTTAATTAGCAATACTAATTCATGCTGATAGTTTAAAATCGAAACGTTATAAAAAACAGATAAACAAGCTTCCTAAATTTTAGTCGTTCTTTGTCCTTTCGAAATTTAGTTTTGTGAAAGAGAACATAAAGTTCTCTATAATCAACTACCTCTCAATATTTTAAAACCATTTTTATTTTAACATAACAGCAATGATACTAGTTTAAATATTCATAATTTTGTGTTTTTATTTAATTATTTGGTTTGTAACAAATTCTCTTATAATCTAAATTTTAGGTCAGCAAAGGCTTACACACAACAATCATATTTAGTTTTGAAAGAAAGATTGCTTTTACAAGAGAATGAAATTTATCACAGCGATATTTAATAGTTTTATTATGTTATATTTTTGTTTGTCTTACAAACGTTTCAATACAAATAGATGTTCAATCTACTTATTTTTATTAACTAAGTCTAGCGGCTTTAGCATGATATCGTTCAAAGTTTACTAAACCAATAAATAATTGATGGTCTATATTACAGGAACCTTATAAAGCTGCCAATATTAATTCATAAACCTAGTTGTGAGACTGAATTTCTACTATCTAAAAAAAACAGGTATTAAAAAGCAGAAACGACAATTCTTTTTGTAAACTTCATTTAAATAACACTTTCTACTAAACTAAAAAAGAACCATTTATTTTCAAATAGAACTGTTTGCCAGATCTGCCAAGATTTTCATGTATCCATCGATTGAGGCTTTACGTAAAATAGTTCCCTCCTCAGCGTGAAGATCACCATCTACAGGTAAGCACAAACTTAAGCAAGGAATAGAAGGATATAAATCAGGAATACCTTTCCCATATTCCCATGTCTCATCCGGCTCGGCATCGTGGAGAAAAACACACGGCAAACCGCTTGCCTGAAGGGAGCCTATCAGATGATAACCCGTTAGGATATCAAAGCCTCGATCGTTCTCGATAGAACAGACAGCTTCATCCAGAAAACCTTCATTACTAACATCGAGTACCAAGGCACGACTGATATGAATATCTTTACTATGGAAATAATACATCACTTCTCGAGCACCCCGTGAATAAACCTCCTCGTCACCAGCAAAGGCCACAGCTACCGAAGGATTGAGTTTATCTGCTAGCATTAAATCAATAACCGCCGCATTGGTCGCACTATTATCAAATGTTCCCCGCCAATGTTCAGCATCTACTTCCGATAGAAAACATGTCTCATACACACAATCGATGTGGGAAGAAACCAAGACTTGATCGGATTGGGAAAAGAAATCGAGTTTGGCATACACGAACGATGTACTACCTTCATAAACTAATTGATACGAACTCTCTTTGAGCAGCGATTGAATGACCTGAATGCGATCGGTTACAGTAAACCTCTCTCCGTCATCTTTACAATCAACTGTCAACTGGCTGAGCAAGTCCGTGTATGCCATCCTCGTTTAGTTGAAATGGTATAAGAAGGTTGCAATACCTTCAATCGCTTTTTTAGGCTGATCTTTAATTTCAATAGCAAACTTGATCTCTGCTTTTACCACGCCGCGAAGATTTGCGAGCGAATGAAGAGCAACAACCAGACGAATGCTTTGTCCGGGCAAAACAGCCTGACCAAATTTCATCTTATCCATACCATAATTTATCATCATCTTCAGATTATTCACTTGGATAATCTGATTCCATAGATACGGAAGCATAGAAAGTGTAAGATAGCCGTGTACGATCGTACTTTTAAACGGACTTTCAACTTTTGCTCTTTCCGGATCCACATGAATCCATTGGTGATCGAGAGTTGCATCAGCAAACAAGTTAATACGTTCCTGAGTCATCTCTACATATTCAGAGGCACCTAGCTCTTTACCCAACCATTTCTCAAAGTCTTCATATGAACTGATTATGACTTTATCCATCTTCTTTTATTTTATTATGTTTACAAATAGAGCTACAAAAATAACACTTTATTTGATAAATAGTTGCATCACTTGATGCAATATCATAATAAAGCATCCCGAGATTGACATCTTTTAAATAAGAAACGTAGTTAGAGGACTGCAAAGTAAGCTGACTATAATCTAAAAACATCAATCTCGGAACCTTTTTTTACTCAATTATTTTCAGAAGTTAACTACATTCAGATCACTGTCGACCAGCATTCCGTCGATGGCTTTCAGATTGAATTTCACTTTCTGCTTGGCCTTAAACTTCAAGACAAACAGATCAGCAGTACCTTCTAGTGATTCTTTCTGGCCTACATTGACAAAGGTTGGATACAAAGATTTGGTTCCATTGGTATGCAAACGGTCGTAGGTTAGATTCTCCATCTGTTTCATAGCAATTGGTTCAACACCCACAAATTCGTAATCGGCCGACGAATAAGGCATTGCGAAACTCAATGCATTCACTGAATGCAGATCAAGACCTTTCACACGAACTTCTATCGTTTCATCTTTATTATACGCTTGTTTGGCAGTGCTCAACTCCAACTTTCCACCCACTTTTACTGCTTTAGCGCTTTCTTCACTCTCTTCCATTTCCAGACGAGTCGCTACTGAAGAAATATCGTAAGCATCGATCAGGTTATTTTTATTGATATCACCGTTGCTGATATAACCCTCAAAGTCGGAATCACCTTTGCGCAAACCGGTATAGTTCGTGTAAGAGGTCAAGTCGTTCTCATCAATCTTTCCGTCGCTATTGATATCACCCGGGATCCAGCTTTCTGTTCCGGGCACCTTGAACACATAGAGTTCTCTACCCGATCCATAGTTACCGATCGATTTAGAGACTGCTAATTTGATGAAACGTGCTGTCGGCTTTTGAGTAAAGACAAACTCTTTCACTCCATCGTTGCGTTTCCACTCGAATGCACCAGCTTCTGTCCAGTTCTCTTTATCCATACTATAGTAAACTTTACCGTTCAGCAATGTACCATTACCTCCATCGGTACGAGAAAGATATTGGAACTTATCGATCTGATTTACACTTCTCAAGTCAACAATTAGATCGAAGTTTTCTACCTTCTTACCATATTTAGTATGCCACATATCACCAGATTCCGCAAAGTCGAATAAGCGATTCATGCCAAAGCCTTCTTGGTTTTCGACCGATGTCCAGCCCTTCAAACCATGAATAGCAAATTCCAAAGGATTATTCTTTGTTTTCACTTGGATTGAAGCCCAATCAGAAGCACCTTCTTTATTCACCGCACGTACTTTGAACGAATAGTTGGTTTCTGCTTCCAGTCCTTCGAACAATAGTTCAGTATCTTTGATCGTTGTATAGAGCATGCCATTAAACTCAATCTCATAGAAATCGGCATTCGGCACTTTCTCCCAAGTGGGTTTCAGAGTATAAGCTTCTGTATTTTGTTCGGTGATCTCTGCTTTCGGAGCAGTTAAGGTACCGGCAGACAGGCGATGACGATCGGCTGTTTCAAACTTGAAACCTTCGATATTCAATTCAACTGTGTTGGCTGTAATATCGGTAGATGCAAGTTTAACCCATACTTGTGGGTTCTTGCTGATCACAACCTTAGCAAACTCCGATCCTTTAGTAGCAAAACGGTTTAAGTTGGGTGCTTTCTCATAAAGGTAAACATTCTCTCCCTTATTGAAAGCATCGATTGAGTTTACTTCAACTAGTTTCACTGTTTTCTTATTCAGTTTAACCGACAGTTTCTTCGGTTTCTCTGTCACGTTTACTCTGAACTCGGTAACTTTGTTTTTCACAAAGCCATCGAAATCTCCCACAGTAGGATGAATAGTCACCGTTGCACGATTCCTATCATTCACGCTCGACTCGATAGTGGTAGTTGCGCCCTTGCCCAAGCGATAAGCTTCGGTTACACCATCGTCATCGTATTCCACCATTTTAGAATACTTAGAAGGATAAAGCTCATAGATGCGAAGTGAGCGATCGATCTCATTCACATTATTGTTAGGATGAGTCATCGGAATGATTGCCCCACTGCGTACAAACACGGGAAGCTTCCAGATAGGCGTCTCAAAATTATTAACGATGCAATTACCCGCATATTTCTCGCCACTGAAATAATCGATCCAAACACCTTCGGGCAAATAAATGCCATTACGGATATCATTACCATCCTTATCAGCTTTCGTATTTTGATAGATCGGAGCAACTAAGAAGTCGGTACCATATAAGTATTGATATTGGGTAGCAGGTCCGTAAGTATACGCATTCGGATATTCGAGGAACATCGCACGGATGAGTGGCATGCCATCAACAGCTTGTTTGGCAAAACTGTAAGTATACGGCATCAGTTCGGATTTCATCTTCAAGTAAGTACGATTGATAGATGCAGCAGGTTCACCCAAAGCATGCGGGTATTTCTCATTCGCACCCCAACCATCCATGTTTAGTTGCATCGGACTAAAAGTCTTCCATTGGAAGTCGCGCACATTCACTGCCACGTTCTTGCCACCGAAGATACCATCCATATCTGAGCAGATGTTCGGCTGACCGGAAAGTCCTGCTCCAATATATGTAGGGATATGGAAACGGATATATTCCCATTCGCCACCGGTTTGATCGCCCGACCATACACCGGCATAGCGCTGAGTACCAGCCCAACCATCCAAAGAGATGATAAACGGACGAGCATCATTACCATAGTAAGGCATGATCTGACCCACATCTGCTACTCCGTTCAAACCAAAAGAGTAACCGGCACCAACCCATGCAACGTCTGTTTTCAATACGCGTACTCCGGCATCTCTCACTTCTTTCACGATATCTCTCTGAAGAAGTGCTTCGATACCTGCTTTCGGATGAAGATCCGATTGTGTCCAAAGACCAATTTCTACCCCATTCTTGCGAGCATAATCTCCCAAACTCTTAAGGTTTTGTATATTACCGTCCAATGTCCCGGTTTGTCCGTACCCGGCTCCGTATCCATCATTAGGGAGCAACCATCCAAAAGGCATGTCATGTTGTTTATAGCGATCGATCACAGCACGGGCAGAGAACTGATAATTATTCTTCTCACCGTTCAGTGACTCTTTAATTCCACCATTATCCTTTTGGCTCTCTTTATATCGTTTACCATCTTCAAACAAAATTCCTTTCGGATCTTCTTTCCAGTAATCGCGGTTGTATGCATTCAGATGACCTTCGTAAAAGCCGAACTTAGGCAAAAGCACCGGATTACCGGTCAATTGATAAAAGCCATTCAACAAAGAGACAGCTCCATCACCAACCATATAGAAGACATCCAAGTAAGGAGTGTCATGAGTCAGTTTGACTGTTCCTTTTTGATCTCTACCAAAATCGTATTTACCTTTCTTGAATGTGTACCACATCATACCATAGCCACCTGTCGACCAATAGAAAGGTGTCGGTGAAGCTACTCCCCCATCTGTCCAACTATTCTGGTTCTCGATAGAAATGATCTTGCCTTTATGTGAGAACCGTCCGTTCTGCACACCTCCCCCGTAGAAATATTCACCCGGACGTTCTTTAAGAGTAAGCGTTACATTGTTTTTATCAAACTGTACCGGCGCCATCTCTTCAATTGCAACCTGATTGTTGGTAAGGTTGGTTACCTTCAACAAACACATTTGTTTGTCCATCTCAATGCGTATCTTATCCGTTGAGATCGTGATACGATCGGAAGCATCACTCACTTGTAACTTGGTAAGCGCTTTACGTGGCTGTCCGACAAGTATCTGTGCAGCAGGTTCAGCCTTCGGATCACGCAAGATTCCTCCCGCAAGATCTTGAAATACGCGAAATATATTCTCACCATAAAAATCAAACGTCATTCGTTGATTATCA
>Ga0114938_1001061_pt1 | contig 19583 bp, 12 predicted proteins | sample AshMeaBigSpring_FD_88675 | JGI IMG/M metagenome (GOLD analysis project Ga0114938, IMG submission 88675) | Groundwater microbial communities from Big Spring, Nevada to study Microbial Dark Matter (Phase II) - Ash Meadows Big Spring | ecosystem: Environmental > Aquatic > Deep subsurface >...
GGCGGGGTGACCGCCGCGACTTGAGCGAGCGTCAGCAGGTAGCTGAGCGGGCCGAGGGCCTTTTTCGAATCCGGTGTGGTTAGTCGCACGACCTCCGCATCCAGCCCGATTCCGGCCAGCTGAACGAAGCATCCGTCGTTCGCCAGCGGAAGATCAAGGTGGCGGACGTTTCCCTCCTCGATGACCTTCCAAGCCTTCGCGAGATTGCCGAGTGGGATCGCCAGTTCGGAGGCGAAGACATTCATCGTCCCAACCGGCAGAATGCCGAAGAGCACGTCGGAACCGGCCATTCCGTTGGCAACCTCGTTGACGGTTCCGTCCCCGCCCGCCGCAATAATCGTGCGGAACCCTTCCAGCACGCCAGCCGTAGCCATGGCCCGGGCGTCCCCCGCATTGGCGGTCAACCGCACCACGCAGCGCATGGAAAGCGCCTCGATGGCCTGCCTCAATTCCCGCGCCCGTTCGCCCCGTGCTGCCGGGTTCAGGATGACAAGACATTTATTCACGCTTCACATTCAAAATGGCTGGGTTAGCTTCCACGCGTGCAGAAATTTGCCAAGCCAATTCTGATTGCCGTCGGAGCCGCCGCCATTCTCGCTGCCCTTGCGATTCTGGGGGCCAACCTCTACCTGCAATCGAACGGGGTTCAGAGCCGCATCCGGGAGGCCGCTTCCCAGGCCACAGGGATGCCACTACAGATCAGAGGGACTTCGTTCACCCCCTGGTCCGGAGTCAGCGTATCGGGAATCACAGTTCCGAAAAGCGCGGGCGGAACAACCCCGCTCCTCGACGTGCAGGCAATCCATGTCGGGTTCCGGTTTTTGCCTCTGCTGCGGGGAAAAATCGTCATCAGCGACATCCTTCTCACAGAGCCAACGATCACCTCGGTTCAGCGTCCAGACGGCAGCTGGGAGCAGCCACAAACCTACAAGGGCACGGAACTCCCCGACCCCGGCCCCCCGGCGCCGGGCAATGCCGCCCCCGTTGCAGTCGCCTCGCCATCCGGTGATGGCGGTTCCGCCAGCCCGAAGCAAGTCGGGCAGCCGGTCGAGATCGAGCGCCTCCGGGTTCGTAACGGCCGGTCGCACTTTTACGACAGCAAGGGAGTCCTCGTCATGGCACTGGAAAAAATCTCCGTTGATGCGCGGATTCCGGCCGACGGCCCGGCGACGGGCACATTCAAGATCGAGGAGACGACCCTCGGCGGCTTCCTCCATCCGCGGAAGGTGAGCGGGCATTTTTCCTGGGCAAACGGCACGCTCGACATTCCCGACCTCTCGGCCAGATGGGCCGGTGGCAACCTCACCGCCTCATTCCGCCTCGAACCCAATCCCGCAAACCGGTTTTCCGCAACGATCGATGCGGGCAACGTCGCCCTCAAAAAGCTTGCTGAGGACGCGGGCATGGTTGGCGAAGGAAAAAGAGGCCATCTTTTCCTGCAGGCCCGGCTCGCCGGCTCCCCCGGCCACCCCGATAGCATCTCAGGAAATGCTTCGGTCAGCTTGAAGGATGCGCGGGTGCAGCCGCTCGACTTCATTCGTCAGGTCGGGGATCTGCTTCAAATCGAGGAACTCCAGATGCTTCAGCTCAAAACCGCGGAGGCGGCATTCACAATCCGGGACGAGAAGGTGGTTGCCGACCGGATCGTCCTTGAATCGGAAAACCTGGTGATCACCGCTGAAGGCACGACCTCGTTCGAAGGCAAGCTGAAGCTCCGTGCCCGGCTTCTGGTCAATGAGAAGCTGCGCCGTGAATCGCGCGGTCTCCTTGGCAGCAACTTTGAAAAAAGCGACCGTGACGGATACACCCAGATGCCATTTGCGATCACGGGGTCGCTGGCGCGCCCGAAAACCGATCTGCTTGAAAAGCTCGTTGGCATCCGGATCGGCCAGGATCTCGGCGGCCTGCTCAAGAACCTCTTTCGGGCACCGGCACCCAAACCCCGGAACGACACGGAAAACACGCCGCCCGCCGGTGGCCAGAACGGACTCTGAAGCACCATGCGCATCATTGCCGGATCGGCCGGAGGCCGACCACTGAAAGCCCCCCCGGATAGTGTCCGCCCAACGATGGATCGTGTGAAAGGCGCCATTTTCTCAAGCCTCGGTGAGCTGGTTCCCGGAGCGCGCGTTTTGGATCTTTTTGCGGGCTCCGGTGGAATGGGTATCGAGGCACTAAGCCGTGGTGCCCAGAGCGCGGTCTTCGTCGAATCCAACGACAAATGCGTGCGCTGCATCCGGGAAAACCTCCGCCGGGCGGGCGTGGAAGGAAGCGTCCAGACGATGGATGCCTTCCGGTTTTTGGACCTATACGCCGGCGAGAACGCCTTCGACCTGATCATCGCCGATCCCCCCTATGCAAAATTGCAGGGCGATCCGGACCTTGCCGCCGCATTGGTGGCCTCTGAAAAGCTGGCTGCCGCGCTGCAGCCCGGCGGTCTCTTTGTGCTGGAAAAGCAGGCCGGAGGTCCTCCTGCAGCCGGCCCGCTTGAGCTCATCCGGTCAAGAGGTTACGGCGGCAGCGAAATTCACTACTTTGCCCGGCCATGATGGCGCTGGTGAGGCTAGCCTACAATCTGGCATTTCCGGTTGTCCTTTTGGTGCTCCTTCCGGGCTTTGTCCTGCGCATGATCCGGCGCGGCCAATACCGCCATAAATTCTGGCAGCGGTTTGGAATCTATTCCCCGCGCGTGCTCGATAAAATCCGTGGACGGGGAAGAACGTGGATGCACGCCGTGAGCGTTGGCGAGGTGATGATCGCCTTGAAACTCATCCGCGCAATGAAAGATGCGGATCCCACCCTCGAATTTGTCCTCTCCACCACGACATCGACCGGATTCAAGCTCGCCGCGCGGGCAAAGTGCGCCTGGCTCGAACCGATCTACAACCCGCTGGATTTCTTTTTCAGCGCACGGCGCGCGGTGCGCACGATCCGCCCGCGCCGGCTCATTCTGGTTGAAGCCGAGGTCTGGCCGAACATCGTCTGCGAGGCGCGCAAAGCCGGCGCCAAGCTCGCTCTCGTCAACACCCGCCTCTCCCCGCGCTCGGAAAAGCGCTACCGGACCGTGCGGTGGATCACCGCTCCGCTTTTCAACCAGCTGGACGTCCTCTGCCTTCAGGAGCCAGAAGATGTCGACCGCTGGGAGTCGCTCGGCATTGAAACGTCGCGCCTCCGCGTCACCGGCAGCATCAAGTATGACGATGGAGCCCTCACCCCCCGCCCGAAGCGGGATTTCCGCCCGGTCCTGCGCTCGCTGGGAATCCCCGACACCGCGCCGGTCCTCCTCGGCGGAAGCACCTTTGACGGCGAGGAGGCCATTCTCGCCGAGGTCTTTAAAAAGCTCCGCCCCGACTATCCAGACCTTTTCCTGATTGTCGTCCCTCGCCATTTTGAAAGAGCCGCAGACGTGGCCGCCCAGCTCGAACGATCCGGCCTGCGCATCGCCCGCCGCACGCAACCCCAAACCGGGCCAACCCCGGATGCCCTGCTCGTCGATACCACTGGCGAGCTTCGCGACTGGTATGATTGCGCCACCGTCGTCTTCGTCGGAAAAAGCCTCACTGCACGCGGCGGCCAAAACCCCGCCGAACCGGTCGCGGCCGGCGTTCCTGTCATCTTCGGCCCTCATATGCAGAATTTCGCCACCCTCACATCCCAGTTTCTCCGGCACGACGGTGCCATTGAAGTCAGCGATGCGGAGTCACTCACGCTTGCAGTGGACCGCCTCCTGAAAGCCCCCGCCCTTCGCTCCTCCTTGACGGCGAATGCCGCCCGCTGCCTCATGGCCCACCGACACGCCACCTCCCGGACTGTCGAAATCCTCTCCAGGCTTTAGTTCTCCTGACGACTCGCGACGCTGCCCCCGCCCCCCCCATGAGCCGGAGCTTTCCCTTCAGGTTACCGCCACTCTTGAAGGATTTTTCTCGCGCAAAATCAAATCGCACTCTAATTTGTCAGGCAATTCAACAGGTTGCCCTCCCTCTGTTCACCCCAATGCACTCCCGCAGACCCATTGTCATTAAGCGATTACCCGTGATGCCATTCGTCACATAATAGGACCGTTCGTCACTCTCCCATCCACAGGAATGCGTGAAAACCGCTAGCATGCCGCCAACAAAGATCAGGCCCCCGTCATCGAGGGCATTATTCATGCAAACAATTACACATCCTGCGACACGGCTTCACGAACTGGGAGGTTCGCTGCCATTGGTGGGGCCTGCCATACGGAACACGGCGTTCCGCAAATGGCCCTACATGATCCTGCTAATCCTTCTGGACTGTTTCTTCTGGCTGGGAACATATGTCGCGCTTTCACGGATTCCCGGAATCCCTAACAACTATGGGGCGAACGACCTCTTGCCCCCGCTGGCTGTCACTCTTGTGATGCTCAGCCTGATCGGCGGTTACAACCCCCGGACAAAGCTGGCTTCGCTCAATTATGCCAGCGAGCATCTTATCTCGTTCCTTCTCGCCTTCCTCATTTCCGCCCTCAGCGTCTACACGCTTTCCGCCTTTGGCACCGCAGTGGCATCAAGCCGCGCGATTTTTGGAGCGTCGTTTGCGATCTGGTGCGTTCTCTCGCTTTATTCCCGCCGGCAGCTCTGGTTTGCAATCAAGCGTCTGCAGCCGAATCTGAGCTTTCTGGTGATCGCCGACGAAAAACACGCCGCGCAATTCTACAAGAGCTATACAGCCAACAAGCAGGAGCAGAACCTGAAATTCTTCGCCACGGATCCGTCGCTTGTGGGCAGGCGGGTTGCAGGGCCAGGATCCCCAGCCTTCGAGGGGGTGGCTGCAGAAATTCCCAAGAGGCTGCAAGTCCGTCCGGAAAGAATTTATGAAGGCGTCGTTGTGGCTGCCGCAGAAACCAGCGTGGACAGAAATATTCTCTCCTTCCTCGGCACCCTCCATTTCGCCAGCATGCCGGTCTACACAATCCAGTCGTTCTACGAGGCCTACTGGGAGAAGATTTCCCTCGACCTCCTCGGACCCACGTGGCCGTTGCAGGCCGGGTTCCAGTTGGTTCAGCATTCAGCCTTCTCCGCCGGCAAACGGTTCTCGGATGCCGTCTGTGCCGCAGCGGCGTTGCTCATGTTGTCCCCGCTGCTGCTCATGATCGCGGTCGCCCTCAAAATTGCGGATCCCCGCGGGCCCGTCATTTTCCGCCAGATCCGCGTCGGTCAATACCAACGCCGATTCACTCTCTACAAATTCCGGACCATGCTTGTCGGAAGTGAAAGCGGGCCGCTCTACACAGGGGAGAATGACTCCCGCATCACACGGTTCGGCAGTTTTCTCCGCCGGACCCGCCTCGACGAACTGCCTCAGCTTTTTAACGTGCTCATCGGTGACATGAGCCTGATCGGCCCCCGCGCAGAATGGATCAAGTGCGTCGAACGCTACGAGCAAATCATCCCCTACTACCACTACAGGCACCTCGTCCGGCCGGGAATCACGGGGTGGGCACAGGTCAATTACCCTTACGGAGCGAGCGTCGAAGACACGATTCAGAAGCTCAAGTACGACCTCTACTACATCCGGAATTTCTCGATCCGGCTGGATGCTTCGGTCGTCCTGAAAACTCTGCACGTCATGGGGTTCGGCAAGGGACGCTGAACACTGCAGCCTTGGTTTTTTCTTTTTTGCCAGCATACGGCAGCTAGGATGACCGCGCTTTGCAACCTTCAATGAACGACCCGTTTGCAAAAAGAAATCCGCCCGCGAAGGGGATGCCGGAACCGCTGCCAGACTATGAAGTCGACAGCGACAAGCTTTCTCCCGCCACCTGGCTTGGAAGCCTCATTGCCGACCCGCGCTTTCATGTGATTGCAGCCCTGGCTGTCATGCTTGTATTGGCCTTGCTAGCTGCTCCACCGCTTTACCGGAAAGCAAAAGCCTGGCGCGCAATGAGCCTTGTTGAGAAGAGTCTCGCCGCCCGGAATGAGGGCGATCAGGCGAAGGCGGTTGCTCTCATGCGTCAGGCGATTTATCTCGCTCCCGGTGACGAGGAGGTCCTCCGGGCGGTCCAGCTTCTGAACGCAGGGCAGGGAGACCCGGCTTCATTTGCGGCGCTGCGCGACCGTATGGAGAAAAGTGAGGCGACGCCCGAGGAGCTTTTGGTTCTCGCCGAGCTCGCCATCCGCATGGGCGACCCGGCTATTGCTGCAACCGCGATCTCGCTTCTGCCGCCGGAGGATTCCGTCCGCAAGGCAGCGGCCGGAATCCGCATCCTTGATCTCCGCGGTGACAGGGAGAAAGCCATCTCGGAGGCCCGGCAAGCGGCCGCCAAGCACCACGGCGGCGAAGGGGACTCCCTCCGGCTGCTCCTCGCCGAACTTCTCATGAAATCCAATCCCTCGGATATCGAGGCTTCCGCAATTCTGGATGCGCTCGCGAAGCAGCCCAGCCAGGAAGGGCTGACCGCCCTTCGCTTCCTCGCCACCCAATATCTTGCCACCCCCGATGCGGGCGGGCCTTTCGTGCTGGAAACGGCTGACCGGCTTTCCAATCATCCGAGGCGAGAGTTCTCAGACCAGCTGCTTTCTGTTGATCTCCGCCTTCGCGCCGAGCCTTCCCGATCAAGCAAGCTGCTGGAGCAGGTCGCCAAGCCCGGTCCGGCGGCCACCAGGCTCGAGGTTTTGTCCGCCGCCCGTTGGCTCAACACCCATAAAGCCTATACCTTGACCCTTGCGCTTATCGGCAGAGATCGCGCGCTCTCCGACAATGACTTTTTTCTGGTCTTCCTTGATGCCACTGCTGGACTCGATCGGTGGAAGGAGGTGCAGACCCTCCTCCAAAAAGAGAAGATTCCCGGACTCTCCGAAAGCATCCGCCTCCTTTTTCTTTCCCGCTCCTCGGAAAAACTTGGCGACCTTCAGGCCGCCGAGGAAGCCTGGCGCGAATTGCAAAGAATTTTGACGTTCGAGAAGCCAGAGGATGTCGCCTATGTCGCGGCTTATTCCGAGCGCACCGCAGCGCTTTCACAGGCAGTCAGAGCCTACTGGGTGATGACTGAAAAGAAGGAGACGGCCCTGCAGGGGTTTCTGGGAGTCATCCGCTGCCAGCCGAAAGGAACTCCTGCATCCGAATTGCTTTCCGTTTACGAGGCCCTGCTGGGAGCATTCCCCAATCTCGCCGAAGCCCGCTGCGATAAAGCCTATTTGCAGTTGCTGACCGGAAGCCGGGTCTCCGAGGCTGCTTCAACGGCCGATGAGCTTGCGCGCAACAATCCGTCCTCACTGGCAACACTGAGCGTGGCCGCTCTGGCGGATCTCAAACTCGGGAACCCCATCCAGGCCGATGCCAGATACTCCGGCAAGGAGATCGCTTGGAGGAATGCCCCCGAGCCGTGGAAGGCGGTGCGCTTGGCGGTTCTGCGTGCGGTGGGGAAGCAGGCCGAAGCCGATGAACTCTCCGGCATCATCCGCAAAGATCAGCTGCGCCCGGAGGAACTCGCGCTGATCTCGGAATCGCCGTAATCCTATTTCCGGCTGGAGGGCTGTCGCCCGTCCGCGGGGCGGATCAGCACCACATAATCCAGCGTACCGCCAGGAATGGAGACCGCTGCGCCGGCATCCACCCGCCGGCTCCAAAGGTGGGCATCGGCCAGAATGAGGTCATGGTTCCGCCAGCAGGCAGGGATCTTTGTGGGGCTGAATCCCGCACTGGCAAGGGATTCAGCAAATCCTGCAGCAGCGGCCTTGCCCGTGGGGCTCGCCGGCTCCAGAGTGAAAACCGGAAAGGTCCCGGCGGAGAAAAGCACCGAGATAATAGCTCCTTTGGACGCCGGATTGATTGTAAACGAAAGATCTGTCCGGTTTTTCTGGTCGCTCAGCCGTCGGGTCGCGATCCAGGAATCTCCCTCGAGCCCCGGAGGGAGCGCGTCGAACGTGTTATCCGAGGTCCCATCCACTTCGCTGTAAAAACTGCCCTGCCCCTCGATCGGACGGTCGATGAAAACAGCCGGATTATCCGGGTTTGAGCTGGCGAGATTCTGAACGATCGCATCGGGCGGGGATGGCATCGATCCCTCGGCCGGTTGCTGGTAAATAACCATGCTGTCTGAGTTCCCCCTGCCGTCCGCGACCTCGATCACATTGCGGCCCGCCTTGAGGGGAATTTTCCAGAAAAAGACATTTTCAATCGGAATCCCCGGCTTCACGCTGCCGTCCTTAGCCGTGGTATCGGGCAGGCGATACTCGCCATTTCGCAGTTTTCCTTGCCCGGTTCCATTGACAGTCAGCGTCAGCTCTTTGGCATTGGAGTAGGCCTTGATCCCGTTGTCCGGGGCAAATTTCCGGAGAAAATGATTTCGTCCGTTGAGATGCACAACCGGCTTTTCCGGATTCAAGAACGCCTGAAAAAGAAAATAGAGATCCTTCGGCTTGCCGGCGAGCGTGAGAAGACCCTTCGTATTCCGGTTGGCTTTGAACTTTCGATCGTAAAACTCGCGGAAGTTCCACCAGAAAAACATCGGCCGCGCCGCAGGTTCATTCCGGCAGACTGTTTGCAACCGGTATTCGGTGAACATCTCCGCATATTCTCCGGGCTCAAACTTGTCGACCGACCACTTTTCCATGCCGTAAGGCACGTGGTGGGTCACCCAGTCGCCCGCACCTGTCTCGGAAATGAACGCGTTGCGAGGCAACTCGGCAAAGCCGGTATAGTGTCCTTTGCCATACCATCCGTCGTAGGTGTTCCTGGCGATGAAATCGCAATTTTTCGGATCCGGGCCGTTGCTCGCGTAGGTGACAAGGCGAAGACGGTCAGGATCCTCCCCGCGGATCACCTCGGCATAACGCTCCACGGTTTTCGGCACCGACTCATTGCCCGCGCTCCAGAAAAGGATCGATGGATGGTTCCAGTTCTGCCGTACCATCTCACGCGTCAGGCGCTCGCCGTCCGCAGTGGGCGGCTTGTCATCCTCGCTTGCCCCCTTCCATGCATGACCGGCAAAGCCGTTCTCCGCCCAGACGGCGATTCCGTTCTTATCGGCCAGGGAATACTCGAGTTGGCTGTGCGGATAGTGGGCCAACCGCACCGCATTCCCGCCCATATCCATGATCGCCTTCCACTCCACGACCGGTCCCTCGTCACCAACGGCATTCCATTCGCGCTCGGTCTGCTCGTGCTTGTTTGCGCCCCGGAACTGAACCTCACGGCCATTGAGCAAAAACCGGTTGTCTTTCATGGCAATGGTGCGGAAACCGGTCTGCACGGTGACCGCATCGCTCATCTTTCCGTCCGCCAGCAGGTCCGTGCGCACGGTATACAGGTTGGGCTGATGCAGATCCCAGAGCTTTGGCCTCTCAACCACACCCGTAGTCTTGATGGCCACAGTATCCCCGGCGGAAACCTTTTTCCGCGATTCGAACGATCCGGCCGCCTCTCCATCCGGTCCGGTCACCGTATGCCGAACCACAACGTCGACCGGTCGGTCGAGCGGGTTTCTCACAAAAGTGCTTACGTTCAAGCGGACGCTCTCAGGTTTGATTTCCACCGGGGAAATAAAAACGCCGCTGGAGCCTGACTCAGGAAAAATGTGTACGGCGCCCGTCTTGACCAGCGATGCCTTCCGGAACATCCCCCCATTCACAAAATACAGCGTGGAACGCGAGAGAGTGCCTTTCACCTCCTCGTCCCTGTTGCTGACCCTCACCAGAATCTCATTCACACCGCCCGGCTTCACCGCAGGCGTTAGGTCGAACACCGACGCGGTAAATGCCCCGACATGGCGTCCGATTTTCCTGCCGTTCACAAACACATCCTTCACAGAAGCGGCGCCCTCAAGGACCAGATGCAACCGGCGCCCGGCATCCGAAGCCGATGGCGTGAATTTCCAGCGATACCAGCCCGCCATGTCGTCCTTCAGGCCGGACTGCCGAAATATGTGTGGAACTTTGACCGCGCTCCAGCCTGACAGCTCCGGAACAGACTGCGGCTCACCCGCAGGACTCTTGTCCGGCGTAAATTCCCAGTTCATGAGCGGCACAACCTCCCGCGTCTTCGTCTGCGCAGGTGCCGCAATCAGCCCCCCACCTAACAACACCGGAATCAGAAATCTGTAAAAAATCCTTCTCATCATGAATTCGATCTCGCCCGCGAGGTCGACCCAGCCATCGTTTTGCCATTAACTCCCCGCGGCAAGACCAAAAAAGCCCCCTGCCGGATAATTAAAAGAGCGATCGCACTATTTAATGTCCGTTTCATTGAGGTAATTGAACCCTGGATGCGGGTGAGTGCGGATCGTTTTGCAACTTTCCTTTCCACCACGAGCGGTTACAATACTGGCTATGCCGTTTTCCCGTTCAGGTGAAAGCCGTGCCGGAGCAAGTCCGATGGGATATCTTCGGCCAATTTTTCTTTCGCAGGCCTCACTGCATATCGGTAAATCCCCCACCCCTTCGTTTTCAAACTATGCAAACAAATTCCATGTCCGGCATTGAAATCCTCCATGATCCCCGCAGAAACCGCGGCACAGCATTCACCTTGGCGGAGAGGGACACTCTTGGCATCACCGGTCTTCTACCGCAAACTGTCGATTCGCTTGCCATCCAGGTTGCCAGGATCCACGCCCAACTCGGGGAGATCGCGAGCGACCTCCAGAAGTATATTTTCCTGTCCGACCTGCAGAGCCGGAATCTCACCCTCTTCTATGCTGTCCTGATGTCGGACCCGGCAGGTTTTATGCCATTGGTCTATACTCCGACAGTCGGCGAGGCCTGCCAGAAATTCGACCATATGTTCCGAGCCGCACGCGGGCTCTATCTTCCGATCACAGCCAAAGGCCGCGTGCGCGAACTGCTCAGGCATTGGCCGGAAAGCGACATTCGCTTTATTGTCGTCACGGATGGCGAGAGGATCCTCGGCCTGGGCGATCTCGGAGTGGGAGGCATGGGGATCCCCGTGGGCAAGCTTGCCCTCTATACCGCCTGCGCAGGAGTGCCTCCGCACATGACACTTCCGGTGACGCTCGACGTCGGAACCAACAATGAGGCGCTCCTCGAGGATCCCCTTTACCTTGGACTCCGGCAGCACCGCGTCCGGGGTGCTGAATACGATGCTTTCGTCGACGAGTTCGTCACAGCGGTGCAAGAGGCCTACCCGCTCTGCTGCATCCAATGGGAGGACTTCGCAAACTTCAATGCGGTGCCGATCCTTGCCCGCTACCGCGAGCGGGTCTGCACCTACAATGACGACATCCAAGGCACCGCCGGCATCGCCCTTGCGGGGATTTATGGGGCTCTCCGGATTTCCGGACAGACGCTCGCCGAGCAGCGCATTCTATTTCTTGGCGGCGGTTCGGCAGCCACGGGCATCGCCGAACTGATCAGCGAAGCGATGGCCATCGAGGGCCTTCCCCTCGATGAGGCACGCGGGCGAAACTGGCTCTTCGATGTGAACGGCCTCATGGTCAAATCCCGGAGCGATCTTGCGGACTTCCAGAAGCCGTTCAGCCACGAGCACCCGCCGGTTTCCCGTTTTGTGGACGCGATCGACGCCATCAAACCAACCGCCATCATCGGAGTCAGCACGGTTCCGAAGCTCTTCGACCAACCGGTCATCGAGGCGATGTGCCGGCTCAACAGCCGACCGATTATTTTCCCCTACTCGAATCCGACTTCCCGTTCGGAGTGCACAGCCGAGGAGGCCTACCGCTGGTCGAACGGCCGGGCGATCTTTGCGAGCGGGAGTCCGTTCGACCCGGTGCAACTCGACGGAAAAACCTACATCCCGGGTCAGGGCAACAACGTCTACATCTTTCCGGCCATGGGCATGGCGGTGCTCGCAACACAAGCTACCCGGGTCACCGAAGCCATGTTCATCTGCGCCGCGAAAGCCGTGGCCGAGCAAGTAACACAGGAACAGCTCGACGCTGGCCTCATTTACCCGCATCAAAGCCGGATCTTCGAAACCTCGCTGCATGTTGCGGAGAAGGTGGCCGCCCACATCTTTGACAATGGCCTCGCCCGCGTGCCGCGCCCGCCGGATATCGGCAGGCACATCCGGGAGTCCGCCTACAAGCCCGAATACCCGCCGACCGTGTAGCATGGAACCGGTCATGACCACTGGAGCCAGGCTCCTTGTCAAAAGCCTGGAGAGGAACGGCGTCCGCTTCGTCTTCGGAATTCCCGGTGCGAAGATCGATGCGGTTTTCAACGAGTTGCTGGATTCCCCGATCCGGCTGATTGTCTGCCGGCATGAGCAGAATGCTGCATTCATGGCCGCGGCGTACGGAAGGATCACCGGCGAACCGGGAATCGTTCTCGTCACGTCGGGCCCGGGTGTCTGCAACCTCACCACCGGTCTTCTGACCGCAACCACTGAGGGAGACCCCGTCATCGCGATTGGCGGCGCGGTTGCGCGGAACATGCTTCTCAAGAGCTCGCACCAGAACACGGACAGCGCGAAAATCATGCAAGCCGTGACCAAGCTCAGCGTCCCGGTTGTCAACGCTGAAAACCTGCAGGAAGTCGTGGAAAATGCCTTCCGCCTGGCCAAGGAACCGAGAAGGGGCGCGATCTTTCTGAGCATTCCCTGCGACGTCCTCGCAGAGCAGGCACCGGATGTCATCGTGACCGCAAGCAGACCCATCCGCTTCGGGACCGCTGAGGGCAGCGAGTTGGACCTCGCGGCCAAGCTGATTTCCGAGGCGAGGCTCCCTGTCCTGCTTCTGGGCGAGGATGCCAGCATCGGGCGGAACATCGAACCGATCCGTGCGCTCATCCGGCAGCACGGCATTCCCGCAGTGGCGACCTACCAGGGAGCCGGCGTCCTCTCGCGCGATCTTTTTTCCCATTTCATCGGGCGCGTCGGGCTCTTCAAGAACCAGCCCGGCGACCGGCTTCTGGATCAGGCCGATCTGGTGATCACCATCGGATACAACCCTGTCGAGTATGAGCCGGAGGTTTGGAACGGCGACTGTTCGAAAGCCATCATCCACATCGACTCCTCCCCCTGCCGTATTCACTCCTGCTACCAGCCAGCCGCCGAGGTTCTTGGGGATATTCCGGGCAACATCGCCGCGCTCACCACGCGCGTCACCGTCTCGATTTCCAGCCAGACCCGCGAATTGGTGGAATCCCTCCACAGCCAACTGACTCACAGCATGCATTGCGATCGTGTGGCGGACGGCCGCATCCACCCCCTCGACTTCATTCGCGCCCTTCGCAGTTACGTAACCGATGATGACCTGGTGATGTGCGACATCGGCACAGTCTACATGTGGATGGCCCGGTATTTCATCGTCCACAAGCCGCGACAGATCTTCTTCAGCAACGGCCAGCAGACCTTGGGGGTTGCTCTTCCCTGGGCGATCGCGGCCAAGCTGACCTGCCCGGAGAAGCGCGTCTTCTCGATCTCCGGCGACGGAGGGTTCCTGTTTTCCTCGATGGAGCTGGAAACTGCGGTGCGGGAAAGAACCCCGTTTGTGCATTTTGTCTGGACCGACGGTTCATACAACATGGTCCTCGAGCAGGAGCTCCTGAAATATGGAAGAAAGAGCGGCGTGAGCCTCGGGGCGGTCGACCTGGTCTCCTATGCGGCGGCATTCGGTGCCCGTGGCCTCAAGCTGGAATCGCTCGACGGCTTCGACGCCCTGCTCGACGAGGCGTTCCGCTCGAACGTCCCGGTCCTGGTTGACGTGCCGGTTGACTATTCGGCAAACCGGGACCTGTTTACGATCATCGAGGAAGGTAAAACCAACTGACATCTCCCATGCACGAAATCCAATTCAAGGAAGGCAGCACGAAAAAAAACACACTGGCCTACATCGGCTCGGTGGACAACGTCATCAAGGGGATCGTTCCGGACGAACTGAAAAACAAGCGCTTCCTGGCTTCGAAAGTCCGATGCGGCTTCGAACTCGGATCCCCCCAGGGCATCTTCAATATGGGCGAGTGCGTCGTCATGAATGGACTGCTCTACTCCAGCAGGACCGACACGACCCGCTCCGAGCGCGACCCGCTCATGTGGGGACCGGAATTTGTGACCTCGGGAATCTTCCTCATCCCGCGCGACTGTGAGCCCACTTTTCAGGTTTCGTATTGCTCACTGGAATCCTCCCCCACCCTCCGCAGCATCTACCAGCACGTTTACGCCCGGTCCGGCAGCACATTCGCCATCGCCGGATGCGCCGAACTTTCGCTGCTGCGCTCCCGCTCGATCACCTATTCCCCGATCGAGAAGGAAAACATCTTCACCAACGAGGACAAATATTACACGGAGAAGGAACACCGGGATCCCAACATGAGCATCGCGTTTGTAGGGGTCGTCAGCGATTTCGCGAGCCCAGCGGAAACCGAAATCAACCTGAAGCTGCGCAACGTGCTCTACTACAACCCCTACAACAAGCAGGATGCCAGCCTCATCTCCCACACCCATGCGGCAACCCTCGCCAATCCGATCGTGGACATGAGCGAGATCCAGCCCCACCACGTCCGGGATGTCATCCACCTGATGGACGACTCGCTCGTTCGCTACATCAAGGCCGACGTCTTCCGGATCGACGACATCGCTGAATACAGGGAGGCGTGACCGTTCGCGTTAGCTCCAGCGCATCTCAAACTCGGGAAGCGCCGCGACAACCGCCTCGCCGGCATCGGTCAGCCCAAGCAGCGAGCCGTTGGCCACAGCATCGCTGGTGATCGCGTGCGAGCTGTTGTAGGAAAACTCCTCGCCGGGCTCGAGCCTCGGAAATTCTCCAACCACGCCGTCGCCTTCGACGACCAGCGTCTGTCCGTTGGATTCCGCGACCACCCATTTCCGGCCCTTGATCGTCACCGTTTCGCTGGAATCATTGTGAATCGTCAGGAAATACACAAACCGGCGCGGCGCATCCTCGGAATCCGGCGGCACCGCCACCAACTCGTCCAGAGTAACATGCAGGCCCGGCAGCTCTCTAATCGCACCCATGGGCAAAGCCTGCCTCGCCGCACCGGACAAGTCGAGCCGATTGCGGACATTCAGATTGTGATTGCCGTCCGGACCCTGGATCAGGAGAATTGAAACTCCCTCATGAGAACCCTGGTAATTATCCCCGTTCTTACCGGCTTCTTTTTGCTATCCGGATGTCGCCCGACCCCCTCGCCGACCCCCTCGCCGACCCCCTCGCCGACCCCCTCGCCGACCCCAGCCTCCTTCATCGGAGTCTGGCAGATCCGTGATCCACAGGGGGGTGCGTTCGACATCCTGATTTTTTCAAACGGCCAAGCGGTGAGCACACGATCCGGCTCTGCCGGTTCCGGATCATTGCGGCGGGGTTCGTGGAGGATAGTCGAGGATCGGCTGCTTATCTTTTACGACGACGGAGCAACCGACAAACTTCACGCATCGGACGGATTCTTTTCACTCCAATCTTTTCTGCCTGGCGCCACCGGTGCGCCGGTTAGCGAATACCCGGCCGTTCCGGTCGAGAAAGCCAGGGCAAAGTATGTTGGCGTGTGGCGGATGGAAAAAGAGCCCGACGGCAGCATTCCTCTGATCACATTGGAATCATCCGGCAGGGCGATCAGCTCAGTTCCAGGAGTCGGCGATGGGAAGTGGACGGTGACCAAGGAGGGCGCGCTTTGCACCTGGAACGACGGGTGGAGCGATCTCATTTTTGAATCGCCAACCGGCTATCAGAAGCGCACCTGGGTGGGATCCCTCGAACAGCAGACACTTCCGCCGGACACCTCGGCCGCGACCCGCATCGGGCAGCCGGCCTCAACTTCGCAGTAGTCGAAGCGAATTTCCGCCTCACGTGAGCACGTCCCGAATCCCGTTTCACCACCTTGCCGGCCGTCTGGATGGAGAGTTGGAAACCGGAGATCTGATGCGTAAGCTCTATGCAACCGACGCCTCCGAATACCAGGAAATGCCGGCGGCTGTGGCCTTTCCAGCCACAGAGAACGACATCCGCAAAATCATCCTTTTTGCCGCCGAGGAGAAACTTGGAATCATCCCCCGGACGGCTGGAACCTCGCTGGCCGGACAGTGTGTCGGGAACGGGCTTGTCGTCGACCTGTCGAGGCACTTCACAAAGATCCTGGCAGTCGATCCCGGATTAGGCAGGGTCCGCGTGCAACCAGGCGTCGTCCGCAACGAGCTCAATATGGCGCTTGCGCCACATGGCATGTATTTCGGCCCGGAGACGGCGACGGCGAACCGTGCGATGATCGGAGGCATGGTAGGCAACAACTCGTGCGGGGCCAACTCGATCGTTTACGGCAGCACACGCGACCACCTTCTGTCCCTTCGCGGGTTTCTGAGCGATGGATCAGAAGTCGTCTTCGAAGCGCTGACCCGCGACGTCTTTCGCGGTAAATGCCAGGATAACCGCACGCTCGAAAACCGGATCTACCGGCACCTGAGCGACCTTCTCAGCAATCCCGAAAACCGGATCGCGATCCGCAACAACTTTCCCAAGCCGACAATTCCCCGCAGGAACACCGGGTATGCGCTCGACCTCCTCATGGAGGCCGATGTCTTCGATTCCGGATCCTCAGCTCCATTCAACATGTGCCGCCTCATCGCGGGATCCGAAGGCACCCTTTTCCTTGCGGTCGAAATCGAACTCTCATGCGATCCGTTGCCACCTCCGGAGGCGGCTCTTCTCTGCGGGCATTTCTCCTCCGTAGACGAAGCCCTGGCGGCCAACAGGATTGCAGTAGCCCACAGTCCCTCGGCCAGCGAGTTGATCGACCGCCATATCCTTGACTGCACGCGGTCAAACCTTGCGCAGCAGCGCAACCGCTCGTTTGTCGATGGCGACCCCGGCGCGATCCTTGTGGTCGAGATCCGGCGCACAAGCCGCACCGAAGTGGATTCTACAATCCGGCAGATCGAGCACGAGTGGCGATCCGCTTCCCTTGGCTATGCGTTTCCCGTCCTCCGCAACGGAGAAGCCAGGAAAGTCTGGGAACTGCGGCGGGCCGGCCAAGGGGTCCTCAGCAACATGCCCGGCGACGCAAAGCCCCGCGAAGTCGTCGAGGACACGGCCGTCGACGTTCACGATCTTCAAGCCTACATCGCGGAGTTCGATCGCATTCTCCGCAGCAAATACCAGCTCGATACGGTCTATTACGCCCACGCCGGCACGGGCGAGCTCCACTGCAGACCAATCTTCGACCTCAAATCCACCGACGGTCTCCGCACATTCCGCGGAGTGGCCACGGACATTGCCCGCCTGGTCAAACAATTCCGTGGCTCGTTGAGCGGAGAGCACGGCGACGGGAGGCTACGCGGCGAGTTCATCCCGCTGATGGTCGGCGACGCGTGCTTCGACCTCATTCGAGAGGTCAAAACAGCATTTGACCCGCAAGGCATCTTCAACCCCGGAAAGATTGTGGACACGCCGCCGATGGATTCCCACCTGCGCCACAATGCGGACCACCCCACACCAGACGTTCCGACGGTCTTTGATTTCAGCCCGGCCGGAGGCATCGCCCGAGCGGTGGAAAAATGCAACGGATCGGCCGACTGCCGGAAGTCGCATCTCTCGGGGGGAACGATGTGCCCGAGCTACATGGTCACACGCGAGGAACGCCATACTCCCCGCGCTCGGGCAAACATCTTCCGGCACGCACTCAACGATTCGCCAGGAACCGACGAGTTGTTCGACAGCCAGGATCTGCATGAAATCATGGACCTCTGCCTTTCCTGCAAGGCCTGCAAATCCGAATGCCCCTCAAGCGTTGACATCGCAAAGCTCAAGGCCGAGTTCCTCCATAACTATCAGCAAAGGCACGGGGTCCCGCTCCGGTCGCGCGCCGTCGCCCACTTTGCCGATCTCAGCAGGTTCGCTGCCCGCTGGCCTGACGCCTACAACGCAATTTTTCAGACACCGTTTCTCCGGCGCTTCCTGAACTCTCTCGCGGGCTTCCATCCGGACCGCACGATCCCACGCATGAACCGCATCACCCTGCGCGAATGGTTCCGCAAGCGCCGGCCATTGCCGCCAGCGCAAGGTTTTCGTGGCCGGGTGTTCCTTTTCTGCGACGAGTTTTCAGAGTTCAACGATCTTGAGGCCGGGGTCGCAACGATCGAGCTTCTGGAACTGCTCGGCTACGAAGTCCGCATCCCTGATCACAGCGAAAGCGGCCGCGCTTCACTCTCCAAGGGATTGCTGCTCCGCGCGCGCAGGTTTGCGGAAGAAAATGTCAGCAGCCTCTCGGCGATCGTGACTCCAGACGAGCCGCTTCTTGGCATCGAGCCGTCGGCGATTCTCAGTTTCCGCGACGAGTATCCGGAAATTGTCTCTCCTGGCCTTCGAACGCAGGCGCGTACGCTTGCCCCCAACTGCCTGGTGCTGGACGAATTTCTCTCCCGCGAGATTGAGCGCGGAAACCTGGGTCCGGAGCTCTTCTCCGACAGCCCGGGCCGCATCCTCCTGCACGGTCACTGTCACCAAAAGTCGCTGGCATCCATGGACGCCTCCGTGCGGAGCCTCTCGCTTCCGCGAAACTATTCCGTGCAAGTCATCCCCTCCGGATGCTGCGGCATGGCGGGGTCCTTCGGCTACGAACGCGAGCACTACGACACAGCCATGCGCGCAGGCGAACTCGTCCTGTTCCCGGCGGTGCGAAATCAAAAGGAAGACGTCCTCATCGCCGCGGCGGGCACGAGCTGCCGGCACCAAATCCAGGACGGCACAGGAGTCGTTCCACTGCACCCCGCCCAGATCCTGAGAGCGGCGCTCAGAGCGAATTAATGAACCACTCGCAGGCTGACCGAATGCCGGTTGGCAGATCGATCCGGGGCTTCCAGCCGAGCGACGAAAGCCGCCCGGAATCAAGCAGCTTGCGCGGCGCACCATCCGGTTTCGTCGCATCAAACACAAGCCGCCCCGTGAATCCCATCACCCCGGCGATTGTCCCGGCCAGCTCACGAATGCTGACATCCTCCCCGCACCCAATGTTGATGATCTCCGGCGAGTCGTAGCTGCGAAGCAGGAAAAGGCAGGCATCGGCAACGTCGTCCACATGCATGAATTCGCGGCGTGGGGTTCCGCTTCCCCAGATCACAACCTCGTCCGCACCGGACGAAACCGCCTCGTGAAATTTGCGGATCAGGGCAGGAACGACGTGTGACGACTGGAGGTCAAAATTGTCGTTCGGTCCGTAAAGGTTGGTCGGCATCGCCGAGATAAAGTTTTTCCCATACTGCCGCGCATACGCCTGGCCCAGACGGATTCCGGCGATCTTTGCGACGGCATAGGCCTCATTCGTCGGCTCAAGGGCACCGGTCAGCAATGCCGACTCGTGGATCGGTTGCGGAGCCAGTTTAGGGTAAATACAGGAGCTCCCGAGAAAGAGAAACTTGCCCACACCGAAATCGGCCGCAGAGGTGAGCAGGTTGTTCTGAATCGTGACGTTCTCAAGGAGGAACTCGACAGGATAAGCGGAATTCGCGCCGATCCCGCCGACGCGGGCAGCGGCATCCAAAACAAACTCTGGACGCTCGGTCTCAAAAAATGACCGGACGGCCACGCGATCCATCAGATCCAGTTCCTGCCGGGTTCGCGTCACCAAATTGGAAAACCCTTCGCGCTGCAGGCACCGGTGAAGTGCGCTGCCAACCATCCCCCGATGGCCGGCTATGAA
>Ga0114938_1001062_pt1 | contig 19570 bp, 25 predicted proteins | sample AshMeaBigSpring_FD_88675 | JGI IMG/M metagenome (GOLD analysis project Ga0114938, IMG submission 88675) | Groundwater microbial communities from Big Spring, Nevada to study Microbial Dark Matter (Phase II) - Ash Meadows Big Spring | ecosystem: Environmental > Aquatic > Deep subsurface >...
AGAGAGAGAGAGAGACGACCGCGGCTCGGCTCGATCAAGATGGCAGCTCAGATGCCCTCCGCGCGAACCCATAGGTCACCAGGTCTAGCTGCTCGGACGGGTTTTCGCAAGTCGGCCCGGTCGCCCGGTAGGCTAAAGTAGCTGCCGTGCTCCCCCTGATCGGCATCACCGCCAACCGAGAGCGCCCCACCGACCGCTCGGAGTTGGACGCAGTCCCCCGCTTCTACACCGAAGCCGTGGTCGCCGCCGGGGGCATCCCGGTTGTACTGCCGGTGGCTGATACCGATCGGGTTCCGTTGATCCTGGACCGCATCGACGGGCTCCTGCTCTCGGGTGGCGGAGACATCGACCCCAGTCGATATGGAGGGAAGAGTCTGCCCGAGGTATCCGGCGTCGATCCTGAGCGGGACGAGTTTGAATTGGCATTAGCCAGGGAGGCTGCCAACCGTCGGATGCCCACCCTCGCCATCTGTCGAGGCATGCAGGTGGTCAACGTCGCCCTGGGGGGCACGTTGATCGAGGACATCCCCACCGAATTTTCGGGGTCGCATGACCACATCCAAGTCGCCGATCAAACGGTGCAGCTGGAGCCAGGTTGCCGGCTTTCCGGTGTGATGGAGAGCGAAGCGCTTCGTGTCAACTCGCTTCACCACCAAGCGGTCCGGGATGCCGCTCCTGGGTTGCGGGTAGTGGGTTGGAGCGACGACGGCATGATCGAGGCAGTGGAATCAAGTGACGCCAGCTGGCCGTTGCTAGCCGTGCAATGGCACCCGGAACGGATGGTCGAAGACCCCGGCGCTCGTCGAGTGTTCAGCGCCTTGGTCGAAGCCGCCGCCCATTCGACCAGCTAGGCCTAGCCGGAGCACTCACTCGTGCGGCCGATGGTTGGTTCGACCCTCTCTGGCATCGTTGGCTCCCCGCAATACCTCGGCCACCGTCTTCACAGGTAGCGAGGCGAGCTGGAAGAGGCCGATTCCGAGCGCACGCGGCAGGTCTCGGAGTCTGGGAGCCCCGATGAAACGCCGGCGGGCAAAATACAGCCACAATCCAAATCCCAACAACACCATGCCGCCCAGCACCGCCCACACTCCCCAGGAGCGACCTGCTGCCGGAAGGTTGCTGACATTCATCCCGTAGAAACCGACCACCAAGGTCAGCGGGAGCAGAACCGCAGTAAAGACAGTGAGGACCCGGATCGCCTCGTTGAGGTTATGCCCTGCCGCGCTCTCGTAGGTTTCGAAGACAGAGGCAAGCATGGCCCTGGCGGTATCCAGGCTCTCTACCAGCCGGCTGTGCTGGTCATACACCTGGGCGAAAAGGCGACGAGCCCGGGTGCCGATCAGAGGTGAGAGCTCGCTCCGCAACAGCGCCAGTGCTTCTCGCTGAGGATTCAGGAGCCGGCGCAGGCGAAGCGAGTCCCGCCGCAGCACCTGCACTTCTCCAATTAACCGTGGATCGGCCTGGATGGCGAGCACTTCCAGTTCTTCAATGCGATCTTCCAGCACCTCAATGATTGGGTTGAACTGGCGTGACTGTGCCTCGGCGATACGAGCCAGCATGCGGTCGGGACCGCCTTCCGACCCGACCGGGTTGCGCTGGGCTAGAGCGAGAGTGGAAGCAACCGCCGGGAGGGCAAGAGCGTGGATAGTGATGAGGAAGTCACTCCCGACGAACGCATCCAGCTCCACCAGGGCCCCTTCCGAACCTTCACCGAGGCCATGCAGGATGGCGAATACGTGAGTGCCCAAGTCATCGAACTTGGGAAAGTCGACGGTGCCAGCCACCTCATCGAGTGACGCTTGGTCAAGTCGGAATCGCCTACCCAGCTCGGCGATCTCAGCTTGGGAGGGGTCGAGGAGGTCAAACCAGAACCACGACCCTTTGGGTCGAGTTGTTTCGAACGTCTCGGTAGGGCACGCCCGCATAATTTCTGACTCACTCGGCTTGCAGAAGACAGAAACCATGTCGGGATTATGCAGCATTGGTGGCGACGCGCTCGGATTGTGGCGAGATCACGGGTCGGAAACGCCTAGCAATCCCCGATTGATGGTTTGTCCGGAAGGGGCAGAAAACTAAGTCCAGCGCAACCCGTCGACCGCGATGCCAGGTCGGAGGACGGTGACATTGCTGGCGGCGGCCGTCAAGGCCTTGGCGACCGCCTCGGCGTCGGCGGCGCCGGTAATGGCAAGTACGGCCGGCCCCGCTCCGGAAAGAGTCGTCAGCCACGCGCCCCCTGCTCTGGCTGCTTCCGCCAGCTTGCCGATCACACTCCTCAAAGCCATTCGATGGGGCTCGTGCAGCTCATCCCCGCCGGCCGCCGCCAAGAGGTCTCGGTCTCCGGTGCGCAGACCCTCGACCAGAGCAACGCCCCTTGCCACCGAACGCGCCGCCGCGTCCAACGAGACCTGGGTCGGCAATACCGCCCGAGCCTCGTGAGTCGGGAGCGAATCCTCCGGTACCGCCACCGCCACCACCAGCTCGGGTGAAACGGCTAGGCGCCGGACCATCCGGGCGGGGGTCGTGAGTACCAGCCCGCCGTACACCGCGGCGGCAGCATTGTCGGGATGGCCCTCCAGCTCGGCCGCCAGCTCGAACACTTCGGCAGGGGTCGGATCATGTCCCAGTGCGAGCGTGCAGGCGGCGATGGTCGCCACAGTTACCGCAGCACTCGACCCCAACCCCTTGGCCAAGGGGATCTCGCTCTTCACCGAGATCCGCATCGGCACATGCAGACCGACCGCTCGACGGGCCACCCGGGCTATCAGCCCGTCCGGATCCGCAGCCGCTATCTCCCACTCGCTCCAAGGATGGGCTTCGACCGTGCAGCGAAGCTCGAGGGCGAGCGCCAGGCAGTCGAACCCGGGGCCGAGGTTGGCCACCGAAGCAGGCGCTGACGCCTTCCCGGAGGTGTGAATGGTCACCCGCGGGAGAGTAGCTGGTGGAAAAGTCCGAACCCAGGGTTGCTACCGACCTCTACGGTACGAAAATGTTCAACGGTTCGGAGAGATTGCCCCTATTCCAGGAACTGGAGCAGGCTGCCCAACCGCTGAAGTGAGCCGGCCGCCTGAGCTGGATGGCTTACCACCAGAACCGACGCGAACGTGGACCAGGCCTGGATGGCATCATCTTCGCAATGCCCGAACTCCCAGACATCGTGGTGTACGTCGAGGCGCTCGCCGCTCGGGTGGTTGGACACCGTCTGGAGGGCGTTCGCATCACTGGACCATCGCTGCTGCGTTCCCATAAGCCTGCCTTGGAGACTGCCTACGGAAGAACGGTCAAGAGCGTGCGCCGGATGGGGAAGCGGATTGTGATCGACCTGGGTGATGACCTATTTCTGGTTCTCCACCTCATGATCGCCGGCCGCCTGGCCTGGAAAGCACCGCAGGCACCCATCCCCAAGAAAGTGGGCTTAGCCGGGTTCGACTTCGACTCTGGCACCTTGGTCCTAACCGAGGCTTCCACCCGCAAGCGGGCCTCACTGCACTTGGTGGCTGGAGCGGAATCGTTGGACCAGCACGAACCGGGGGGGCTAGAAGTCTTGGAGGCGACCTGGAGTGCCTTTGCCCAGCGACTCCGCAGCGAGAACCACACCCTCAAGCGGGCGTTGAGTGATCCCCGACTGTTCTCGGGGATCGGCAATGCCTACAGCGACGAGATCCTCCATCGGGCCAGGCTGTCTCCGATGATGCTGACCGGCCGGATCACAGACACCGTTGCCGAGCAGTTGCACACAGCCGCGGTCGAGGTGCTTACTGAGTGGACGGAGCGTTTGCGAGCAGAAGCGGACGGCGAGTTCCCGACCAAAGTCACCGCCTTCCGCCCACAAATGGCAGTCCACGGTCGCTTCCGCCAACCATGTCCGGTGTGCGGAGCCCCCGTCCAGCGCATCGTGTATGCCGCTAACCAGACCAACTACTGTCCGGGCTGTCAGACCGAAGGCAAGATCCTGGCTGACCGCTCGTTGTCCCGCCTCCTGCGCGACGACTGGCCCCGCAGCCTCGACCAGCTGGAGGAGCTTGCCCAGCCCAAGTAACCAGATTGGGGGAAGGGGCGAGGACGGTGAGGCTTTTGCCAGAGCACTAGTCCACCGTCTGGGAAACAATCGTGGGGACTAGCCGACCCACGCCTATCCCCTCACGCTATTTCCCTGCCAGAGCACTAGACGTCGAGGACTCGCACCCCTTCGGAACGAACGCTGCCCCCGATCTCGATGCGATCCTCAGTCCAGCGAACTCTGATCAGCGAGGGCGCCCCCATCTCTTCGCCTTGCTCGATGACAAGACTCCCACGCGGTTCCCCCTGTCGGCGAAGCAACTCCACCAGCGCAACTGCGGCCGAGCCAGAGGCGGGGTCTTCGTTGACTCCAACTCCGGGCGCGAACAGCCGAGCGTGGACGTGCTCCCCATGCCGAGCGAAGACATAGATACCGTTGGCGAAGGACTGGGTGCGGATAACGTCGAGGTCGGGGCGCACGGCTGCCACCTCGGAGTCATCCGGTAGCTGGATCAGCAGAAGGCGGCTGGGAACCTCCACCAGCCACGCTTTTTCGCCAGCCGGCATCCCGATACTGCTGGCGAGTTCGGCCGCAGAAGAGGTGACTTCCTGCACCGGTCTCTCCATGTCGGGAGCGACGATCCAGCTGCCGTCGGGGTCGGGTTCCATCGCCACCTCCCCCACCGAACACATCACTTTGCTTACTCCGGGACCCATCTGGTTGAGGACATAGGCAACCCCAACCAGCGAGTGTCCCGCGAAAGGGATCTCTTTTCTTCCAGTGAAGATGCGAACCCGGGGCATTCCTTCCGACTTCCAATCGATGAACGCAGTCTCGAAGTGGAGATCGCCAGCAATAGCTTGCATGGCCGCGCTGTCGAGCCCGGTGGTATCCGGAATCACTCCTAAGGGGTTGCCGCCGCCGCCGTTGCGGGTGAACACGGAGAGGACATAACAGTGTCGCATCGTTATCGTCTGGCCCGAGCCCGCCGGATTAGTCCAACCACCAGGGCCGCGGTCACCAGACTAGGCACCACCACCACCCACCAGGGAGAGTCATCGGCCTGGGAATTCCCCGCAGGCAACGGGACAGAGGCCGGTTGACTGGCCGAGCCGAAGGGCGTTGTCGGACCCGGACCGGCCTCGAAGCTGGCTTGCAGAATCACTTGCCGATCCTCGACTACGGCTGGGAGCAGATTCCACTCCAACCCGCCTTCCGGCGTCACCCGGTCGGCGTTGTGCTCCAGTACTGGGCCGGGAGGAAAGAATCGAAAATGAAGGGCGAAAACCTCGCCCAGGTCGGTGGGGGAAGTGCGAAGGCGGGCGCGCTCGGCTTCACTCAGCGGCCGGGTGGATCCGAGCAGGGTGAATCCCGGCTGGCTGGCGGTCAATTCCAGTTCACCCAGAATGGAACCGGAACCGGTAACCAAACCACCCAACTCATCGAGCGTCACCGATTCGATCTCGATCCGCACTTTCTCGATTCCGTCTTCATTGACCAGGGACCGCTGCACCCGAGCAGGGTCGACCCCCAGCCCTTCCGGATCGATCTGGCCGGCGACCTCGGTAATCACCTCGAGTGGTGACTGGCCCTGTTCTCCCATGAAGGTGAGCGCTTCGTGATCGAAGCCCAGCTCCACCACCACCGTTGCAGCATGGTTGGAAGTCATCTGCACCTGGGTGATTGATTCCACCCGGCAACCGGTCACGATCAAGAGCAGGACTGCTATCCGTAGCAGAGACATAGTCGTCGGCTAACTTAGTTAGGGTGGGCGATCTCTTCGACGTCGAGAGCCTGTTCCCGCAACTCGTACTCGCCCTGGGCGCGGCTCTGGTGGTCGGGAACGGGCTGGCACTCTGGCAAGCTCAGCAAGGCCGGCGTCCACCTTCGGCGCCCGGGCCGCTTCGCCGAGGTCGGGCCTGGTTGCTGGCTGGAGTCGGCTTACTGATGACGTTGTGGGCAATCGCCACCCTGGCCAACTAGTGCACCGTCTGGAAAATAGTCGTGGGGACTAGCCGACCCACGACGACCCTGGCGGCGTCCTTCTCCTCGACGCAGCGCAAGGCTGGCGTCGATTTGTGCACCGTCTGGGAAGCCGTGGCATCGCCTATCCCCTTTTCCCAGACAGAGCACTAGTGATTGAGCTCTTCCGGCTTCAATGGCGTTGGGTTGGCCTGATGAGTTTGCTGATCGGTAGGATGCAATCCGTCCCGCGGGCGTAGTTCAATGGCAGAACACAAGCTTCCCAAGCTTGAAGTGGGAGTTCGATTCTCCTCGCCCGCTCGGTAAGCGGCGGAGTGACGTTTGATCCTTTCAGATCACAGCATCAAGCAGGCCATCGAGGCTGGGCGGATCCATTTGGATCCACTCGAGCTTGGCAACCTGCAACCCTCCAGCATTGATCTGCGGGTGGACCGTTGGTTCAGGACGTTCGTAAACCATCGATACCCGTTCATCGATCCCAAGCACCCCCAAGACGACCTCACCACACTGGTGGAGAGCGACGACGAACATCCATTCATGCTCCATCCCGGTGAATTTGTGCTGGGTTCGACTCTGGAGCGGGTGAAGCTCTCCGACGACATCGTTGCTCGCCTGGAGGGAAAGTCCAGCCTGGGACGGCTTGGACTCCTTATTCATTCCACCGCCGGGTTTGTAGATCCCGGCTTCGAAGGTCACCTCACCCTCGAGCTGTCGAACGTCGCCAACCTTCCAATCGCTATCTATCCGGGCATGAAGATCGGACAACTCAGCTTCTACCAACTCTCGACCCCGGCTGATCAGCCCTATGGATCCACCGGTACCGGATCCAAGTACCAGGGCCAGCAGGGTCCCACCCCCAGCCGCATCCACACCGACTTCCAGCAGTAGTTCACTGCACGTGCTGCGGGCTGGGGGCCGCGGCCCGGGTAGCGACCGCGCCAGCCACGACAACTACCGCCACTCCCACCCATCCCCGCGCTCCCGGATCTTCCGAAAGCGCGATCGCCGCGGTAGTCACAGCAGACACTGGTTCCAGATAGAGCAGCGTTCCCACCAACGCCACCGGAAGCCGGCCGACCGTCCACCAGAAGATCAAACCGGAGAGGCCGGTGAGGAAGAGGCCGAGCGCCAGCACCTTCCACCAGTCGGCGCCAACCAGACCCAAACCGCTCACCATCCACGGCGTTGTGACAGCCGCCGCCACCGCGAACTGCCAGCCGGCAACCGTGATCCCGGCGAGGCCGGCTGCGACCGGCTTGAGTGTGAGCAGTGAGATCCCGAGGGTGAGTGCACCCGCCAGCGCCCACATCACACCCTCGGCAGTAGCTCCCTCCCCAGTGTTGACTGCCAGTGCTGCCCCCCCCAAGCCCACCAGCAGCGCGGAGAAGGCCCGCAGCGAGAGAGGTTCACCCAGAAATCGGGCTGCAATCAGCGCCATCACAGGGGAAGCTGCGTAGATCACAACCAAGGCGACCAGCACCCGAGTGGACTTGATGGCTTGAAAGAAGCAGAGCCAGTGCGCCACCAGGGAGACGCCTGCCACCAGGAAGCGTCTGCGGTGGAGCTGAGACGGCAGTCGCAACCCCCCGCGCAGAGCGGCCACCCCCAGCAACAATGGAGCGGCTGCCCACACCCTCAGCGCGACCAACTCCATCGAAGGAAGGTCGACCCCACGCACGATCAGCGGGATCACTCCCCAGGTTGAGGCGAGGGCGCCCAGTATGATGGCTGCTCGCCGAGTTGGGTTCACCGACCGCTCAGCCTATCGGTGACGGGCCAGTGGACTAAGCCAGCAAGTCACCCTCCATGCCTCTCGGGTAGACTGTCCCGAATGGGGTTCGAAGCGCATCCCGTCACCAAGGAGCGCTGGTCTGACCTGGTCGAGCTGTTCGATCGGCCCAATGTTCGAACCTGCTTTTGCATGTTCTACCGGAAGACCGGAACCGACACCGGCTCTGGCCTCGAGAACCGAAGGGCAATGAAGACTCTGGTCGACCGGGGCACCGTGCCAGGCCTGATTGGATACGAGAACGGAGTCCCGGTGGCATGGGTCTCGCTCGGGCCCCGCCAGGACTACTCGAAACTACGCCGGTCGGTTGTCATGAAGCCCGTTGACGACCGACCGGTGTGGTCCATCGTGTGTTTCTTCGTCGACCGGAGCGCCCGTGGGCGGGGCCTTTCAGAGCGGATGCTTCGAGCAGCAATTGACTACGCACGATCGTGCGGCGCCCGCCTGCTGGAGGCCTATCCGGTGGACAAGGACGAACCAAGCCACCCGGATGACATGTTCCACGGCGCCAAGTCCATGTACGACCGGGCCAGGTTCCGGGAGGTGGCTCGGCGGAAACCCACCCGACCGGTGGTGCGCAAGGCGCTTCGGCCCGGTAGCTCTCCTGCTGAACCGTAACTGCTAGGCCTGCTCCACGAACCAGATGTCGGGAGCACCGGCCACGCCGGCCCTCCCCATCGCCTCGCGCAGAGCCTCGGAGCCGGCGAAGGACTTGGCAGCCTCGATGGAGTCGAAATCGTGGTATACAGTGATCTCCAAGCTGTCATCGACGTTGCGATAGACGCCATCTGCCTTGACTCCCATCGACTTCCGCTCGGCCTCGAACTCGTCATAGGTTTTCCGCCACTGCGAGTAATCCTCAACATCATGACGTACAAACAAACGAGTCATAGCAGTTCTCCTCTTCTGGCAGCGGCCCTTTGCCTGCCCTTTGGTCGGATAATAGGCTAGCCGGACCGGGACGATGAGATCGGAGGGAAGCGATGGCGGTCGTGCGCGTATGATGCGCACCCGGCCAGACGCGCGACCTCTGCTTTCCTAACTCTCGCTCAAGGCGTGGCGCCGGCGCGCCACCCGCATCGCAATCCGGGTAACGCCAAGCACTGTCAACCCGATCAGGCTGACCGGAACGATGATGGCGGCTGCCACCAACAGGAAGGCGAAGGTTGCCACCAGCACCCGGCGGGCCTCGTCGAAAGCCCGACTCACTTCACTCGGCTCCACCGGAATCGGGTTGATCACGTCAGCCGGGATCTCCGTGAGCGAGACAGTGAGCGTTGCGAAATCGGTGCGGCTGCCCAGGTAACGGAGGCGCCCTTCGATCTGCTCGATGGTGGCCTGCACTTGTTGCAGATGACTGCGCACCGTCACCGCCTCATCGATGGTGGTTGCCTTGGCCATCAGCTGCAAGTAGAAGGCCTCTTCTGCCTCCCAGTGCTGCCGCCGGGCTTCCAGGTCGAAGAACTCCTCGGTCACGTCTTCTCCCAGCTGGTTGAGCGTTATCCGTTCACCGAAGGCAGAAGCTCGCTTGATCGCCTCCTCGAAGTGCTGAGCAGGGATCTTGAGAGTGGCCGATCCCAGCAAGTAGCGCTTTCCGTCGATCTCCTCGGAGCTTGTGTTGGCTCCTCCGATGTAACCGCCAAGATCAGCCACCAGCGTGCGCAGGTCCTGCCAGCGCTGCTCGAAGGAACCCTCCTCCACCCGCAGCTCGAGCGTGGCGTCTCGGATCACTTTGGCGTCGAAGGACGGCAGCGGTTCCAATACCGGCTGCACAGCAGTCACCAGCTGCCCCCGCTGGTCAACGCCAGCGTCAAAGCCTTCCCCAAGGTTGTTCGAGCCTGCGATATTGCGGGCGGTTGGGACTACGGTGGTCGCAGCCGCAGCGGTGGTTGTAAACGAATCATCGCCCCCGCTACAGGCGGCGATGGCGAGGGCAACCACCAAGCCCAACGCTGCCATTCTTGGTTTCATCAGAGTCTCCTTGTTTCAGATTGAAAAGATTCACATGAGCCTTCCGGCTCTGCCGTTGAGACGCCGACCGGCACCTGCGAAGTTCCCGCCAAGGACTTGGCGGCCGCCCCGCCCGGACGGACTAGTCCGCTCCCGGCCAGCGTCTAAACCAGGGGCCATACCTTGCCGACAAACTGGTAACGGCTGGCGGCCATCCACCTCCGCCGGATGCGTTGGAGAGTTTCCCTTCCTCGGGCTCCTCCTCAGATGCCGTCAGTCGAGAGAAGGCCCTCCTAACCGGGGGGCCTTCTTGCATGGCCAGCACCCTCCGAATGATGCTCGGCCGAGGGTGATTCGGGCCCCGGTCAGTAGACCGTCAACAGTGGCCTTGCTATCGAACATGTGTTCGATTAGCCTAGTGGGGTGGAGGGTCGCGCCACCATCTTGCACGCCGACCTTGATGCGTTCTACGCATCGGTCGAACAACTACTGAACCCCTGGCTGCGAGGAAGGCCGATCGCGGTCGGAGGCGGAGTCGTCCTCGCAGCTTCTTACGAGGCCAGGAAGTTCGGGGTGCGGGGCGGGATGCCGGGTCGTCAAGCCCGGGAACTGTGTCCCCAGCTGCAGTTCGTGCCGGGGCACTTCGCTGAATACCAGCGTTTGGCCGACCGGGTGGTCGACGTTTTCACAGATTTCACGCCAGAGATCGAGCGCATCTCGATCGACGAGGCCTTCCTGGAAGTTGCAGGAGCGGCGCGGCTGTTCGGTACGCCGGAGCAGATCGCGGCGGCGATACGCGGTCGGGTGCGAGAGGAGATCGGGTTGCCGGTCTCGGTCGGAATCGCAAGCACCAAGCATTTGGCAAAGATCGCTTCGCAGGTCGCCAAGCCCGATGGGCTGGTGGTGGTGGAGCCTCACCGGGAGCTCGAGTTCCTACATCGGTTGCCGGTGGAGCTGGTGTGGGGAGTGGGTCCGGTCACTCGGGAGAAGCTGTCCAAGTTGGGGATCGCCACCATCGGCGCCGGCGGGTGCACCAGGGACGTGGCTGCGGCGGCGGCTGGGCGATGCCGCCGGTACTCGGTTGAGCTGGTTGGCCATGAACCAGGATCCGCGGCTGGTCCAGCATCCCGGCCGAGCCCGCTCGGTCGGCGCCCAGTCGGCGCTCGGACGAAGGCAGGCGGGCGAAGTTGTCTCCCGAGTCATACGCCACCTCGCCGATCGCGTCGGCGGACGCCTGCGGAGCCGCAATCGGGCTGGCCGTACGGTTACCGCCCGAGTGCGCTTCGCCGACCTGAGGGCGGTGACCCGATCCATCACCCTTCCCGCTCCGATCTCCGCCACTCCCACCATCGCAAGTGTGGCAGTCGAACTGGTGCAAGGCGCGCTGGCTGATCATCCGCAGGAGCGGGACATCAGCCTGCTCGCCGTCTCCCTCTCCCAACTCAGCTACGAGTCGGCCCTCCAGCTCGAGCTGCCGCTGGCGATGGGCGACGAGGCCCGCCGTCCCGGTACCGAGGCGGGTGCCGCTCGCTGGGCGCTGGACCGGGCAGTCGACGCGGTTCGCCTCCGTTACGGGCGCCAGTCGGTCGGCTACGCCTCGGTCGCCCTGATTGAAACCGGCTTGGTGCCAGAGGAGTTCCGGGAACTGGCGCAAACACCCGACCATCCTTGGGATGGCTCCACCGCAGCGCCGTCTCATCGCTTTGGGGCAAGCTGATCCCCCAACCAGGCCGGCTCCGTCAGGAACCGAGCAGGTTGCGACCGGCGGTCAGCAGCATCGCCATCCCGATGACGGTTACTACCACTCCCATGGCCGCCGGGAGGACCGCCGTCAATCGGGGCAGCCAGGTCGCGGTCGACATCTTTCGGATCCCGAAGCGGGTGGCGGCTACTAGACCCAGTCCGACCGCCACCATTGCGGTTGCCATTCCCACGCCGAAAGCCGCCACCAAAGCGAGCCCGAACTCGACTCGGCCCAGGTTGACCGCCCCCAACAGCAGGACCACCGCCGAGGCAGAAGGCAACAGCCCTCCGGTCAGGCCGAGCGCCACCAGACCCTTCCATCCGATCCCGCTCGACACTTCTCGGGAACCGTGATCATGATCATGGTGATGGCCATGGCGATGCGCCGCCTGGTGACGGATCCGCCTGATGGTTCGCACCATCAGCCCGATGCCGATCGCCAACACGATCAGCCCCGATACAACCGACGCATAGGGATACACCCGCTCCGGGCGAAACGATCGGGTGGCGGCTACGGTTGCCAGCCCCAACGCCAGCACTCCCACGGTGTGGGAGACCGCTACCGACAAGCCCAAGCCCAAAGCCTGCTGGACGGTCCCCCGGTTTCCAACCAGGTAGGCGGCCATGATGGTCTTGCCGTGTCCGGGGGCCAGTGCGTGGCCGGCGCCGAGGGCGACCGCGGCAGCGAGAGCCAAGAGAGCCGCCCCGGTTCCGAGGTCGCCCCGGGAGATCAAAGAACCGAGCGCATCCATGGGGGTACCGGTGGCCGGGACCGCAACCGCAGGCGACACCGAACCATCGCCGACTCCGATGAGGACGACCCCGCTACGGACATCGAGGGTGGCAGCGGTGAGATCCTTCGGGTAGGCGGTGAGGCGAGCGCTCACCGAGGTGGATGGGAGCTCAGAGGAGATGGCGATCCCGTCGGAGCCTGCCACTATCTCGCGCCATCCGATCCGCTCGGCATAGTTGTTGTTCTCGACTTGGAGCGAGCTCCCGCTGCCCTCGACGCGGTAGCTACATTCCAGCCGCAGGGTCACCAGCCCGGCCTGGCCCTCAGGAAAGCTGAGCGCGGTCCCCGTACCTGTCAGCACCAGAGACTGCTCGTCGAACGAAACGCCGATGCCGCCCGATAGCTCCGAGCAGGCGGTCTGGCGGTAGGCCTCCTCCTCGGGTTGGGACACCTGGTCGTCGTCATTGGTGTCGATGACTCGGCGCTCCTGAAACGCCGGGATCTCGGCCAAGTCGAGCACGTAGTCGATCTCGACCCCGGCCGGTCCGACCATCACACCGAGGAACTGATTGGTGGTGAAGTTGCCCAAAGGGTGGGCGAAGCCGATGGCGGGGATTGCGACCAGCCCGCAGGCGATCATCACGGCGGCGGCCATGCGCCTCACCGACCAGCCTCCGCCAGCATCTGAGCTGCTTCGACCGAGTACAGCGGATGGAAGGCCGGGTTCAACTCGAGGGCGGCGGCGAGATCGGCGGCGGCTCGCACCTTGTCGCCGAGTGCAAGCGAGATCGCCCCGGAATGGAACAGGAGCTGGGAGTCCCGGGTCCCCAGCGCCAACGCTTTGTCCATCGCCTCCCTTGCCTCCGATGCCCGACCCAAGTGGTAGAGCGCCCAGGCCAGAGTGTCATAGCCGTAGACATCCCGGCGCACCTCGAGACCGGTCTCGGCCAGGGAAAGCGCTTCTCCGGCTTTACCGTGCTCGGCCAGGTAGAGGGCGAGAGTGCGGTCGTAGACACCACCCGCCAGCTCGGCGATCACCTCCACGGTGGCGTAGCGGTCGGCGGCCAACTCGGACTCGCCGGCGATGGTGTACAGGTCGCCGAGAGCGATCATCAGCTCGGGGCGGGGAATGGCGGTGGCCGCCGTCTCGTAGAGTTCGATGGCACGATCCAGATCGCCGCCGGCGGCGCTGAGCTTGGCTCGACCGGCGAGGGCCGACCAGTAACCGGGGAAGAGGTCGAGCCCCGCCTGGTAGCGGCGATCCGCCTCGGCCAGCCGCCCTATCGAGAAGTTGAGGTCACCCAGCCGCACCTGGAACCAGGCCGCCTCCTCTCCTACTCCACCCGCCGCGAGATGAGCGGCGGTCGCCCTCTCCATCTGCGCGATCGCCTCTTCCACCTTGCCGGCAAGTTCGTCGAGGTAGGCCAGGCGGGCGGCCAGACCGGGCGAGCCCGAGGCGGCTGCCTGCTCCGAGTAGGCAGCTGCCGCCCCTTGATAGTCGCCGGTTGCCACCAGCACGTCGCCGACCAGGACCAGAGCGCCGAGGCGAGGGTTGAGGTCCTGGGCCCGGCGGGCAGTCGTCAGCGCCTCGTCGAAGCGGTGGAGAACCGAGTAAACCGAGGCAAGCGTGGACACCGCAGGGGCGTAGTCGGGTTGCTGGGAAAGAGCTTCCTCGAGGGCCGACTCGGCTTTGGCTAATTCGGCGATATCCCCCGTCTCCCGGCTGCGCCGAAGCTCCAGCTGAGCCAGCAGGGTCAGGTTGATCGGGTTGGGATCGGCCTCGACCCGGCCCAAGAAGAGAGTGATGGCCCCAGAGGTGTCCGGGAGAACACCGATCCGAGACAGATCGGGGTAGCTGTCGTGGTTGGCGGACGGCAGCAGGCTGGGAACGACGACTGCCGCCGCCGCCAATGCCAGCACGATCAGAACGCTTCGAATCCTCATGATCCGTCGTCACCTGGGGGGGGGCGGCCGAGGCCGCCTCCCCAGGTGCAAGTTGTTAGTTGGCCGGAGCCAGGTAGGGAAAGGTGTTGCTGAAGACTGAGTCGTTGTTAGCGCAGTCGGTGGTCACCGCCCCGTTGGTGACGATCCCCAGCTCGGCGTCGATCACGTCGTCCGCCAGCTTTCGCCCGTTGAGAAAACCGGTGGCCGAGGAGAAGTCGACGGTGAGAACGTCGGGCAGCAGGATGTCGGTGAGGGCGTCAACCGTGGCGTTACCCGCCCCGTAGAAGATCTCCAGGGTGTCGACCACCTCACTCCGGAAGTCGCGCTGATCGTGTTGCGGCTTGCCAGCGTTGAAGGCGTTTCGCTGCGACGGCTCCGAACCTGCCGGTTCGAAGATGTTGTTGGGGATGAACACGGTGTTGATGGCAGGTCGGCCCATCCGATCGATCTGTTTGTCGTCGAGCCTGGTGCGAGCCCAGATGCCTACGGTGCCCTCCAGCTCCGACGCCGGGAACTCGAAGACGATCGCCTGGGTGTTGGCTCCGGCGAAGAAGTTGCTAGCCGGAGTTGGGTCCCCCGGCTCTTCGTTGGCGCCGCAGCTGAAGTCCGAGGCCAGGAAGTTGGCCAGGTCGAAGAAGAACGGGTCGTCAAACGTCCCCGCGGTGACCTTGACAGGGCCAAGATCGGTGGTGGTTCCGGTGACGCCTCTGACCTTGAGACCGCCTCCCTTGATCTTGAGCCTCCAGGTCTGTTCGCCATTCCCGTTGGGCTCCCCGAAGGTGATGCGCGCCCAGTCATCGGGCTTGGCGTCGCCGTCGGTGTCGGCCAGGAACTCGTACTTGGCGTCCGGATGGAACCCGGTCAGCCCTCCTGGCAAAGCGCCGGCCAGCGGGTTGACCGACATGATCAAGACTGCTTGGCTGGGATCGGCCGGCGACTGAAAGGCGTAGACGTCGTTGATGTCGAGCCGGGTGTCCCCGCCCGGGGGCGTCAATCCGGGGGCGTCGAGATGGTCGGCGGCCAGCAATCCGACCGGGCCGGATCCCGCCAGCGCCGTCAAACCGGCGACGGCCATGGCGACAGCCACCTTTCTATTGATGCGCACACGCATGATTACTCCCTTCGGTACGGAACGTGCTTCGTTTCCCACTGGTTGAAGCGGTGCTCTTGGTCCCCTCCCAAGCGAACCTTGATTCCCCCTACGTGGGAAGGCAATCCTATGGGTGGCATGTGGTTATTGCAACCCAGGAAACGACGAGACGGGTCCGGCGAACAGAGGTCCCTGACTAATGTTTCTCAGCTCCTCTCGGCGGCCTTTTGCCCGGATCCGGGCCGCAAGCCGGCCGTAACGGCACCCCCGGCCCGCCGGGGTGAGATCTTATTTTTTGGTTAACTCCGGACGGTGGGGGCACTACGAGCCAAGGCGTGCGGGTTTGCGGGGCGCTCGCCTACGCGGTTGAGTCTTCTAGGCAGGCGCCCATTTCAATTTCGACGGGTTGACGAACCGTAACGCGACTACCGCGCGCCCTTCAGGTTCGCCGGAGTGGCGTCCCTAGCCGATGAACATACGAATGTCGTCGCAGAAGTCGCGGCCTTCGCTCTCGTTAAGTCCGGTCGACCCTTTGACCACGCCCAGAAACTCAAGGAATTCGTCGTCTTCCGGGTCGGTGGGAGTGCCGTTGTGGTCGATGAGGAACTCGTATCGGACCATGCCTGGATCGCGAAACAGCAGCTTGCCGTCCGGACCGTAAATTCTTTGGCCACCGGCGGCATTCACCAGGATGGTGAGGGTGCCGTCACCGTTGTCGGTCACCTTCAGATCCTTTTTCGACGCCATTGAAGACCGAGGTAAACGACTTGTCGTTCGCCAGGTTGGTCCACGAAACGGTGCCATGGACCGTGTTGGAGAAATATGCGAGCTCGGCGGAGCCATGGGAGTTGATCATGAAGTTGCCGCTGACGTCGAAATCCTCTCGCACCATGAGGCCGGGGTCACCGAGGTCTGGATCATCTTTGCAGAAGTCCGTGAAATCGTCACTGCCAACGTCTTGAAAGTGCTCTCGAAACAGCGGCTTGGCGGCGGCGGCCCCGACCGTAACCGACAAGGCCAACATTGTCAGCCCACCGACCAGGATCAACTTGCGTACCAGGTTCATGATGCCCTCCTTCTTACAAGCTCCGGGAGAAAGGCCGAACCTGAACCCGCCCCCCTTGGTCGGAACCCTACTACTCCGGGCGGCCGCCTGCAACCACCGCCACCGTGGGAGGGGGCCGCCAACCGGCCCCCTCCTCGAACCCTCAGGTCTTGACGTAGAGGTTCTCGCCCTCGACGACCTTGTTGAAGTTGATATGGCCGGGGATCACCAGCCGGATCCCCTCGGCGGCGCTGGCCGGCGGCTTGCCGATCAGACAGTAGATCGTCAGTTGTCCTTCGACCGAGCCGACTGAGTCCACCTCCAGTGTGACGTCGAAGACGACCCGGCCGCCGCAGAAATTGTCCGGGAGAGTCTCGCCAAAGACGACGCCGCAGCCGTACGGCTGGAAGTCGACCAACCCGTCCACCGTATAGGTGCCGCTGATGTCGCCCCCACCAGCGAAGGTATGGGTGAATTCGCCCTCTCCCGAGGCGGACTTGGGATGAACACCGAACGTTCCCGCCCCGACCACCGCCACCGTGTCGCCGTTGGGCGCCATCGCCACGTTGGGGTGTTCGAGGAACCAGTCGTAGGTTGCCGACTCATTGTTAGGCGCGCTGGCCAGCGCCGAGCCAGGCGCCACCACCAAAAGCGCCAACACCAGTGACAACCCCAATCGTGTCTTTATCCGAGGCCCTGGCGCAGATGGCCAGTGAGAAAACCTTCCTACCAGGTTCATGATGCCCTCCTTCTTACAAGCTCCGGGAGAAAGGCCGAACCTGAACCCGCCCCCCTTGGTCGGAACCCTACTACTCCGGGCGGCCGCCTGCAAGTCGATTCAGCGGCTGGCGCCAGACGGGCTGGCGCACTGTCTAGGACGCCACCCAGAGATCGCGGTCGAGGTCGGCCACAGCATCTCCAGCGTGAGGGTGGTGCCCGCGGCCGGTCGGCTCGAGGCCGCTCTCGCGCGCTCGCAAACCGCCAGCGTTCCAGAGCCCGCGTCACCAGCAACAAACCAACCTGACTCTCAAAAGAGGTGGACCAAAAGGCGGGGTCCGGTCAGCACCACCTGGTGTCGGTACTTACGTCCGTGTTGCCGACCAACCGACCGACACTCAGTTGCCGGCGGGCGCACGGTTCACCGAGTGGTGCGGACGACCCGCCACATGGACCGAAACGCATGCCCAAGACCCATTCCTATGACTACGTTTACAGCACCCAGCCCAAATCCTCCGAGAAAGTCAGAGCCAGAGCCAGAAATAGCAGAGACCGTTATGGCCCACAGCAAGCTGCAGACAGTTAGGGCACCGATTCGGCCCCTCGTATTGGGGATAAGGCAGAGAGCGACCCCTGCGAGGATCATCGTTGGAATGATCATTTGGGTACTTGCCGCCCCTTCTCAATTGGGATCGTAATATTGTTTCAAATACAGTAGATAGCTTCGTGTGAGCTGTTCAAGATGCGCACCAGTCAGTGTTTCCGTAAGCGAGGCCGAATTCCACCGCGGTCCCGCGCTACCCCTCGATCATCGGTTCACACACTGGGTTCCAGCCCGTGAAGCTGGCATCGTCTGACCGCGCCACAATCGCTGTCCACCTGATCGTATCGCCTGGCTCAATTTCCATCTCCCCAGTTGCAGCGGCAACCGATAAGTTTCCCGTAGGCCCGGCCGCCAGCACCTGACACGAACCGGTGCCGCGTCGGGAACCGACGACTGGCGCAGTTACCAACACGCACTCGCTGCCAGCCGGCGCCGGCGAGAAACAATCGATGACTTGCAGATTCGCTGACTCAAATGCCGGATCAGCAGAGGTGGGCCCGCACGCGCCAAGGAGCAAGGTGGCGATCATTAGAGGCCGGCTGTTTGAGCGGCGGTTGTTCACCCGTCGACTTGAACCAATCTAGACCACCGTTTGGCGTTGGTGGCTCGCTCCTCGAGCGGCCCGCTGTCCGATCCGTACGGACGGCGCCCGGCGGCGATGGCAGCTTTGTACGTTTCTACCGCAGGGTCCAGAAGGCTTGCAATTCTGACTTTGTTCCCGTTTTTCTGAGCACTCAATAGAATCAGTGCATCCTGTGGTTCCTGCTCCGCAGGAGCGACCAGGGCCAGGATGTAGGCATCGCCCTCCTTCATCAGCGGGAAACCTTCGAGTTCATACGTTGTTTCACCGTCGACATAGCCGAGCTGTGACACTTGTATGGCCTTCGGTACGGAGCCCTTCAGCTCATCAAGCACCCGGACCCTAATGATAGAGCGATCCTCAACTCTTCGAACATAACTCTCAACCTCGCCCGCGACAACAAACGCTGCGTCGCCTGCAACGAGACCGGGGTCACCCACATCGTAAGCGAAATCCACTTGGATTGCCACCACTCTAGGCGCTTGAGCCGAACCACCCACGCCTCCCACTGCACCTGCCACCAAGCCCCCCACACCCACGGAGATTGCTAGCAACCATCTGCATCGCGTCAACATACTGACCTCAATCCCACCGGTCGGCGTAGTCGTTCTTGTCGTGTGTACCGAGGTAGGTCTGCGCCTGCATTCCCTGTCTCATGATCGATTCGGGCCAAGCCAGCGAATTATGATCGAAATCGAGTGCATGCCCCAACTCGTGGAGCGCCGTCTTCTTCTCGTAACTGAGAGTCCAACTTCCTTGATCGAAATATCGAGTGTTGAACTTGATGTTGTCGGCAAGTGTTGGCTGCCACGTGAACATGCCCGACCACGTGTCGCTGCTGTACTGGTCGAAGATCTCGAGGTCCTTCCACGTTAACCAGCTATCAGGAAGGATATCGACGCCTCTCGGCTCGGCGTTCCACGCCGATATGGCGTGACTCACAGCAGACGTGTACTTAGACGAGCTCGAGTAGCGAATCTGCGCTGGGCTAGTTGAGGAGTCAACCGAGTTCCCATACCACGTGAGGTGTGCATCTGCGGGCACGCTCAACGCCAAGACCAAGATCCCGAGAAGGGCGCTAGCTACAAACCTGCGCAGAGAGAGAGAGATTCATCGCGAGCCTCCGATCTTGGGTGGGCACCGGGGACCCTGACCAGGGATCACCGTGGTTGTCAAGCACCCATCGGGTCAGTGGCAGACCTCGAGGGCAGGCTTCGCTTAGGACACTACCGAGAGGTCGCGGCCGAGGTCGGCGAACAGAGTGAACTCGGCCAGGAAAGTCATGTCGACTTTGCCGGTGGCGCCGGATCGATGCTTGGCGATGAGAACCTCGGCCAGTCCCTTGCTCTCGATGTTCTCGGGGCGGTAGTACTCCTCGCGGTAGATGAACATCAC
>Ga0114938_1001063_pt1 | contig 19523 bp, 18 predicted proteins | sample AshMeaBigSpring_FD_88675 | JGI IMG/M metagenome (GOLD analysis project Ga0114938, IMG submission 88675) | Groundwater microbial communities from Big Spring, Nevada to study Microbial Dark Matter (Phase II) - Ash Meadows Big Spring | ecosystem: Environmental > Aquatic > Deep subsurface >...
ATCCGGAACCGCGGTGGGCGGTGCCGGTGTCGTCGCGGCGGGAGCCACGGTGGTAGCCGGCGGCGTGGTGGTGGCAGCCGGCGGAGAGGTCGTCACCGAAGGTGGCAAACTGGTGGTAACCGGCGGCGTGGTGGTGGCGGGCCGAGTTCGGGGGGGGGTAGTGGTACTGGTGGCGGCTGCCGCCTCGGCCTCCAGCCGGCGCAGCTCCTGCACGTGATACTGCTGCGCCAGTGAATCGAGCCCGGCCTGGGCGACAGCCAATTCTCGGCTCAGTTCCACGCTGATAGCCGCGATCTCTTGGTTGACCCCTTCCTGTTGATCGAGGGTCGCTTGCAGTTGGCTCCCAGCAGCAGTGACGTTCGCCAGAGTTTGGTCGAGTCGGGCAAGCAGCAGATCGTCGGCTTCGGCCTGATACCGGGCATAGGTGGCGGCCAGCAACGGTTCCTGAGATCCGATGATGGGAAACATCCGGGGACCGAGGGCGGCGCCGGTATACAACTCGATGGCTCGCTCCCTGGCTGACACCTGGGCGGCTTCCAGTTCCCGGCCCGCCTGCTCCAGCTGGGCCTGAACCACGACCATCTGATCCGCCAGCACGGACTGGCGTGCATAGGCCACCCGAAACGCCTCGGCCTGGATCTGCAAGCGGGCGCGCGCTGCGGCTACCTCTTGCTCGGCCTTGGCGATGTCATCCGGGGTGACTTGAGCCAAGCCGGGAACAGCCAGCGTCAGCCCAATCAATGCCAGCAGCAAGCGCCTCATGCCGATTCCACACTCACCGCACCCGCCTCGGAGAGACGGACGCGACCATCGACTGCCAGCTGCCTTAGGTGGGCGAGCACCGACTGTACGGCAACCGGGCGCAGCAAGGGCTCCAGGTCTGGGTAAATGGCTTCGACGATCTCTTCGAGAGTGCTAGCTCCTGACTCGACCGAGGCCGTGATCTGTTGATGACGGGCGAGCCGGTGCGCAATGGTGGCTGAGACAACCGCCACCGGATCGGTTATGGCATCGCCATGCCCGGGGTAGATCACCCGCAATGGAAGCCGGACCACCCGAGCCAATGAGTCCAAATAGGCGGCCAGGTCCTCGATCACAACGGTGGAGTCTCCCTTGAGCAGGTCACCCGCGAAGAGCTGATCCTCGGCCACGAAACAGGTGTGTTCGGCCGTGTGTCCGGGGGTGTGCATGCTGACCAGGCGCTCCTCTCCCACCTCGATCGCCTCACCATCGGAGAGAGTACGGAAACCCTTGATTGTCCCCGGAACTGAAACTGGAACGGCGAGAAAGGCGGAGAGCTGCTCGGCTAGACCGAGGTGGTCGAAGTGGAAGTGGGTCACCAGGATCCCAACCGGCCGGCTTCCGGCGACCGCGTTCACGATGGCTGCCAGATGCCGATCGTCCTCGGGGCCGGGATCGATAACAAGGCAAGCACCGCCGGACGCGACCAGGTAGGTATTGGTCCCAGCCCCAGTGAACGGACCTGGATTGGGTGCGAGAATCCGACGGACGTGCACGCGCTCTCCCGTTAACGGAGCGCGGACCTTAGTGGACCCTTTCGCAGTCAGTCCAGCCCGGTGCCCTAGCCGATCGGCCGAGACCCCAGCATCCGCACAAAGATAGGCTGAGGGGATGCAGCTGCGAGAACTCCCCTCGGTCGAAGCGCTAGCGCGCCGTCTGGCGGGCGGATCTGAGCTTCCTCAATTGCTGGTGGTGGAGACGGTCCGCCAGGTGATCGACGAAGCCCGCCTGGCGATCCGCCAAGGCGAGTCGGGTTTCGATCCTGAGTCGGTCGCCAGAAACCGGCTGACGAGTTTGGGCAGTATGCGGCCGCAACGAATTATCAACGCCACCGGCGTTCTCCTGCATACCAACCTGGGACGGGCACCCCTGCATCCGTCTGCCACCACCGCCAGCCAGATCGGAAGCGCCTACTCCAATCTCGAACTCGATCTGGGAGATGGCAGCCGGGGCGGGCGAGGCAAATATGGGGAGCGGTTGCTGGTGACCCTGACTGGGGCCGAGGATGCACTGGTAGTCAACAACAACGCCGCCGCCTTGCTGCTCGCCCTCGCCGCTTTGGCATCCGGTCGCGAAGTGATCGTGTCGCGCGGCGAGCTGATCGAAATTGGGGGTGGGTTTCGGCTCCCGGAAGTGATGGCAGCCTCAGGAGCATGGCTGGTGGAAGTAGGCACCACCAATCGCACTCATGGCGACGACTACTTGCGGGCCCTCACTTCCTCCACCGCAGCCATCCTCAAGGTGCACACCTCGAACTACCAGGTGGTCGGATTCACCGAGGAGGTGGGCCTCTCCCAGCTAGTCGCGCTAGCCAGGCCAGTGGGAGTGCCGGTGATCGCCGACGTTGGGAGCGGGTTGCTCGACACTCACCCGTCCTGGCTGGCTAGCCCACCTCCTACGTGGTTGGCGAGAGAGCCGGGAGTCCACCAGGCGCTGGAAGCCGGCGCCGAGCTGGTGGTGTTCTCCGGAGACAAAATGCTGGGTGGTCCCCAAGCTGGGATCGTGGTCGGCAAGCAGGCTCTTGTCGACCGTCTCCGACGTCACCCGATGGCGCGGGCCGTGCGGGCCGACGCCGCCAGGTTGGCGGGGTTGGCTGCCACGCTCGAGGTTTACGCGCACGGATGTGCGCTCGAGCTCCCCTTCTGGAAAATGGCAACGCTCAGCTACCAAGAACTCGAAGCCCGGGCGACCAAGCTGCTGGCGACGAGTGAGGTCGACGGACGGATCGAGGAAGGCGCCTCGCTGGTGGGGGCGGGTTCGGTCCCCGGACAGTCCCTCCCCTCGCCGGTGGTGGTAGTCGAAGGTGGAGAGGTTGCTTTCGGGCGGCTGCTGACAATGGAGCCGGCGGTGGTGGCGAGGCGACAACAGGGTGAGCTGGTGGTCGATCTACGGGCGGTGGATCCTGCCGACGACGACCTACTGGCCACCGCGCTGCGGACCGCATGCCGATCGTAGGAACAGCTGGGCACGTCGATCACGGCAAGTCGTCCCTGGTGCTGGCACTCACTGGCCGCGACCCCGACCGCTGGGAGGAGGAAAAGCGCAGAGGCCTTACCATCGACCTGGGTTTTGGCTGGTGCTCGCTGCCGAGTGGGATCGAGGTCGGATTCGTGGATGTTCCCGGCCACCAACGATTCGTCAAGAACATGCTGGCCGGGATCGAAGCGATCGATGTCGCGTTGTTTGTAGTGGCAGCCGACGAGGGATGGAAACCCCAGTCGGAGGAACACCTGGGCGTGCTGGATCTGCTCGGGATCCAAGCCGCAGTGGTTGCGCTGACCAAGGTGGATCTGGTCTCTGCGACGGGTCGAGCCGCGGCCCGAGAAGCGGCGACAGCTCGACTGGAAGCAACCGCGCTCGCCAGCGCCGAGATCGTCGAAGTCTCGGTTGTGACTGGAGAAGGGCTGCAGGAACTGCAAACTGCGCTGGACAAGGCGGTCGGCAAGGCCCGGGTGCCGGATTGGGACCAGCCCCGCTTGTGGGTGGACAGAGTGTTTGCTGTGCCAGGGGCCGGAACCGTGGTGACAGGAACTCTGGTCGAAGGAACTCTTCGCCAGGGGGACGAGCTGATGGCCTGGCCGGCTGGAGTAACCGCCAGGGTGCGGAAACTGGAACGGCACCAACGAACCGAGTCAGAAGTCGGTCCCGGCAACCGGACCGCAGTCAACCTGGTCGGAATCGACCGCAATCAGCTGGAGCGGGGCTCGATGCTGGGTCGGGTGGGAGGGTGGCGAACCGCTGCCCGCCCGCTGGTGGATCTACGCACGGTAAGGGGCCTGCCTACCCCGCTCCGGGAGCGAGGCGCCTTCCACCTCCACCTGGGAACCCAAGCTCAACCGATCGGTCTCCACCTCTTGGAAGGGTTCGAACTGGAAGGCCGGGGGGGGGCGCGGCTAGTCCTGAGCCAACCGCTGCCGCTGGCAGTGGGTGACCGCTTCATCATTCGAGAGGTTGGTCGCCAAGCAGTGGTGGCGGGAGGGGTGGTGCTAGATCCATCCCCGCCGGCTCGGCTACAGATAACACAGCTGGGCGAATGGCGCCAGCTGATCGGGCTCTCCCCCCACCGCCAGGCGGCCGGGTTGTTGGAGTTGCGAGGACGCGAGCGGATCGACATCCTGGCGGCTCACACTCGGGGCGGCGTCCCTCCCCCCGAGAGAGTATTCGGCGAGACCGCCTTGTCGGTGACAACGTTTGCCCAATTGCGAACTCAAGCTGACCAATTGATTCGCGACTTCCAACAGTCCAACCCGCTGCGGCCGGGAATGCCGAAAGCGGAACTGGCAGGGCGGGTAGGACTCCCCTCCGCAACCCTGGAGGCAGTGCTCGCCTCGGATGCTGGGTTAGTTGACGAGGGTGTGACCGTTCGCAGCACCGACTTCTCCGCCAACCTCAGTCCGGCAGATGCGGCGTCGTGGGAGGCGGCGGCGGCTCGGTTGGCTGCTGGTGGGTGGGCGGTCCCCCGGATTGCAGATCTGGGACTGTCAACCCCCTTGCTGCACGCGTTGGTTCGGGAAGAACAGCTGGTTCGGGTAGGCCAAGAGTTCGCCTACCTCCCCAGCCAACTGGACGAACTAGGTGCATTGTTGACGAAACTGCCGGACGGGTTCACGGTCGCCCAGTTCCGAGATGCCGCCGGGCTGAGTCGCAAGTACGCGGTGCCTTTGCTGGAATTCTTTGATCGAGCAGGACTCACGCTGCGCAACGGTGATCTCCGTTCAGTTAGAGCAGCCCGCGCTGGATGAGCAACTGGCGGCGCTCCAGCTCGGTGTAACCACCCCAGATCCCGTACTGCTCGCGAATCATGAGCGCATATTCGCCGCAGGGACTTTGTACCGGACACACCCAGCAGATTGCCTTGGCTCGTTCCTCACGACGCTCCCGATCCTCTTTGCGCTCGGTGGTGCTAGGGGGGAAAAAGAGATGGGCTTGGTTCCCCTTGCACAATCCGTGTTCCTGCCATGTCCTGCTCTGTGCCGTAGCCAACTTCCGCCTCCTCCTGTGGATGCGCTCGCCGCGCGGTGGTAACCAGCGAAGCTAGTCGGGCTCGGGGAGGACGTCCAGGAGATTATTTCCAGATCCCGGCTCGACCTCGAGCAGGGTGCCCCGAATCCCAACCACGATCACCGAGTCACCCGGTCGGATCCCGGCCGCCCGGTGAGCGGTGGCCGGCCAACGGGATCCCTCCAGGGAAACCACCCCGTCTGGGGTGAGTTCGGTGGCGGCGGTCCCCACTCTCCCGAGCAAGTGGCGACGACCAATGGTCGGGGTCGAGAAGCGGGCCCTTGCCACCGTCGTCATCCCAACCAGAAAGAAGACGGCAACGCCGGCCACTGTTAGCAGAATCGCCCAGCTCGAGACCGGGAATTCGGGTGGGCCGGGAGAGAGGCCGAGGCCGCCACCGATCAGCGCTGCGGTCCCCGCCAGAGTTAGCCAGCCATTCCGCCCGCGCTGGAACCCGACTACGCAGAGCAGCATCCCAACCAGCACCAACCCCAACCCCCATGCCCGCAATGGCAGCACGGCCCAGCCGTAGCCGGCCAGTACCAAGGCCAGCACCGCCACCCAGGCCGTCATCCCTACCCCCGCCGCGTAGAACTCGAAAGCGGCCAGTGAGAGCCCGGCACACAGAAACAGGAACACGCCCTCAGGCCGCGACGCCAGATCCAGCAGACGGGTAAGGAGATCAGGTTGGTGAAGACGGATCAGGGCCGCGTCTGTGGTGTGCAATGTGTATGGCAGACCGCCGATCTCCAGCTCGAGTCCGTCGAGGGCCACCCGTACCACCGAGAGGGCGGGTGGGATGGCATCGATAACCCCCTCGATCGGGCCGTCCACCACCACTTTCTCTGCCAGTCGAGGAGGAAGTGCAGCGTCTCCTGGCTTGGCCGCCGGCGCGTACCCGATCTCGACGCCGGGGGCAGCCAGACCCACGTGGGCAGACCCCAGCAGTTCAACCACCAACCCGTACCCGCGGGCAGGAGCCGGGCCAACCCACGCCGCTACCGGAACCGAAGCGCTCCTTACCGCCTCCAGCAGTTCATCGAAGTTGTCTGCCACCACTGCAGTCGAGTCGATTTGCAGAACCACCACCTCGGCATCTACCGCAGCTTTGGTCAAGGCCCGCACCGCAAAGTCGACTTTCCGATCGGTGATGGTGCCATCCAGAACGATCACATCGATGGGAGGCCCGGTCTGAAGCGAAGCCGCCAAGAAGAGGGCGATGGCGAGCCGGGGCACGTACTGATCCTAGAACACGACCCTCTGCCGGATCCGCCTGCACTAGCGTTGCCCCGATGCTAAAGGTGATGCTGGTCGCAGACAGTGCCTGGGTGCGCAACCAGGTGCACGCCGCCCTCAGCCAGCCCGATACCGAAGTGGTATCAGTTGAAGATGGAAGCGGCGCCGTCCCAGCCGAAGCCGAGCACAGTCCTGCGGTGGCGGTGATAGACATGCAGGTGGGGACGATGGGAGGGATGGCAATCATCCGGCTGCTGCACCAGGCCGCCGCCCTCGAAGATCGCCCTCCGCTCCCGGTTGTGTTGTTGCTCGACCGCCGGGCCGACGCTTTCTTGGCCAAGCGAGCGGGAGCTCGGGCCTGGGTGCAGAAACCAATCGAAGCCCATCAGTTGCGTAGCGCGATCAGGGCCGTCGTCGAACCCAGCCACCCCCCCGCCGCTACACTCCCCGAGATCGGGACGTAGCGCAGTTTGGCAGCGCGCAGCGTTCGGGACGCTGAGGTCGCCGGTTCGAATCCGGCCGTCCCGACTCAGCAGATGCTGGTGAGGACTCTGCCAACCAGGGTTCTGGTCGATTGCCTTTCGCTCTATCCCGCGCTTTTTTTGGCCGAGTTCGTAGAGTGGCTCCCGTGCCTGATAACGCGCACTACGGCGGAGATCAACCTCCGCACCATCGCCAACCTGGCAGGCATTAGTTCGGCGCAGGCCTCACCCGTTCTCCCCAAACTGGTCCAGTTAGGACTAGTCCAGAGGCGCGAAGCACCTCCTTCTGCGCGGTTTCGCCTCGCTCGAGAGAACCTCGGCGCACGCTTCCTAGACGAGCTTGCGATGCTCCGCTCTACTGCGATCGGCGAAGTCAGGGCCTCGCTCACGACCTGGAACCGGTAGCCGTCAACGTGACCCTCTTCGGTTCGTTCGCTCGCGGAGAAGCACGAGCGGACAGTGACATCGATGTTCTCATCGTCCGGCGAACCGGCATTGCCGACGACGACCCAAGCTGGGCTGATCTGGTTGGCAAATTCAAGGATGTTGTCAGGGCGTTGACCGGCAATCTGGTCAACCTCGTCGAAGCAGATGAGAACGAGATCTCCCGGTTGCTTCGTTCTCGCCGCCCCCTCTGGAGAGCCGTGTCCAAAGCTGGCGCTGTATTGGCAAGTGAACCCAACCATCCGGAGGGCGGTCCCACCGATGCCTAAAGAGTTGCGGACCAAACGCGTTATTGACGCATCCATCCCGCCCTGCGAGTCAGGGCGAGTGAATCAGGTGAGGCGAGCGAGAATCTCCTAGCTGACGAGGTCGGACCGCGACGGCAGGGTCGTATCGGCAGGGTGGCCAGCTTCGAACGAACGGCCTCAAATCCGCCTCGAACGACCCGTCGGCGAGGCGACCCCGAAGGTTCGCTTAGCAGTTTTGCCGGCAGCGGGTTGTCAGCGAGACCCACCAGGCTTAGCGAGCGCCGCTCGCCTTCTACCCCAGCAGTTCGGCGATCTGGACCGCGTTGAGGGCGGCGCCCTTTCTGAGGTTGTCTCCCACCGCCCACAGGTTGATCCCACCCGGGGAGCCAAGAGTCGGCCTGACGCGGCTCACCAGCACATCGTCGAGGCCGGCGGCGTCGAGGGGCGTTGCCACCCGATGGCTCCACACCCGTACACCCGGCGCCTGCTCCAGCGCGGCCAACGCCTCGGCTGGCGAAAGCGGGCGCGAGAAGCGGAGCGTCGCCGCCACCCCGTGTCCAACCATCACCGGCACCCGCACCACGGTGGGTTCCACCGCCAGTTCCGAGAGTCCGAGGATTTTTCTCGACTCATCCCTCAGTTTCATCTCCTCGTCGGTGTAGCCGTCTGCGGCGGGGTTGCCGGCCCACGGGACAACGTTCCAGCCGATCGGCCGCGGGTATACGTGGTGTTCCGGGGTTTCCCACCCTCCGGTTACCAGGGTGTCGGGGGCGCCTTGGAAGAAACGGACTTGGCGGGTTAGCTCATCCATTCCCTTTTGCCCGGAGCCAGATACCGACTGATAGGAGGTGGCGGTCAGCGAGGAAAGTCCGGCTGCTCGGTGTAAGGGTGCCGCCGCCATTGCCAGCACCATGGCGGTGCAGTTGGGGTTGGCAATGATTCCCCGCTGAGACTTGATTGCTTCGTCGTTCACCCCCACCACCACCAACGGCACCGAGGGGTCCATCCGGAAGGCCGAGGAGTTGTCGATTACCACTGCCCCGGCCTGGGCGAAGCGGGGAGCAAAGGCACGGGACCGATCCCCCCCCGCCGAAAACAGCGCGATCTCGATCCCCTTGGGATCTGCCTCTGCCAGGTCCTCCACCACCACTTCCCCGAAAGCGGTCTCTAGCTTGCGGCCCGCTGAGCGGGAGGATGCGAACAGGCGAAGCTCATCGACCGGAAAGCGGCGAGAGGCGAGGATCTCGAGCATGGCGCGCCCGACTGCTCCAGTCGCTCCCACCACAGCCACCGAACGACCGCTCATGCTCCCACCTCGATGAGGGTGGCGAGGGGTGGTTGGAATTCCTGGTGGAGTGCTCGCACCGCCTCGGTCAGCTGGTCAGAACGAATCACGCACGAGATCCGGATGGCGGAAGTCGAGATCATCTCGATGTTGATGTTGGCGTCCGCCAGTACCTTGAACATGCGGGCGGCGATCCCCGGATTAGAGCTCATCCCAGCCCCGATCAGGCTGACCTTGGCCACCCCCGAGTCGAGATCAACTCCGCCTGCCCCCAGCTCGGCCACCAGGCTTTCGCAGATTTCCCGCGCCGGGCGGGCATGATCGGTGCCGACCGTGAAACTGATATCGGTGTGGGCATCCACCGAAGTGTTCTGCACGATCAGGTCAACATTGATCCCGGCCTCGGCCAGGGCTCCAAACAAGCGGGCGGCGATCCCGGGTTGGTCGGCGACTCGGTGGACGGTGAGCTTGGCCTGGGTGGTGTCGTGAGCGATCCCACTCACCACTGCCTGTTCCATGGTCTCCTCTCGCACCCAGGTCCCCGGCCGGTCATGGAAAGACGAGCGCACATGGATGGGGACCTTGAAGCGCCTGGCGAACTCTACCGAGCGTCCCATCAGCACCCGCGCTCCCGCCGCCGAGAACTCCAACATCTCCTCGAACGAGATCTCCTCCAGCTTGGCTGCCTCCGGGACCAGCCGAGGATCAGCCGTGAACACCCCATCGACATCGGTGTAGATCTCGCAGGCGGCGGCGCCCAGCGCCGCCGCCAGCGCCACCGCGGTAGCGTCCGAGCCCCCCCGGCCCAGGGTGGTGACGTCCTTGGTGTTGGGAGCCACCCCTTGGAAGCCGGCCACGATCACCACTTTGCCCTCCCGCAGGTGTTCCTCGACACGCTCGGCTCGGATCGCCTGGATCTTGGCCTGGCCGTGCACCGAGTCGGTCAGGATGCCAGCCTGCGATCCAGTCAGGCTGACTGCCTCCACCCCCTGGTCTCGGATCGCCATCGCCAGCAGTGCCATCGAGATCCGCTCGCCGGAAGTGAGCAGCATGTCCAGCTCCCGAGGATCCGGCTGGCTCGCAACTTGGTTGGCGAGTTCGATCAGCTCGTCGGTGGTGTCTCCCATGGCCGAGATCACTACTACCACGTCGTTTCCGGCCAATTTGGTCTTGGCCACCCGGGTCGCCACGTTGCGGATCCGCTCGGCGCTGCCAACCGAGCTACCGCCGAACTTCTGGACGAGCAGGGATGACATGGAGTTCTCCTCGGTAGAGCGAGTGTACCGACACAGGCGGGGAAGCCCGACATGCGAGGGAGTCCCCAAATTGGTGCCGAACCTGACGACAGTCGTCGCAAAATGCGGGGAAGCCCCGCCAACCCCCGAAGAAATTGCTAGCGGGCGGTGAAGCTTCACATGCGGGGAAGTCCCGCGGACCCCCGCAGAACTACTTTCCAGAGGGGGCACTAAAGTGCCCCGCCAATGGGTACCCCAAAACGCGAAAGACAACGCAACCTAAGGGCCGCCAAACAGGCAGTGCAAGCAGCCGAGATCAAGACCGACCACCGACGCCACCAGCTCCGCCAAGTGGTCCTGGTAGTAGGAACGGTGTTTGCAGCCGGCCTGGTGGTTTACCTGCTGGGAAATCGCGGCGGCGACGACCAGGCCGGGAGCGCCACCACCACTTCCATCCCCACCGAGACAACGGTGGTGACAACCATCGCCGCCGCCCAGGCAACCAGCACCGCCCTTTTTCGCAGCCAACCCACTGCATGCGGCAAGACCCTCCCCCCCGAACCCAAGCAGATGAGTTTCACGGCGCCCGAGGATCAGGTGATCCCACCCGACGCCATCGTCACCGCAACTCTGGTAACCAGTTGCGGTGAGATCGTGCTGACGCTGGATCCCAAAGCTGCGCCCAAGACCGTTAATTCGTTTGTGTTCCTGGCCCGCCAGGGTTTCTACGACGGGGCCCCCTTTCATCGTGTGATTCCCGGTTTCATGGCTCAAGGCGGTGATCCCACCGGGGCCGGTACCGGCGGTCCCGGGTACTCACTGCCTGACGAGAACCTGCCAACCGCAACTCCTAGCTACCCACGCGGCTTGGCTGCCATGGCCAACTCCGGCGCCAATACCTCGGGTAGTCAGTTTTTTCTAATGCTGGCTGACACTCCGCTTCCAGCCAACTACTCGGTGTTCGGGATGGTGGCGAGTGGGCTCGAAACCCTCGACGCCATCGCTCAGATCCCGATGGGTCTCAGCGGCAACAACGAACAGAGCCGGCCTCTGCAGTCTGTCTACCTCGAAAAGGTGACGGTCTCGGTTTCCTGAGGTGGCAGTCGACCTTCACTGCCACAGTCGCGCATCGGATGGATCGGATACCCCTGAGCAGCTGGTCGAGATGGCGGCTGGCGCTCGGCTTAGCGCGATCGCACTCACCGATCACGACACCCAGGCCGGCGTCGCCGCCGCGGTGGAGGCAGGACAGCGCCATGGCGTCAGGGTTATCTCGGGGTTAGAGCTCTCCTGCGGGTGGCCGATGGGAGCCTTTCACCTGCTGGTTTACTTCCTCCCGATCGGATCTGGCCCGATTGCCGAGCGCCTCAACCAGATCCAAGCCGGAAGAGCCCACCGCAATCGTCTGATGGTCGAGAAGCTGCAGGCACTCGGTATCGATATCGAGTTGGAGGAGGTTGCAACTGAGTCAAGGGGGGGGATGGTCGGGCGTCCCCACTTCGCGGCGGTGCTGGTCAAGAAGGGAGTGGTGGGTTCGCTGGGCGAGGCATTCGATCTCTATCTGGGCGATGGCGGGCCCGCCTACCAGCCGCGTTTTCGGCTCGGCGCCAAAGAGACCATCGCCCTCGCCCGCGCCTCGGGCGGGGTACCGGTACTCGCCCACCCCCACACTTTGGGGCTCGAATCTCGAGAACTGAGGGAGCAGTTGGCTGGACTGACCGCCGCTGGGTTAGCCGGGCTGGAGTGTTTCTACGGGGAGTACCTACCCGAGGTACGCACCCACTTGGCCGGATTGGCTCGCTCTCTGGGTCTGGTTCCGACCGGAGGTAGCGACCACCACGGGACATACAAGCCGGACAGCCGGATTGGGATCGGGCGGGGAGATTTGGTGGTCGCAGACGACCTTTTGGCCGAGCTGGATGCCCTCAGCTGAGCGGTCAATCCCGCCCAAGCGGGGGCCGATAGCTAGTCCATGTCCCTGACTGGGTCTGCCGAATCGCGCCATCTGGCGCTGGCCTACGATCGAATTGGAATGAGCAACCGCCTTGTCGGAGCGGGGGTTGCGCTATTCCTTTCGGTATGGGTGGGCTGGGTGGCGGTCGTCATCGCCGGGGTAGTGCTGGCCGGCGCCTTGGCGGGAGTCTGGTATCGGCGAGCGCATCCCGACCGATCGGTGGCAAGCAATCTCCTCCAAGACGTCACCCTGGTAGGAGTAATTCTGCTACTGGGCGGGCCGTGGTTGGTGCTGATGGTCAGCGCTGGAATCTTCTTCACAGTTCAATCCCTGGTGCTGCTGGCCAGGCGCCAGGCGGTGACAGTGCTTGGCTATGCCCTGGCCTGGTTTACGGCGAGTCATTTCATGCACCTTTCCTTCCTCACCCAAGCCACCACCCGCCCGGTCGTCAACTACCTGGTGGGTATCGTCTTTCTGTTCGTGTCTGCCACCGACGCGTTGGTGGTTCGCCGGATCTTTCAAGAGATCAGAGTTCGGGAGCGCCTGGCGATTGACGATTCGGAGCGGACGGCCAAACTGAAGTCGGAGTTCGTCTCGATGGTGAGCCACGAGTTGCGCACGCCGCTCACCAGTATCGCCGGGTTCGCCGAAGCCCTGCGAGACGGCTGGGAAGACCTCACCGAGGGAGAACGGGGAGAGTTCCTCTCCATCTTGATCGAGCAGGCCACCCACCTCAATCAGATCGTCGAAGACATTCTGGTGGTACCCCGACTCGAGGCCGGCAAACTCCACCTCAATCTGGAGGAATTCGAGCTGAGGAACCTGGCGCTCTCCAAGGTAGCCATGCTGTTCCCGCGTGGTAGTCGCCAGCAGGTGGCGGTTCTGGTGCCACCCGGGTTACGAGGTTTGGGTGACCCGTTCCGCTTCGACCAGATCCTTCGCAATCTGCTGGAGAACGCCCGCAAGTACGGAGGCGACGAGATCGGTATCGAGGCGGTTGAGGATGGGCAAACCGTGGTGGTCACCGTATGGGACACCGGACCGGGAGTGCCACCCGAGGATGTCGAGCGCATCTTCAATCATTTCGAACAACTCGACGCCGGGGATGCTCGCAGCTCGACCGGCGTTGGCCTCGGACTCCCGATCGCTCGCCGCCTGGCCCAGGCGATGGGAGGCGACCTCTGGTACGAACCCAATTTCCCTTACGGGTCTCGCTTCAACGTGCGGATCCCTGCAGCTCCCCCACTCCAGCTCGCCCAGATCGCTTAGTGCTGTGATGCACTAGTGCGGCGCAGGCCGGTCCAACCGTTGCCGAGCTGGAGTGGGGGCCGCAACCCGCCCGAACGCACCCAACCTCCGGCCGGCATCGAGGGGGGGGGTTGGCGAGCCGACAACTGTAGCTCCTCCATCGCCAGCGCAACCGCGGCAACTATGGCAGCTACCTCCGCCGACGGGATCTCCTCCTGCTGGTCGATCCACAGGTTCATTGGGCCTCCACCAGCTCGACCAGGGTGCCAGCCAGCGCCTGCGGATGCACGAAAGCGATCCGGCTCCCCCGCCCACCCCGGCGCGGCGTCTCGTCCACCAAGCGCGCCCCCTCGGCCTTTAGTCGGGCGAGGGCGGCCTCGATATCCGCGACGGCAAATGCCACATGATGCAGCCCTTCACCCTTGCGCGCCAAAAAGCGTCCCACTGGGGTGTCGGGACCCAGCGATCCGAGTAGCTGCAGATGGGAGCCGCCGATGGCAAACATTGCTTCTTCTACACCTTGGTCCTCGATAGGCTCCCGCCAAGCTGGCTCAATTCGATACAGCCGGCGGTACTCAGCAATGGCGGCGTCGAGATCCCGAACTGCGATCGCAACGTGGTCTAAGTTGATAAGGCGCACGCAGCCACGCTAGTGCACGGTCCGCAGCCTTCTCCCGAAATTGGTGCCGGATCGGACAACTGTTGTCGTATTCCCACCCGAAATTGGAGTGGAAAAGGACAACTGTTGTCGCCTGTGGCACCAATTTCGAGACTGGGGTCGCGGCTACCGGGTCGAGCCCCGGGCTGGCTCAGTGGCCTAAAGGTCCTGCCGTCCGGAGAGGGCGCGGCCCAGCGTGAGCTCATCTGCGTAGTCGAGGTCACCACCAACCGGAAGACCGCTGGCGAGACGGGACACCTTCACTCCAAGCGGCTTGAGTACGCGGGCCAAGTAGAGAGCGGTGGCGTCCCCTTCCAGGTTGGGGTTGGTTGCCACTATCACCTCTTTCAGTTCTCCCCCCCCCACCCGATCGAGCAGCTCTCGGATGTGGAGTTGGTCGGGACCAATCCCTGAGATGGGTGAGATCGCCCCTCCCAGCACGTGATAACGGCCGCGGTATTCCTGACTTCGTTCGATCACCATCACGTCTTGGGCTCGCTCGACAACGCACATTAGGGTGAGATCGCGGCGAGGGTCGCGACAAATATTGCATAGTTCAGAAGCGGCGACGTTGAAGCAAGTGCCGCAGATCCGAACCTGCGCCCGCATGTCCAAAATCGCTTGCGACAACCGCTGGGCGTCAACCAACTCCAAGTTGAGAAGGTGAAAAGCCAGACGCTGGGCGCTTTTAGGCCCGATCCCGGGAAGGCGGGACAGTTCGTCGATCAGACGTTGGATAGGGGCCTCGAACACTAGAGCCCCAAGCCGAGCCCGTGCAGATCGAGGCTTCCGGTTGCCGATTCGACTCCCGCCAACGACAGCTTGGCTTTGCCAAGAGCTTGATTCACCGCGGCAACCACCAAGTCCCCCACCAGCTCCGGATCCGAAGGATCCAACACCGAGGCATCCAGGCGGACCTCCACCACCTCGCCACTTCCTCGCCCAACCGCGGTAACCCTCCCGCCCCCTGCCGTCGCCTCAAAGGTGGTTTCGGCAGCTCGCTTGTGAGCCTCCGCCATCTGCGCCTGGAGGGCGGCAGCCTGTTGCACTATTTTGGAAAGATCCACGTCACTCAGGCTATCAGTCGTGGGCGTCAATCAGATGGAAGGCTGGGGGCTGATCACGCTCCCCCCCAGCAGATTCACCACCAGTTCGGTGGGGTCGAGATTGGCCGGTTGGGGGTCGCCGAGCGAATCGGGGACCCGGATGGGAACCTCGACTGGCGTCTCGGTGAGCCCCAGTCGATAGACGATGTGCACCGGGCCCGCCAACAGTTCGCTAGCTGCATCCGCCACGATTTGCTGGAGGGCGATGTCTTCCCGGATCGACTCCAGGTGGAAACCGGCCGGCACCCCCAACACCAGCCCTCCATCTTCGATTGCGAGCGGAGCGGCGTCACGCAAATAGGCGTAGCGGCGAGGGCCAACCCCGTCCCGGACCGCCGCCACCAGCTGCGGCCACACCGCGTTGACCGACTCCAGGTTCAAATCAGACCGCGGAGGAGCCGGAGATACTGTCCTGGGGGGGGGAGGGGAAGTCGCAGCCTGAGAGCGGCGACTACGTTTCACCGGAGCTGGCGCCGTCTCCTCCGACTGGGGCTGGGCCACGGATGTCGCCGGCTTGGGAGTTGGCGCGCCCAGCGGGGCTGCCGGTGCTGAGCCGGGTGTCTCGTCGACACGCACTGGGGTCGCTGGCGCTCTCCGCTGACGCTCCTCTAGTCGGTCGAGGCGAGCAGATAAGGCCGCCGGGTCCGAGGCTGTTTCGGGTCGAGTCAGGCGGAGCACTGCCAGTTCAACAGTAAGCCGCTCCTCGCGGCCTTCCCGCACCTGAACCAGCGCCTCGCCTAATCGATCAATGGCGCGCAGCACATCCGCCGCCGGCAGCGTCTTGGTAAGGCGTCGGTACTCATCCACCCGGGACCCGGATTCGTCTGTGATCTCTTCGGGATTGGGGCTGTAGTGCGCCAGGAAGATCCCGCGCAGATAACCGAGTGCATCCGCAACGAAACGGCGCAGGTCGGAGCCGCGGGCGGCAACTTCGGAGACCAGCTGCAGACCAGCCCTGGCGTCTCCGGCCGCTATTGCCTCCGCCAAACGCCCGAAAGCGGTTTCGTCGACCAATCCCAGCGCTCGGGTGACTCCCTCCGGTTCAACCTTGCCTCCGGTAAGGGCCGCCACCTGTTCCAGGATGCTGAGGGCATCGCGCACCGACCCTTGGGCATGGCGGGCTACCGCGGTCACGCCTTCCCGGCTGGCTTGGATCTCCTCTTGTTTGGAAATGCTGGCGAGATGGGAGGCCAACAGCTCCAAGCCCACCGGGAGGAAGTCGAAACGCTGGCTGCGACTGCGGATGGTGTCGGCCAGCTTGTAGGGCTCGGTGGTCGCCAGCACGAAATGGGCATGGGCGGGAGGTTCCTCCAGGGTCTTGAGCAGCGCGTTGGCCGCTGCCTTGGACAGCATGTGCGCCTCGTCGAGGATGTAGACGCGGCGGGCTCCCTTTACCGAGGCGACAGTGCCGACGTTGACACGGACCTCACGGATGTCCTCGACCCGGTTGTGGGAGGCGGCGTCCATCTCGATCACATCCATCGACACTCCCTCTGCTATCTCTCGGCATGATTCGCAGCGGTTGCAGGGCTCTCCGTCGGAACCCCGGTTGGGGCAGTTGAGTGCCTTAGCCAGCAGGCGGGCGGTGGTGGTTTTGCCGGTGCCGCGAGGTCCGGCGAATAGATAGGCGTGAGCGACCCTCCCCTCCACGATTTCGCGAATGAGCGTGGTGGAGACATGGTCTTGGCCAACCAGGTCGGCGAAGCGCTGCGGCCTGTACCTGCGGTATAGCGCCAGATAATCCACGAGCGCGGATGGTACTCACGCCGACCGGCAGCAGAGCAGGGTGTGAATAACAGGCCCAAGTCCCTGAACCCAGGGTTGCTACCGACCGCTACGGTACATTTTCATTCAACAGTTCGGGGGGCAGGCCGCAGCCTCACCTCCCGGCTAGCACCCAACCCAGCGGAAGTGCGCACCCTCGGCCTCGAAGTCCACAGAATGAAGGGGCATAACATCAGCCCGTGGAGATCGCTCTGAATGACAACGCCCGCCGGGTGCTGGAGACCCGCTACCTGATTCGAGATAGCGAGGGCCATCCGACCGAAACTCCCGAGGATCTTTTTCGCCGGGTGGCTCGCCACCTGGCAACCGGAGACGACGAGCAGTGGGAGCAGCGCTTCTATCAGGTGATGGCGGGGCTCGAGTTTCTTCCCAACTCGCCAACTCTGATGAACGCCGGACGCGACTTGGGCCAGCTGGCGGCCTGTTTCGTGCTCCCGGTTGAAGATTCGCTCGATTCGATCTTCGACACGCTCAAGCTGGCCGCCAAGATCCATCAATCGGGGGGGGGAACCGGCTTCTCTTTCTCCCGACTGCGGCCCCAGGGTGACGTGGTCAAGACAACGATGGGGGTTGCTTCGGGTCCGGTGTCGTTCCTGGAGGTCTATGACGCCGCCACCGAGCGCATCAAGCAAGGCTCGTTTCGACGCGGCGCCAACATGGGAATACTGGATGTCACCCATCCAGACATTGATGCCTTCATCCAAGTCAAGCGGCGAGGTGGCGTCACCAACTTCAACCTCTCAGTGGGGGTGACCGAGGCGTGGATGGAAGCCGCGCTGGCCGGGTCCGCGTACCACGTCGAGTCCCCCGGCAAGGGAGTGGTTGGTCGCCGCAACGCCGGCGAAGTGCTGGAGGCGATTGTCGAGGCGGCTTGGGCAACCGGGGATCCCGGGTTGGTCTTCCTCGATCGCATGAACCAGCCCCGGACCAACCCAACTCCCCAACTAGGCAGGATCGAATCCACCAACCCCTGCGGCGAGCAACCGCTGTTGCCGTTCGAGGCCTGCGTGCTCGGCTCTGTGAACCTCGCCCGCTTCGCCGCCGACGGCGAGATCGAGTGGGACCGGCTGGGCGAGGTGGTCGAGACCGGAATCCGCCTGCTCGATAACGCGGTCCAACTAAGCCGCTACCCGATTCCCGAGATTGCTCGCCTTCACCGCGACGGCAATCGCAAAGTAGGGCTGGGGGTGATGGGCTGGGCCGACCTGCTGGTTCTGCTAGACATCCCTTACGACTCCGAGCAGGCACTCACGGTGGCCGAACGGGTGATGGGCTTCGTCGAGGAACGCGCCGATCTGGCGTCGGAGAAGCTGGCCAAAGCGAGAGGAGTGTTTGCTAACTGGGAGGCGTCTGTGTACGGTCCGCGGGGTCGCAACCGAGCTCTTCGCAACGCCACCCGCACCACCATCGCCCCCACCGGCACTATTTCGATCATCGCCGGCTGTTCCTCCGGCATCGAGCCACTCTTCGCGCTGGCTTTCTACCGCAAGGTTCTCGACGGCCAGCTACTGGCCGAGGTCATTCCGGCTTTCCAAGCCGCGGCAGCCAAAGCCGGAATCTGGAGCGAGGAGTTGGTGAAACGAGTCGCCCAGCGGGGGGGGGTGCGAGAGTTTCCAGAGGTACCGGAGTCGATCCGACGAGTGTTCGTCACCAGTCACGAGTTGGCTACCGAGTGGCACGTCCGCCACCAGGCCGCTTTCCAGCGTCATGTCGACAACGCAGTTTCCAAGACCATCAACCTCCCCAACCACGCCACTCCCGCCGACGTGCGTGGAGTGTTCGCGCTCGCTCATCGAGAAGGCTGCAAGGGCATCACCGTTTACCGGGACGGGTCCAAGCGCTGGCAGGTACTCAACGTGGGGCGACCGGCGGGAACCGACCTGGGGACGGTGGAAGGCTCCGCCCCGCAAGCTTCTGAGGACCGGGCCGTGCTCCCTCCCAAACGCGGCCAGAGCGTGCTGGAGGTCTGTCCGGTGTGCGGGCAGGCCTCATTCGAGTTTGCCGAGGCTTGCGGCAAGTGCCACGCCTGCGGCCACTCCACCTGCTGAAGCGCGGGAGCGGCAGCCGGGCACCCGCGGATCGCCAACCGGTGCTGGTGACCAGGGCCGGGACTCGTGCTCCGGGCGGCTGGGCCGGGGCAGGTCTCGAAGGACCTTCTCGCGTCGCAGAACGGAGATCCGGATTGTTTCTGTCCTCTCCTCCGCCTGCTCTTGGGATTGTAAGGGGCTGCGTGACACGGAGCAGGAACCTTAAGAGAGCCCGGAAATGCTTGCCGAGCGCGCCGCCACGCGATTGGTGTCGACCTGCGCGGGGACGATCAACGCCACCGCCTTGGAAAGTGGATTTGTGGGCCAAACAGCTCCTCTAGTGCCTCGTACTGTCCAAGCGGCAACCGGGGTCTTGCTTGAAGAGGCTTAGGAAGAGCAACTCGAACTCGAACTCGAACGGTGCCAGCCGCCCCCTGCGAAGGCAGGGAGTAAGGCCAAGTAGGCGTTGATGGGAATCAACGTCCCCTTGTTGGCACATCCCTGAGTTGGTCAGGGCTGAGTTTCCAACCGCTTTACAAAATCACCTCGTTGGTGTCCGAATCACGCTAAGGCGTGTCGCTGGATCAACGCTGTGAATCACGGACTGACCAGGATTGGCCACGAGAATCAGCGGGCGCCTGTCACAGAGGCATCATCGGTCTGGTTTGTTGGCTCGATCGAGGACGTCCCTCGGCACTAGACGGGACGCACCCAGCAATTCGATGCCAAGAAGTTGCCCATCGACATCAAGTAGGAGGATAACGGCGGCTTCCCGGACCTCAAGATCGCACAT
>Ga0114938_1001064_pt1 | contig 19514 bp, 20 predicted proteins | sample AshMeaBigSpring_FD_88675 | JGI IMG/M metagenome (GOLD analysis project Ga0114938, IMG submission 88675) | Groundwater microbial communities from Big Spring, Nevada to study Microbial Dark Matter (Phase II) - Ash Meadows Big Spring | ecosystem: Environmental > Aquatic > Deep subsurface >...
TCCAGGTCGAGCGTCACCACGTCCGGCCGCAGCTCCACGATCTTGTCCCGGGCGAAATAGGGATCCACCGCGGTTCCAACGACCTGAATATCGTGGTAGCGGGAAAGCTCATCGCAGATCACCTTGCGGACCACCGCAGAATCATCGACCACCAGCACCTTGATCATGGCACTTTCCTCGGCATTCAAGATGTCCGCCGCCCGCCGGCAGGCCCTCCGGTCCCCGGGATGCCGGCGGGTCCCAGGTCAACCGCACGCGGCACGCACCCGCCTCCAGCATGAGGTACCCGGTCGCCTCCGAAGTACTTTCCGTGGGATTCCCCTCTTTTGGTTCAATGAGAGCTGAATCCCCAGACACCATCAAGGGAGGGCACAGGCTGAATTCCGCCGCATCTCCGGCGAGCGTCGGGAGCAGGTTGCCGCATATGACGTTGGCGAGCTCCTTGAGCGCGTCGTGCTGTTGCTCCGTATCGAAGGACTCCCCCTCTTCGGCACCCAGCATGTTGAGCGCCAGTTCGGGCAACGCCCCGGCCGGCAGGCTCAGTTCCACACCGCCGCAAACCGGGCCGGTGAAGTTCACCCGCACAGTCTCTGAACGCTGGCTGTCCATCGCCGGCGGCGTCTCCGCGGGAAATGCGAAGATAAAGGCCAATTTTTCGAGGGTGTCCCCCGTCACCTCAATCAATTTGTGTCTAAGCGCCTGGTTCATGAAACACCTCGTTTCCCAGCACATCCCTGACCGTGTCGCGGATGGTCTCCGGGGAGAAGGGCTTGTGAACGAAACGCAATCCCATGCGCTGCAGCCGCTCGATGCGTGTCAGACTGCCCTCGGTTGAAATCACAATGGTGGGGATCGCTCGCAGATCGGTCCGTTCGTGCATCTGGCCGATCATCTCCTCACCCGTCATCACCGGCATGTTGATGTCGGTGATGACCAGATCGATCCAATGCCGGTTGAGGGCTTCCAGCCCCTCTTGACCGTTGGCGGCGTGATGAACCTCCCCGATGTGAAGCCCGCTCATCTGCATGCTTTTCTGAATCATCGACCGCATCACCTTGCTGTCGTCGACGATTAGAATGTTGACTGCCATATTGCACCTGCTCGTCTTGTCGTCTTCATGAGAGATTCGGCACCGCGACGTCGCCCATGGGCGTCCGGTCTCATGCAACCGCCAGCGACTGCGACAATTCGCTGGCCCACTGCAACGTCTGGCTTGCGACCTTTTCCAGGTGGAAGGGCTCAAGACCCAGTCGGCGCGTCACCACCGGCGAGGGCTCATGGCAGAGCCCCTCGCGCCCCATTCCCACTCCCATCATCAAGCAAAGCATGTTGGCCACATGCACCACGTCGAGCATGGTGTCGGTGCGTTCGCTCGCTTCCGGTGCGTGATGCCAGCGCACCGCCTGGACGATGTTTTCCGGCAGCGACCATTTGCAGAGTATCTGTGCCCCGATGGCCGCATGGTCGACTCCCAGAACCCGTTCCTCAGCGCGCTCGAAGGTCAGTCCAAGGGCCACTTCGCGTTCGATCAGCGGATACGCCTCCTTAACAAACTGCCCCAGGATGAGCTTGCCCACATCGTGGAGCAACCCGGCGGTAAAGATCTCGTCGGCGGCATCCAGCTTCAGTTCGCGTGCCAACCCCCTGGCGGCCACTGAAACCGCCAGGGAATGACGCCACAGCTCTCCCTCCGGAAGTTCATAGCCGGGGACTCCGGACCCCAGCATGGCGCTGGTGCACGCGGCGACGACCATCTGCGCCAGTCGCTTCAGACCCAGCAGCATGACCGCCTGGTGGACGGAGCCGACCTTTGACGGAAGACCGAAGTAGGCCGAGTTGGCCAGTTTCAGCAGGTTGGCTGTCAATCCGGGGTCCCGTTTCAGCAACCCTTCGATCTGCTGCACCGTGACCACCGGGGAACCCGCCAGCGCCAAAAGGTCGAGGGCCACACCGGACATCGCCGGAAAGGCGGCGATCCGCTTGCCGATCTGATCACCGCGCGAAGATGCGCTCATAAGGGTCCCTTGGTACCGTTGCTGCTCAGCCACACCGTTCCGCTGTCGACCTCGAAGTGGATGGTGCGGCTAGCGGTTCCGCCGACATTCTCGGCTTTTAACAGAATAGTGTTCTTCCAAAGCAGCTTCCTCAGCACGGTGTAGTTGCGTTCGCCGATCTTGAAGATCTCGTTTTTGCCCATCGGGTTCCCGCAGCCGGCGGCTTTGACCGTCAGCCGTTCCTTCACAGCTCCCATCGCGTACAGCGCCTTGAAAAGCAGCGGCACCCCCGTATCCACAAACATGGCCGGATTCGCCTTTGCCTTTTCCGGATTGATGCTGGACAGCGGCAGCATCGCGTGCAGCAATCCCCCCACTTGCGCCACGGGGTCGAACACCATCAGCCCCAGGCAGCTGCCCAGGGCATGCGTGACCAAGAGATCTCCGTTGCGCCCGGTCCGCATGTCACCGACCATTACGGTGATGTTCATGAATATCCCGTCTCCGGCGCGCGGCGGCGCCTATTTGCGGTAGACCGCCGGCCGTACGTAGCGAAAGCGATGCGTGATCGCCGAAAGACCTTCCGAATGCCCGACAAAGAGATAGCCGCCGCTCTCCAAGATCTCCCAGAAGCGCTCGATCAGCGTCTGCTGGGTCGGGCGGTCAAAGTAAATCATCACATTGCGGCAGAAAATCACCTGAAACCTTCCGCGCATCGGCCAGGGTCCCATCAAATTTAGGTACGCCACATGCACCATCTGTTGCGCTTCGGCGGCGACGCGCACCGAGCCGCTGTGCCCGTTGTGCATCGGCACGAAATACTTGCGATACTGGGGCAGCGGGGCCTCCTGGACGACCGCCTGGGGATAGACCGCCTGGCGGGCCTTCGCGAGCATGCGACGGGAAATGTCCGTCGCCAGTATGCGGACGTCCTTGCTCTGAAGGTCCGGCAGGTGCTCGCAAAGGACCATGGCCAAGGTGTACGGTTCTTCGCCCGAGGAGCAGGCGGCGCTCCAGAACCTCAACCGCGCGCCGGTCAGATGGGGCAGCACGCTGTCACGCAGAAATCGGAAGTGCTCGATCTCCCGGAAGAAGCTGGTCTTGTTGGTGGTCATTACATCGATGAGGCAGCCGATCTCCTTGCCGCCCGCATCGCAGGCGATCCAATCGAGGTAGTCCGCCACGCGGCGGATCCCCAGCGTCCGCAACCGTTTCATGAGGCGTGCGCGGATCAACGCCTCCTTGTTTTCTTTCAGGTTGATGCCGGTGGTCTGGCGGACCAACTCGCTGATCCGCCGGACGTGGTGTGGCTTCCACTCGCACGTTTCGAACTCCATGAGGCCTCCTCCCCGATCGGCCTCAAGCGGCCAGCGCGGGAGTCCGGGCGCCGGCCTCTTCGCGGTTGGTCTCACGGCGCTGCGGGGTGACGAAGCGCAGGAGGCTGCCGATATCCAGAATCAACCCGACCCTTCCGTCGGGCATGATGGCGCCGCCGGAAATGCCCGGGATGTTTTTCAAGCGCTCACCCAGGCTTTTGATCACCACCTGCTGCCGGCTGACGAGCTCGTCCACGACCAGTCCGGCATAGCGATCCTCGTCTTCGACCACCACGACGATGGCCTGCTGCAAATCCTCCTGGGCATCATCGATTCCGTAAACGCGCGACAAGCGGTACAGCGGGATGAGCCGGTCTCGAAGCCGAAGCATCTCTCCTTGCTGAAACACCGTCGCAAGGTCTCCGGCGGCCGGTTTGATCGAACGGATGATCGAGATGGTCGGAATCACATACGTCTCCCGTCCGACCCGGATGACCATCCCGTCGATGATGGCCAGGGTCAGCGGCAAGCTCATCTTGAAGATGCTGCCCACGCCCTTCTCGGACCGGATTTCCACCGTTCCGTGCAGCAGCTCGATATTCCGTTTCACCACATCCATGCCCACACCGCGGCCGGAGACGTCGGTGACGACCTGTGCGGTGGAAAAGCCGGGTGCAAAGATCAGGTTGAACACTTCACGGTCGCTGAAGTCGCCCGTGTCGCCGATCAGGCCGCGCTCCCGCGCCTTGGCGAGGAGCATCTCACGGTCCAGGCCCTTGCCGTCGTCGCTGATTTCCACCACCACGCTTCCGGCCGAGTGGTAGGCAGCGATCCGGACCGTGCCCTGCTCGCTCTTGCCGGCCGCGCGCCGCGCCTCCGGCATTTCGATGCCATGGTCCACCGCGTTGCGCACCATGTGAACCAGGGGATCGTTGATGATGTCCACCAGATTGCGGTCGATCTCGGTGTCTTCGCCTTCGGTGAGAAAGGTGACATTTTTGCCGAGCTTGCGGGCCACGTCCCTGGCAAGCCGGGCCATCTTGCTGAAGGTGGCCTTCATGGGCACCATACGCATGGACATGCTGATGTCCTGAAGTTCCCGGACGATTTTGCTGGCATGCGAGACCTTCTTCGCCAGCCCGTGATTCTGGCTGTTCACGACGGTCGTATCCTGGGCCACCATGGAGTAGGCGATCACGAGCTCGCCCACCATGTCGATCAGCCGGTCCAGCCGCTGGGTGCTGACACGCACCGATGCATCCACCGCCGGCTCGGAGCCGCAGCGCATCTGCTTCTGGGCGCGCAGGGCCTGACTGACGTCGGTCAGGCTTGCCGCTTGCGATTTGACCAGCGCCATGCCGGCTCTTTCCTCGGGATGATCGTTGAGCGCCCTTTCGACCTGCTCGCGTTCCAGCTTGCCTTGCGCGACGAGGAGATCGCCGATGCGCGGCGCACAGGCATCCGACGACTCCTCGGAAACCCCGGCCGCCTCCGGGTGGCGCAGGGTCGCCAGCAGGAGATCGTAGCCTTCCGGCTTGCGCAGGGGCTCTCCGCGCAGCGCCCTCCGTAAGGCTTCCACCAAATGCTTGATCGTGTCCAGCGCCCGCAAGGAAAGATCGGCATAACCGCCGCTGTAGCGGATCTCACCGTCCCTGACCCGGCTGAGCAGCGTTTCGGCATGGTGCCCCAGCTCGGCGATCAGGCCGAGCTCGAGAAATCCGGCCGTGCCCTTGACGGTGTGGAAGGCTCGGAAAACCTTGCCCACGGCCTCGGTGTCTTCGGGATCGTGCTCCAGGGAGAGCAGCGCCTCTTCGGCGTTCTGGATGAGTTCGGTGCTCTCCGTTATGAATTCCGCCATGAGGTCCGGATCGCAGCTGGCCGGCATGTAATTCGTTCCGTTCTCCGGAGGCGCCGGCTGCGAGCGGTCTGAAGAAACGGCGAGTGCCGGGGCTTCCGGCGCGGGATCGAGACGGTCCCGGCCGCTCATGACCTCCTCAAGGAGCTCGCCGATGCGGGCGATGCATCCCTGCGGATCCGGCGCGGCGGCGGCGCCCATTTCGCGACAGCACCGGACCGCTTCGGCCAGCAGGTTCCGTCTGCCGGCCAGGTCCGGAAGCCGCTCCAATGCAGAGGCGAGCGTGTGCCAACCCTCACGGTCTTCAGCCTCCAATCGCACGAGAAAGGCTGCCGCATCGTCGATGCTCGCGAGTCCAGGATCACCGTCGCGCCGCGCCGGTGCATCGGCCGGTGCGAAGACGGCCCGCAGGGCCGCGACGGCCTCCGCAGACCAGCCGTCGGCGGCCTCTCCGATCAGTGCGGCGCGTGCGGTCTGCAGACCCGCGGCCAGCGCCTCAACCGCCGCCAGAAAGTTTACCGTCGCTCCGGATCCGATGCGCTCCAGCCCCGCAACCGCCCACTTGAGCAACCCGTCCGCTTCCGAGCTCGGCTCGGTCCCCGGGGCCAGGAGCGATCTCAACTCCAATGCCATCGCCGCCCAGGCCTTCGAGTCGTCTACACCGGTGTCGTCTAAACGCTCCAGGATCTGGCGCAATGTTTCCGCCAGCTGGGGATGGTGTGCTCTCATTCGATTTCCTTTCGATCGCCAACCGATGTTCGGCGGCATTGCGGCGCGCCTCAAATTTCATTACAGACCAGTTTTCCGTTGAGGCGCGGGCTCTGCATCCGCCCTCCGCGGTGATAAACAAACCCGTTGGCCACAAGACCCTTGAGCACCCCGTGCGCGGCCCGCAGCAGTTCGCCGATATGACGGCAGAGCGCTTCGTTGAGCTGATTTTCGGCCTTGACCTGTGCGACCAAGCTCGCAAGTTCACTGCGGCACTCGCGCAACTGCCCCGCACTTCGCTCCGGCGCGCTGCGGATGAGAAGGCGCAGTGTCACCTCGCCGGCCGAAAGACCGTTGCCGGCGGCCAAGCGGGCGCTCGCGTCGGCGCGCTCGCGTTCCAGGGCCTGCAGGCGCTCGATCAACCGGCGTTTGGCAGCTGCGAAGGCTTCGATTTCCTGGCGATTCGAATGCTGCAGGGCCATGCGCTCCTGTCCCAGAACCCCCAGCAGGCGGCGATATAGCGCCGTTTCGTTCCTGACTGCCTTTATTAGGTCATCCCAGCTATCACCCACGCGTGCTCCTCTGGCGCACAGCTCCGCGCCCATGATCGTTATCGGCGTTAACCGTCTGATGCTTTATGGTTTTTTGTGTTTTGAAAAAACGGCCGGGGGGTTATTTCTTTTGGGTGGAGCGCTGCAGCGAACCGGCCGGCCCGCTCAGCTGTCCCTGAAGGATCGTGGCAAGACCCAGACCCCCCGAACGCGCCATTTCCCTGGCCAGCTCGACATCCATCAGCGAGGTGTAGATCTCCTCGGACCGCCCGCCGTCGATCAAACCGGATTTGTCCACGGTCTTGCGCATCTCGCTGAGCATGTGGTGCACGAAGAGCGCCTCCATCTCCTCGCAGACCCCCCTGAGTTTTGAAGGCTCCGCGGCGTCAGCACCCGGTTGCGGAGCCCTTGCCAGAGGACGGCGCCGGGCCGCAATCTCGGCCGGCAGTGTCGAAAGGCGTTGGGCAATCGGCGCGGGCATCAGATGATCTCCAAATCGGCTTGCAAGGCCCCGGCCGCCTTGAGGGCCTGTAGGATGGATATCAGGTCCCGCGGCGTAACTCCCAGAGCATTCAACGCCCGCACCACTTGTCCGATGCTCACGCCGTTTTCCAGAACCTGCAGGGGCGCGCGCCCTTCCGTGACCCGCGTTTGCGTGTCCGGTGTCACGACCGTCTGACCTCGGTTTGAAAAAGCCATCGGCTGGGACACGTCGAAATTCTGTTTGATTTCGACGCTGAGGTTTCCGTGGGCAATCGCCACTGTGGAGATTCGGACGTTTTCGCCCATGATGACCGTTCCCGTGCGTTCGTTGATCACGACGCGCGAGATGTTGTCGGGGGTCACGCTCAACCCTTCAACCGTCGCAATCAAAGCGGCGATGTTTCCGGCGTAGCCAGCCGGCACGGACACATGAATGGTCCCGGAATCTTGGGTGCGGGCGATCTTGTCCATCATGCCGGCATTGATGGCCTGGGCCACCCGGGTGGCCGTGGTGAAATCCGGTTTGTTCAACGCCAGCATGAGCGAGTCCTTCTGGTTGAGGTCGAAGGGGATCTCGCGCTCGACGCTGACGCCTTGGACCACCCGCCCGACGGTCGGAAAATTCTTGGCCACCTTGTCTCCGGTGCCCGAGCCGATGAGAAAGCCTCCGGTGGCGACCGGCCCCTGAGCCACCGCATAAATCTGACCGTCGGCGCCTTTCAAAGGGGTCATCAGCAGGGTTCCGCCGCCGAGGCCTTTCGCATCGCCGATCGAGTTGACCAGGGCGTCCAGCCGGCTCCCGGAACGGGCAAAGGGCGGAAGCTCGGCCGTGACCATGACCGCAGCCACATTTCGGATCTTGATTTCATCCGGGCTAACCGTCACGCCCATCTTTTCGAGCATGGAGGACATGGATTGCAGGGTGAAGGCGGCGTCGTCGCTGTCCCCGCTGCCGGCCAGTCCGACCACGAGGCCGTAGCCCACCAACTGGTTCGCGCGCACCCCGTGGAAGGCGGCGATATCCTTGATGCGGGCAGCGGGCAGCTCGCTCGCCAGCCCGCAGACGATCAGCGCAACGGCAACCATCGGCTGCAGACAGCGGAGGGTTTCTGAAAGGCGTTCTTTCAGTGCCATACGGCGATTCTTCCCTTCTTCGGATCAGAAGGGCCAGACGGTGTTCAGGAAGTTGGCCATCCATCCCGGCCGCTGGCGGTCGTCGATCACGCCCGATCCGCTGTAGGCGATCTTGGCGTCGGACACAAAGATGGATTTGATGATGTTGTCGTCGCCGATGTCGCGGGGACGGATGACGCCGGAGAGGATGATCACCTGGTTCTCGTGATTGACCATCACTTCCCGGGTGCCGACGATCCGCAGGTTGCCGTTGGGCAGGACATCGGTGACGCGACAGGTGATGTACGCCGTGAGGTCGCCGCTGCGGGTGGTGCTGCCGTCGCCCTCGAAATCGCTGGTCATGCTTCCCTTGACGGAAGCCGAACCGAACGGGTTCACTTTGGGCATGTTGCTGCCCAGCCAGCGCAACACTTTGTCTTCCCACCAATCTTCAATTCCCATGAACGCCTCGATACCGGCGCTCAAGCTGGAGTCCCGCGCGGTTTTGGTGTTCGCCTTGTTGGTGGCCTTGGATGACTCCTCGATCTTGACGGTGACGATGTCGCCCGCCGTACGCGCCTTGGTGTCCAGAAACAGCCCGTTCATCCCGCTGCCGTGGGTGAAGAGGGAATTCTCCTGATACGCCGCGGCGCGTGCGGCGTTCAGCGAATGCATCGCATCGACCGGCGGCGGGGCTGGCATCTGCGGCACCACCGGCACCTGCCGGCCTGCACAGCCGAAGGCCGAGACGATCAGGCCAAGCAGCAGGAGAATCCTCGTGGCAAGGTTTAAGGATCGTGGCATGCAGCGCCCTCCTTTGAAATCGGCCGCAACGACTGCGGCTTTAGAATTCGATCCGGACGGTCCGGGAATCCACCACCCGGGCATGGACCACCCGGTTGGAGTCGAGGTTGACCACCGGAATCATTTCTCCCTGGCCACCCTTTTGTTTGGCCTGCCCGAAGGCGGATATGCGCATACCAGCGCTCTCGGCGATGATCCGCACCCGGTCTCCGCGTTTGACCAGCGCCGGAAACTCCAGCAGATCCGGCCGGAGCACGGTTCCGGAGTCCAGAGCCCGGCGCGTGAGCTTGCCGATGACCGCATCGGGGTCTTCGATCCAGTCAGCGGGCAGATCCGCCAGATCGAGCGCTTTCACATCCAGATCCCCGGCCTCCAGCGGTTTGAACCGGCCGAGTGGCCGCCGGGCCACGACCGCCTTCACCCGGCGCTCCAAGCTGACCGTCACCCAGATCCGCCGTTCGAAGTCCGGTTCCACGGCGAAGGTCACCTGCAGGGGCACGCTGCCCGAAAGTTCGCTGGCTTTGGGCGCGCTCACGTGCGTGGTCAGCGGCCCCTTGGGCACCACGATCGCCTCGGGTACCCGGATGTCCTTGACGGTCGCCGCTCCGCCGGGTGTGCCGGCGAGCTGCTGCTGCAGAAACCGACGCACGATCTGCTCGATTTCTGCCCGATCGATCGTCAAGGCCCCGCGGGTGAGGATGGTTTCGGAGGGCACTTGCAGATCGAGCCGCTCCGGGTCGATGCCGTTCTGTCGCAGCCGGCTGATCAGCGTGGCAGCGTCCAGCGAGCGGGTCTTGCCGGGAAGGGGTGACCGGCCGATGACCAGGCCTTTCAGCGTGCGCACCATATCGGCATCGTCGCCGTCGATCTGCGCAATGGCGCCTAGCAGAATCTGGTCGGTTTCCACATCGCTCCGGTCGCGGACCCGCACGCTGGTAAGTCCGCCCGTCCCGGGCGAAGCGCTCGCCGCGGCTGCGATGACCGCCGCCAGGGTGAGGGCCATCAGGCCCCGGAACGCCCTTTTGATGCTGTTCTTTTTGGCCATGTCCGGCAGTTACCGTTTCAGGTTGTTGGCGACCTGCAGCATGTCGTCGGACGCGGTGACGACCTTGCTGTTGGTCTCGTAGGCCCGCTGGGCCGTGATCATGTTGACCATCTCGTCCACCACGCTCACGTTGGACATCTCAAGAAAACCCTGCGCAATGTAGCCGAACGAGTTCTCGCCGGCGGTCCCGACAATCGCGGTCCCGGACGCCTCGGTCGGCAGGAAGAGGTTTTTGCCGATCGCCTGCAGCCCGGCCGGATTGGTAAACCGCGCCAGCTGGATGGTGCCCAGCTCGCGCGGCGCGGAGTCTCCCGCCTGAAGAACGCTTACGGTCCCGTCCATGCCGACGGAGACGGAAATGGCGTCGTTCGGAATGCCGATTTCAGGTTCGAGCAGAAAACCGTCCGGTGTGACGATCCGGCCCTCGCGGTCGAGTTTGAAGGCGCCGGCGCGGGTGTAGGCGGTGCTGCCGTTCGGCAGCGTCGCCTGGAAGAAGCCGTTGCCTTCGATGGCCAAATCGAGCTCGTTCTTGGTCAGCTGCAGCTCGCCTTCGGCGAAGTTCTTGGCCACCGCCACCGGGCGCACCCCGTGTCCCAGCTGGATGCCGGTCGGCGCCTCGGTCGTCTCCGAGGTCGACCCGCCGGGGGGCTGCATGGTTTCATACAGCAGATCCTGGAACTCGGCTCGGCTGCGCTTGAAGCCGGTGGTGGTGACGTTGGCAAGGTTGTTCGCGATCACGTCGATGTTCATGCTCTGCGCCTGCATTCCGGATGCAGCCGCCCACATGCTGCGAATCATAGCTCCTCCCGGCAATTACATCTGAATGATCCAGTCTCAAATTTGGACATCGGGTTCAAGAAGTCCGTCCGACCTCGTTGATGCTCTTGGCGTTGGCCTCGTCGATGGAACGGATCACACGTTGATAGGATTCATAGCCACGCAGGATTTCGATCATCTCGGTCATGGCACGCACGGCCTCGACGTTGGACATTTCCAGAAACCCCTGGGCAACGCGCACATTCTCAGGGGCTGCAGCCGCATTGTCGTTTCCCGGCATGAAGTAGCCGTGGCCGATCTTGGTCAGGGTGCCGGGGTCGGAGACCTCGTCAATGCGCAGACGGCCGACGTCCCGGCCGTTCACCCGCACCGTTCCGTCTTCCCCCACGCTGACCTCGAGCCCTCCGGGACCGGCGTTGCCGGCTTCCAGCCGGAGCTCACCGCTGGTTCCCTGTACCGGCCAGCCCTCCTGCGTGACAAGCACGCCTTCGGGGCTGAGGGTGAAGTTCCCGCGTCGCGTGTACACGACGCCGTCCGGCGATTCGACGCTGAAGAACCCCCTTCCGTTCAGTGCCAGGTCGAGGCGGTTGCCGGTCTGCCGAAGCGGTCCGGGCGAAAAATCCGTGCGACTGGCGTAGCTGACCCAGAACGACGCTCCGGCCTGGGGACCGGGATAGGGAGGAGTCACCGCCACCGCAGCGCCTTCGGCCGATGACAGATAAGCCTGGAAAGCGACGTCGTCCCGCTTGAAGCCGGCCGTGTTGACATTGGCAAGGTTGTTGGCGATCACCTCGAGGCGCTTCTCGTAGGCCAGCGCGGCCGCGGCTGCCATGTAGATTTCACCGCTCATGGGCGTTCCTTATCGTCTCTGCGTCCGTCGATCGCATGCGTCCCGTGCATGCCTCGGGTCTACATTCCAAGCAAGAGCCGTACCATCGTTTCGCCTCCCGGGTGTCTTGCGATCCGCATCGCCCTGAGTGCCGGTTCCGCCGGGCCGCGGCCGCCGATGCGATCGCCTGCCCGCGCAATCCGCCAAAATACGCCCGGCAATTATTGCCGCCCCTCTCCGGCGGGTCGGCCTTCGGCAAACACGTCGCGCATTTTGAGCGCCAGTTCAATTTCACCGGCGGGAAGGCATAACCGGTCAGCGATCTGCTTCGGGTTCAAGCCCTGCGTTGCGAGCTCGTTCACTCCCCCGTACCGGTGGTCGCCGCTTTCGTCGAGCTCGGCGCCTCCCCATCGGAATCCATCCAGTGCCTCCGCCGGGTCGGTTGCCTCCGCATCGGCCGGGGGTTGCAGCACCCCGGCCATGGCAAGCGTCTGTTGAAGCCGTTCACGCTCGGTTGCGACCGTCGTCAGGATGGCCTGCAACGACTGCTCGGTCTGCTGCCGGATGGCGCGGAGCAGGACCTCCAGGGCGAAAGCCTTGGGCGGACTCTCCGGCAACGCGCCGGCGGTGGTTTGCCTGGACCTTCTGCGACGGATCCAGCCGGCCAGAATCGCGACGCACAGCGCCAGTTGAAACCCGGCGGCCACCACATCCCAGCGCACCGCCTCCAATAAGCTCGTCATGGTGAAGTTCCTCCTCAATGGCGTTGATCGCTCAGACGCGGACATCGATCCGCTTCTTCGGGGCATGGCCGTCGTCGTCCGCCGGTTCCTCGGGACCGGTCGCATCCGCAGGGGAGACCGCCGCTTCCGACGCCTCCGCCGGACGGTCGCGATTCTGACGCAGATAACGCTTAAACGCAGCGCCTTCGCCGGCATTCCCGCGCGATTTGGCGCGCTTGACGCGATCGGCGTGCCTTGCGGGACCAATCGCTTTGGGCAACCGCACCGGCTCCATGACTGACCCCTCCCGGTTCTGCCGGCGTCCCCTCTTCGTTCACCCTCATCCGCCGTCGTCCAGCAACCGTTCCTTCCGCAGCTTGTTGCGCAATCGCACGATCGCCTGGGAGTGAATTTGGGACACCCGTGATTCCGTGATGTGCAACACCTCGCCGGTTTCCTTCATGGTCAGCTCGTCGAGGTAGTATAGCGAGATCACCAGCCGCTCTTTCTCGGGCAACTGTTCGATGGCTCGCGCCAGACCGGTCTTGAGTTCCTTGAGCCGGGTCTGCGACAACGCATCGTCGTCTTGATTCATCAGATAGTTCATGAGCTTTTCCTTCTCGTCCCTGGCGGAAACGCCCAGTTCCTCGAAGCTGACGAAGGAAATGCTCGACATCTGCTTGGTGCGATGGAGCTCTTCCAGCTCGACGCCCATCTCGCTGGCCAGCTCGATATCGTCGGGATCGCGCCCCAGACGCTGCTCCAGTCGCTGGCAGGCATGTTCCAGCTCGCGCAGCTTGCGCCGGCTGGAACGCGACAGAAAGTCCCGCGACCGCAGCTCGCTCAGCACCGCCCCCTTGATGCGGAAGATGGCGTAGGTCATGAACTTGTTGTCCCGCCGCGGGTCGTAGCGGTCCACCGCCTGAATCAGCCCGATGACCCCCACGTTCATGAGGTCCTCCACATCCACGCTCGCCGGCAGATGGGTGGCGATGCGCTGCACGATGCGTTTGACATAAGGGAGGTATTCGTTGACGAGCTTCTCGCGGTAGGCAGGCTTTTTCTTGAGCGGATGTCGGGATCGGCGTTCTGCCAACTGCATGTGCATGACGGTCTCCCCTCGGAAATAGTACCCCACGTCAGTGGGGAGTGCTGCGGACGAGATGATGCCAGAACAGATTGGTGTTGCCCTTCGGACGGCTGGAAGGCGCCTGCCGGACCATGCGTCGCGCCAGTTCGCTGAAGCAGTGGCTGGCCTTCGCCTCCGGGTAGAGATCGCTCACCAGGCGTTGCTGCTTGACGCCGCGGGTCAGCTTATCATCGCGCAGCACGTAACCGAGGTAGTCGATGCGAATGTCCAGGAACCGGTCGATGACCAGGCTCAACTGGCGGGAAACGTCCTGCGCTTCACGCGGCCCCGCCACCATGTTGACGAGCAGGCGGCAGGATTTCTCGGCGTACTTCAAGGACAAGACCTTCATGAGCGCGTAGGCATCGGTAATCGAGGTCGGCTCAGGAGATACGACGACGATGATCTCATGGGCCATCACGACGAAATCCATGACGTGCGACGAGATTCCGGCCGCCGTGTCGATCAGAAGGATGTCCATGTCGTCGATCAACCGGTCGAGGTGGGTGAAGAATTGCATCTTTTGCTCGTGCGCCAGCTGGGTTAACTCCTGAATTCCCGAAGCCGCCGGCAGAATGCGCATCCTCCCCGGGCCTTCCTCAATGATTTCCTCGATCGTCTTATCTCCCCGGATGACATGCGAAATATTGAATTTCGGGGCTACGCCGAGCAACACGTCCAGATTGCCCAGGCCCAGATCCGCATCCAGGATCATGACCTTCTTTCCGAGACGGCTGAGCGAGAAGCCGAGGTTGGCGACAATGTTGGTTTTTCCCACGCCTCCCTTGCCGCTGGTGATCGCAATTACGCGCGCATGCGATTTCCGCCGGCGGCACGGCTCGCCCCCTTCACGGAGCTGGCCTCGCCGCGGCATCGGAATGACGTTGCAGGGCGGATCTTTTGGGGTCATGCGGGGTGCGTCTCCTCTTCAACCATCGTCTATCGGCCCGCGGCCGCCCGCCGGCCGCTCCGGGCGACCGCGCCGGCCAGGGCGTCCCGTTGCGGATGGCAATTTCGACAGGCGACGAATTGCCGGGATTCGGCTTCCGCACTCGATGTGAATCGAATCAGGTGCTCCGGTTTGATTTTCCGCACCCACTTGCAGTCGCTGCGGTGATACAGCTCCGAGTTTCCGTTGGCGACCCTCGGCTCCTCTTCCGCCGCAGCCGGCTCGGCGGGAAGCGACCGGTGGCTTCCTTCCTGCCGGGCGGGAACCTCTTCCCGGCCCGGCCAGATCCGGTCGAGCAGGTGTTCCAGGGGCTGACCGGCCAGATCCTCGGGGATGGACGGCCCGGTGCCGAGATCGGAAATCGCCAGGCCGCTGCGGACCAGCAGGTTGAGCAGGTGGCCGCAGGTTTCGGCCTCGTCCAGTCGTGTGAAGGCCAACCGATCTGCGGGGAATCCGCGCCAGGCGTCGATCGTTCGCATGAGGTCTTTTTCCCGGGTGCAGGCGTTCAGCACCAGATGGACTTCCATGGTTTTCAACGGCTCCAGCATCTGCCGCAGCTCGCTGCGGCGCTGCGTCTCTCCGAGGCCCACCCCGGGGGTGTCCACGATCAGCCAGGCCATCGACGAGGCGGCATCCCAGGTCTCGCGCACGCCGGCCGCCGAAGTGGCCACAGCCACCGGAACCCTCAGAAGGGACCCGAAAATCCGCAGTTGCTCAATGGCGCCGATGCGTTGATCATCGAGCGTCAGGAGCATCCCCGCGCGTCCTGCCGCACCTTTGATGTGGGCGGCCGCCAGTTTGATCGCCGTCGTGGTCTTGCCGGCGCCACCCGGACCTACCAGTACTCGGACCGCCGGTCGGTCGCGCTGCGCCGCCCCGGCGGGCGTCCTTACGCCCATGTCGTGCAGGACCCTCTGGACCAATGGCTGCAGGTCACCCAAACCGGGCTGCTGATCGAACCCGGGCAACCGCTGAATTTGCCCGATCAGGTCGGCGGCCAGGTCCCGATTCACCTCCTGGGTCAGGAGATGCTGATACGCCCGCGTCAGTTCGGCCGGCGGCCCAGAGGCCGCGTCGCCGGGCGAGACCGGATGGCGCCGCTGGGCCAGGGATCGCAGGCCGTCGTTGATCGATTGAAACAACCCGCGCCGAAGCGTGGAGGCGTCGCCGTTCGCCGGCCGGCCCGACGCCCACCGGTCGGCACCGCTGGCTCCGAACGACACGGCACCGCTCGCACCCGTGTCGCTGGCGGCGGTGACTTCCACTCCCGTGGCACGCCCCATCCCGAGCAGCCCGCGATGTTCGCGCAGGCTGCGGGCGGAAAGGATGACCGCGTTGAGGCCGAATTCGTCTTTGACCATCTTGAGAGCAGCGGTCATGGTTTTGGCTTCGAACCGTTTAATCTGCATCCGTCAACTCCACGGCCCCGAACGGCCGCACCTCGACCGTGTTCAGGATCTCTTCGTAGGACAGCACCACCAGGTTGGGCACAAATCGATCGACCAGCTTTTTGAAGGCCAGTCGGACCGGCGTCGAACACAGGACGAGCGGTTGCAGGTTGCGTGCCGCGCAGCGCTCCATCTGACGTGTCAGGCCGTTCATCATGCGCTGGGCGGTCCGGGGGTCGAGCGCCAGCACCCGGCCGTGGTCGCCCTTTTGAAGGGACTCCGCCAGCGCGCTTTCGACCGCATGACTCAGCGTGAGCACCGTCAGACTTCCGTCCGTCGCTTGGTACATTTTGGTCAACGTCCGCGCCAGGCAGTGGCGCAGATGTTCGGTCAACGCGTCCGGATCCTTGGTCATCGGCGCCCAGTCCCCGAGGGCCTCCAAAATGGCAAGCAGATCGCGGATCGGCACCTGCTCGCGCAGCAGGTTCTGAAGCACCCGCACCACCGTTCCAAGCGGCAGCAGGCCCGGCACCAGGTCCTCGACGACCTTGGGATGCGACTGCTTCAGGTGGTCGAGCATCCGCTGAACGTCCTGCCGCCCCAACAACTCATGGGCATGGCGCCGTATGACGTCAGACAGGTGCGTGGTCATGACGGTGGCGGTGTCCACCACCGTAAAGCCCTTGGCAAGCGCGCCTTCCTTGGCGCTTTCACGGATCCAGACGGCCGGCAGACCGTAGGTCGGCTCCTGGGTGACGATGCCGTCCACCGCACCGTCGGCATTGCCGGGGTTCATGGCCAGCCAGTGGTTCGGCATGAGCTCGCCGCGGGCGATCTCATTGCCCTTCAACAAAATCGAATATTCACCGGAGCCCAGCTGCATGTTGTCCTGGATGTGCACCGGCGGAATGATGACCCCCAGATCGAAGGCCATCTGGCGCCGGATGGCCTTGATCCGCTCCAGCAGCTCTCCGTTTTGATCGGCATCCACCAACGGAATGAGCCCGTAGCCCACTTCGATCGCCAGCACGTCCAGCGGCGGCAATGCCACCAACGTGTCGGCCGCCGGCGCCTGCTCTGCGCGTATTTTTTCCTGCTCTTCGGCCTGTTCGCCGGCGCGCCGGGCTCTTGCCAGGCTGTACGCCAGCCCCCCGGCCAGCACCGCGAGCATTAAAAACGGCAACGTGGGCAGCCCCGGGATCAAGGCGAACCCGAACAGCACCCCCGCGACCATGCTGATCGCCCGCGGATGAAAGAACACCTGGGAGGTGATCTCGCGGCCCAGACTGGATTCATTGCCGGCCCGGCTGACGATGATGCCGGCGGCGGTGGAAATGATCAGGGCCGGGATCTGGGAGACCAGGCCGTCGCCGACCGTCAGCAAGGTGTAGGCTTCGGCCGCCGGACCGAAGGGCATGCCTTTCTGAAAGACGCCGATGGCCAGACCGCCCAGAATGTTCACCAGGGTAATGATGATTCCGGCCACCGCGTCGCCGCGCACGAATTTGTTGGCGCCGTCCATGGCTCCGTAATATTCGGCCTCGCGCGAGAGCGTTTCGCGCCGTGAGCGGGCCTCCTGCTCGCTGATGTAGCCGGCGTTCAGGTCGGCGTCGATGCTCATCTGCTTGCCGGGCATCGCGTCCAATGTGAAGCGTGCGGCCACTTCGGCGATGCGGCCGGCGCCCTTGGTGATCACCGCGAAATTGATCACTACCAGGATCACGAAGACAATCAAACCGACCGCGTAGTTGCCACCGACGACAAACCCTCCGAACGCTTTGATGATGCTGCCGGCCGCCGCTGTACCCTCATGGCCGTGCAGCAGGACGACCCGCGTGGTGGCGATGTTCAGCGACAGCCGAAACAGGGTCGTGAGCAGCAGAATGGAGGGGAATGCGGAGAGCTCCAGCGGCCTCTGAACCTGCATGGCGACCAGCAGGATCACGAGGGCCGAGGTGATGCTGAACGCCAGCAGCAGGTCGAGCAGAACGGTGGGCAGCGGCACGACCATGAAAACCAGAACGCCCACCACCCCTCCGGCCAGATAGATGTCGCTGCTGCTGGCCAGGCGGGGCAGCAGGCCGACCGTTGCGGTGCTCTGAGCGACTGCCATTCGTCTACGCTCCTACGGATACAGAGGCTTGGCGAGAAGTTGAAATCGATGCCTGGGTTCTGCATTTTCCATGCCTGTGTACGCCCGGTCGTCCGGACTGAGCGGCGCAGCCCCCAGCGCCGATGCTTCTTTCGATCGTGGCGGGAATCGCCCTCGCGCTCGGACGTTGACCCCGTGCCGTCGGCATCCGGTTGTGGTGCCTTCGATCCGGAAGCAAAACCGGTAGCGGCCGGAGCAATGGCGGAGCGGTTTTCGCCCCAAGGAGGGAATTTCCAGGGGCCGCGGCTGCCCGGCAACCGACAATATTTTGTCGGAACGCTGCGCCGGGGGGCTGACAGGATTTCGGTGCTTCCTCCGGCATTCGCCCGGGCCTTCTCCGGCGGCCCAAAATAGCTAGGAATCGCCGGCGGGCTTGGCGGCCAGAGCCTTGAGGCGCAGCGCCGGGCCGCACAGCCTTGCGGACCGCGCAGCCGGCGATTCGCAGCGACGGGAGCCTTCGAGAACGCGCCTTAAAACAGGGCCCCCACCGGTGCCACCGCGGTTCAACCCCCGGCTAACGCGCATGCCGGCCCTTCAACCGGTAGACATAGGCCAGCACCTCGGCTACCGCTCGGTAGAGCTCGACCGGGACGAACTCCCCCGGGTCGGCCATCCGATAGAGGGCCTGGGCCAGCGGTTTGTTTTCCACGAGAGGAACATGGTTTTCGCGCGCGATGTCGCGGATGCGTTCGGCGATGTGATCGGCGCCCTTGGCGACGACCTGCGGAGCGCTCATTTCCGCGGGATCGAACCGCAGCGCAACGGCGAGGTGGGTGGGGTTGGTAATGACCACATCGGCGTTCGGGATCTCCGCGATCATGCGGTGGTAGGCGGCCTGCCGTTGCAAACTGCGGATCCGGCTCTTGATCTGCGGATCGCCCTCGGCCTGCTTTCGTTCGTCCTTGACCTCCTGCTTGGTCATCTTGAGGTTCTCTTCAAGCTGCCAACGCTGGTAGGCGTAATCCAGCACCGCCAGCACCACCATGGTCAGGCAGACATAGAAAATGATGCGGAAGGCGGCGGTGTGCGTGAACTCCCAAATCCCCCCGACCTCCCGGCGCATCAGGGTCGGAAAATCCGCCATATAGCCGGCAACAACCGACCAGGCGATGGCGCCGATCAACACGATCTTGACGAGGGACTTGACCAGCTCCACCAGCCCCCGCAGCGAGGCGATGCGCTTCAGGCCCGCCAGCGGGCTCAATTTGGAGAGCTTGGGGGCGAGCGGCTCGGCATGGATCTCGAAACCGATCTGCAGGACGTTGCCGGCCACGCCGGCGATCATCAGCGGCAGAACCATCGGAGCCAGCAGAAGCGCACATGCACGCAGGAGCGAGGCGACCAGCGCCGACGCATCTCCGATCGTGCGCAGCCGGGTCGTGTGCAGCTGCCCGTACATCTCTCCGAAGAGCCGCGTGAGATCTTCGAGCACTTGGGTGCCGGCGAAAAAAAACACCCCGAGCAGGGCCATCAGAATCAATGCGGAAGGGACCTCGCGGCTCAACGCCACCTGCCCCTGCTTGCGCGCCTCCATTCGGCGCTTGGCGGTGGCGCGCTCCGTGCGTTCCTGGCCCGGCGCCTCAGCCATGGGCGGCCTCCCTCATGACAGGGCCTCGAGCAACGCCATGGCGTGTCGCGCCACGCCGCCGAACAGCTGTCCCAGGTAGCCGGCCAGGTGCGGCAGACTCACGCCGAAAAA
>Ga0114938_1001065_pt1 | contig 19506 bp, 22 predicted proteins | sample AshMeaBigSpring_FD_88675 | JGI IMG/M metagenome (GOLD analysis project Ga0114938, IMG submission 88675) | Groundwater microbial communities from Big Spring, Nevada to study Microbial Dark Matter (Phase II) - Ash Meadows Big Spring | ecosystem: Environmental > Aquatic > Deep subsurface >...
ACATTGTTTGTTTGCCTGTTCGACAGGGCTTCTCTCTCTAACATGTTATATTGGATTTGTATTTTTTTATTGTACTTTTATGGCAAAGAAAAAGGAGATCAAACGAATTGTTAAACTCCAAATCACTGCCGGATCTGCGACACCAGCTCCACCAATTGGTACGGCTTTGTGACCAACCGGTATTCAGATTGCTGACTTCTGTAAGCAATTTAATGATAAAACTCGTGACCGACAAGGAACAGTATTGCCAACTATCATTACTATCTATGATGATCGTAGTTTTACTTTTGAGATGCGACAGCCACCTATGACGTACCTCATTAAAAAAGCTACAGGTCTAGAGAGTGGTTCTGCAACTCCTCATAAGGTGAAAGTTGGTAAACTCACAAAATCACAAATCGAAGCTATAGCAAAAGAAAAAATGCCAGATCTTAATGCAAATGATCTTGAAGCAGCGATGATGATTGTTCGTGGTTCAGCTCGATCTATGGGTATTGAAAGCGAGTAATTTTTGAGGGTAGCGAGCAATCGCTACTCACATGGCCTCATCGTCTAACGGTTAGGACACGGGATTCTCATTCCCGTAATCGGAGTTCGATTCTCCGTGAGGTCACCATGATATATTAAAAAAACACTTCTTTAAAAGAAGTGTTTTTATTTTGATTATTTTAAAATTTTATTTATAATAAAAATTATGAATGAATCAAAAATAGAAGAATTTTCTCAAAAAAAACTCAAACCTTGTCTTATTTACAGTGGTTTTTCCGCAGTGTTGATGGGTATCCTAAGTAGTTGTACTATCGAAAAACCGATATCTATAGATACTCTTACACGATATCCAAGTCCTTGAGAGATGATAAAAAAACCTTTCTATCCTGGAGCAAATCAAGATATTCGTAATTTATCTCATTTTTATCTCCAATCAGCAGAAGATCAGACTGAATATGTTGATGATAATGGTATTGTGGTGTCAGAAGCGGATTTAGAGCCCAGCAATCAATAATTCTTCCTCTATTGCTCGAGAGAGATCTATCATCATATCATGTGTATTGATATATTGGATATCGTCCGTATCTTTTTCGTTTTTCTTCAGATGGAACTCTCGTGACTGATTCGAGAGAGATATTTCTTTTCATTCGATAGATTCGCTTGGTATATTGATAATAGTTTTGAGTGTTATAAAGAGACATTCCACACCATAGGATTGGTGAACGAGTTTTATGTCCATGATAAGATCGTTTGTACAGATGACATCGTCGAAAGTGTCTTCAGGGGGAGTTTGTTCAAAGTGAAATTCCCGTATAGTCCCTACGGGACTTCCAAGTATTTCTGAGATATCGAGAGAAAAGAGAGACATAGCGGCATTCTATTTATTTCCCTGAGTCTTGCAATAATAAAACTCTGAGTACAATAACCCTATCTCTTTGGCACAGAGACGTCCGTACATCTCTAAAGTGAAACATTCGGGTGGAACCGCCTCAACAACCAAGGCCCCGATACATAGAATTATTCTGTGTATTGGGTTTTTTAATTTCTTACATGACTGATTATTCTCAGATTCCTGATTGTTTCTATCGTATCGGAGTGAAGGCTCTGATTACGGATGAGAATGGTCGTTTTCTTCTCTGTCGAGAGGATAATAATTTTTGGGACTTTCCTGGTGGATGACTTGAGTATGAAGAAAGCCCTCATGATGCCTTACGTCGTGAGCTTCATGAAGAGGCTGGACTTGAAGTCACTGAAATCGCTCCTCATCCAAGTTATTTTGTAACTGCTCGAAGTGTTAAGAGAGGATTTTATTTATCGAATATTTTTTACAAAACTAAGATTCGTGATCTCAATATCACTCCAAGCGATGAGTGTCTCGAGGTACGATTTTTTACTCCATCTGAAGCTCTGAAAATGGATATTTTTCCAAATGTGACAGCATTTTGTGAGCAATATAAAATTTAATATTTCTAACTTTTTATTTATGAAACGCATTGTTGACCTCGCGAAAAATCGCGGTTTTGTCTTCCAGGGATCAGAAATCTATGGTGGTCTTGCTAACTCATGGGACTATGGTCCTCTTGGTTCTCTGATGAAAGAAAATCTCAAAAATCTCTGGATACGAGAGTTTGTTCAGCGTCGTCCAGATATGGTCCTCCTCGATGCAGCTATCCTCATGCATCCCCAGGTATGGGTAGCATCTGGGCATGTGGGAGGATTCTCTGACCCACTCATTGATGATAAAAATACCAAAGAACGATTTCGTGCAGATAAGCTTATGGAGGAATTGTTTATTACTCGTGAATGAAAGGGTATTTCTCGTGACAAACAATTAGAAGAATATGCTTCAAAGTATAGTGTCAATAATCTCGTCCCAGAATCATGGACCCCCGAGCAGCAATATGCATTTATGGTCGGTGAAAAAGTTGAGAATCCAAATACTGGTAAACCAGGTGACTGGACAGAGATACGAAAATTTAATTTAATGTTTAAAACCTCTCAAGGTGTGACAGAAGATTCTTCTTCACTTGTTTATCTCCGCCCCGAGACAGCTCAAGGAATCTTTGTCGATTTTCCTCATATTGTTCGTACGTGTCGTCGTCGTGTACCATTTGGTGTGGCACAAGTCGGAAAAGCCTTTCGTAATGAGATTACCCCAGGGAATTTTATCTTCCGCACACGAGAGTTTGAGCAGATGGAAATCGAGTTCTTCTGTGAGCCAGGCACACAGCTCGAGTGGCACGAGAAGTGGAAAGTAGATTGCAAGAAATTTCTCATGGAAACAGTAGGAATCAAGGAACAAAATCTTCGCTTCCGACAACATGAGGCGGATGAGCTCTCTCATTATTCTGATGCGACATTTGATATTGAGTATGACTTCCCAAGTATTGGATTCTCTGAGCTTCAGGGAATTGCTTCACGAACTGATTTTGATCTCAATGCGCATATGAAGGAGAGTAAGCAAGATATGAGCTATTTTGATCCGGTCAAAAATACCAAGTTTATCCCGTACGTTATCGAGCCATCTATTGGACTTACCCGTCTCTTCCTCGCAACACTCTGTGATGCGTATGATACGGTCAAAGATGAAGAAGGTGCTGAACGAATTGTCCTTCGACTTAAGCCAGAAGTGGCGCCAGTCAAGATTGCCGTACTTCCACTCGTGAAAAAACTGAATGAAAAAGCAGAAGAAGTGTTTGCTCTCCTCTCAAAAAACTTTATGACGTGGTATGATGAGACGGGTTCGATAGGGAAGCGCTATGCTCGGTTTGATGAGATTGGTACGCCATGGTGTGTGACAATCGACTTTGAGAATTCTCTTGAAAAAAATGCTGTCACTATCCGACATCGTGATACGATGGAGCAGGAGGTGGTGGCTATTGATGACTTGGTAGAGTGGTTTAGGCAACAGGGTATTTAATAATTTCTTTTATGGAAAAATCTCAACCTTCATCTCTATCTTCTGATACGCCACGATTTGATGGCCGCAAATTGGCTGAAAGAATTGCTGAGATAAATGGTTGAGGATTAAGGACAGTAATGGTTGAGATGGTCGGAAAACAAGATGTAAAAGAATGGATTGATGGATTAGATGATCTCAGAGAGAAACCTGTCTCTACTCGTGGTTTACGATGTAAAATGTGACAATCTGATGAGAAAATAGACAAAAAACCAGTTGATCAGACTTTGGCAGAAAAAATTGCAGCAATATATGGCACTGTTCCTATCATGATTACAGGACGAAAATTTGATCCGGCAGTTGCTGAGTTGCTTCGCAAATCAAAGATAGCTCGTTCTGTACCACCAAGCAGTACATTTCGCTGTAAATAATGTTGATTCTTGCATTGGAATGTATTTTGCTATAATAGAAATGTATGACTGAGCTAAAAACATCAATTCTCCTTATAGACGATGATCAATGAATTGTTGATTCTCTTGTTCTGTATTTATCATCAGAGTTTGATGTGCATGTGTGTATGCGTGGTGATGAAGCAATCAAAATGTTTATAGAGCTTGCTCCACAAGTTGTAATTCTCGATATCAATCTTCCCGGGAAAGATGGACTCTCTGTTCTTCAGGAGCTTCGAGAAATATCACATGTGCCTGTTCTGATGCTCTCGGCTCGAGATGATCAGGACAATATCAATACTTCTTTTGAATACGAAGCAGATGATTATATTTGAAAGCCATTTAGCCCTCGGGAAGTCATCATGCGTATCAAGGCTATTCTTCGCAGAGGAACCACGCAGGCTGTTCCAAAGGGGCTTGTTTACAAGGATTTACGCTTTATAGAATCAGAGCTCCGTGTTATCCGTGGCAATAAAAGTATCGTGCTCACAAAATCAGAATTTCAAATACTTACCTATATTATCAGTCGTGCTGGAAAGATTGTTTCAAGAGAGGATTTGATGAAAGAGATCATGGGGTATTCTAATTTTCTCTACGATAGAACTATCGATACTCATATAAAGAACATTCGTCACAAGGTAGGCGATGATGTATTGATTACTGTGCGTGGTATCGGGTATAAGAGTTTTTAATTTTTTTATTATGAATCTTCTTATAGGTCTCATGGTTATTGGTTTGGGAGTCTTGATTCTCAAATATACTCGCCAAACGTATGAATTTGTGGGGTCATGGGCGTGGGCTGAGAAGTTTTTTGGTATAGGAGGGACTATTACTGCCCTTAAATTGTCTTGAATTTTCTGCATCGTGGTTGGCGCTCTCTACTTTTTAGGATGGGTGTAGTCTAAAAGGGTCTATACTATTTTTATGAATTTTTCTCGAGGACATCGGAGAGTGTTGCAGCGAATTGTTGTGGTATCTCTTGGATGTCTCTTATTGAGTTCTGTCTTAAGTGAAGGTGATTTTGTTGATGATACTATTGATTCTTCATCAGGTAATCGCCCTATAGAGGCATCAATTATTTCGTCTCAAGAGGACTCTCTGTCGGTCATTGATCCACCAGTCACTACACCTCCTTCTATTACTCCAGAACCAGTATATGCTCTTCAGATAGAGTGGCAAAATTGGACAGATCTCTTGTTAAATAATGAACCAAATTTATCAGAATATACCTGTGATCCAGATAAAACTGAATGCAGAGTGAATCTCTTAGTTATACCTCTTCTTGATGGGGTGGTGAGTTCTGATTTGACATGTGAAGTGACTGCTGATTTTGAACTGGTGCCTACTCAGGATTCACCATGTAATCTACATACTTCAATTGTACCAAAAGGAGACCATACTCTTTCTATTAAAATACTCAAAAAATCAGATGGTACTCTTGTTACACATAAGGATATTCTTCTCAAGAACCCTCTTATTGATACCTCTCTTGATCCTCTGCGAGTGACATCTACTATTACCTGGCAATCACCAACTGATTTGAATACAAAAGATGACACTTCTCTTGCTGAGTATATTTGTGACTGACAGGGTGTAGAATGTAGAGTAAATCTCCTTGTCACCCCTCTTCTTGATGGAGCTGAAACTTCTCAACTCACGTGTGAAATTACTGCTGATTTTGAAGTGATTCCTTCTAAAAGTTCACCATGTAATCCAAATACTTCACTTATTCCTCCATGAGAACATATTTTGACGATAAAAATCCTCCAAAAAACTGATAATATATTGCTAACAACTCGAGATATAGTGCTTAAAAATATACCACCAGATACCTCTCTTGATCCTCTACGAGTGACATCTTCTCTTGTTTGGCAATCACCGACATATCTTTTGGCTAAAGAGGATGGTTCTCTGTGAGAATACACCTGTGATTCTGCTCAGGCTGAATGTAAGATCAACCCTCTCTTTACTCCTCTTCTTGATGGAGTTGAAACTTCTCAGCTGACGTGTGAAATCACAGCAGACTTTGAATTGATACCGACTCAGGATCCCTGTAATCCAAATACTTCACTTGTACCCCCTGGAGATCATATTCTGACATTCAAAATCATCAGAAAATCTGATACGACATTGCTCGCAACTCGACAGATACTTCTCAAAAATCCTCCACGCATCATATCCTGAGGATGATGAGGGGGGTGAAGTAGTGCTTGAGGAGCTTCTTTGATGGATCTCAGTACAGTCAAGATGACGATTCAGAGCGGATTAGATATCGATGGACGATGTCGTAGCAATGTGTGTCAGGTAAATTTCTTGGCTGAAACTCCACTCAATGCTGTGTGTCTTTGGGATTTTTGAGCAGGAGTTTTTGAGACAATAGGAACACAGGCAAAATGCAATCCATGATATGTGAAGTTTCCTACTGATACATCTGTGACACTTACTGTCTCAGATCCTCTCTACCCGACAAATAGTGTCACAAAAACAATGCAAATATTTCATGGACAACCTGTAATAGCTCTTGGTTCTCCAGAAGCTAGAATAGATATTCAGGGGGTTATCTGAAAAAATAAAAGGATCACTAACGGAGGCATATTGTGTGAAATCGGAAACAATGATGCATGTTCTCTCAATTTCACTGCTGAAAATAGTCTCAATGCAAAGTTTTATTTCTGGAATTTTTGAAATGGTGCAACATCACAAAAAGAAAATCCACCAGCTGAGAAATTTTCTCTGGGTATTCATCAGGTTGTTTTGCGAGTCATGGATACTTGAGGCGCTTCCTCTGAAATACGGTATACAGTTGAAGTGGTCAAAAAATTCGATATTTTACCAGAAAAGATTTGTCTCGATTGTGATACAATGAAAGGCAAGATCCAGATTTCTGCTGTCTTTCCAAATCCTCCTCATGCTGACACAGTTGAGTGGATAGAAATGACAAATATCTCTTCTGAGGTATGGGATTTGAGTTCATGTATTCTTTCAGATAATACGAGAGATTTTGCTCTTGCTGGCACACTTCCGGCTCATAAAACTCTCCGTCTTCGACAGTCTGAAACAGGCATAACGCTTTGAAATACGACCGAAACAATCACTCTGCAGTGTGGAGATTTTTTGATTGATACTTTTTCTTGGAATTTCCCAATCCCAAGCGGCTATATTTTGCGGCGTTCTCTCCTCGATCCGACTCCCAAAAAGGGAGTTGTTCTCGAGACAGTAGACGGTGATACGATTGATGTCATGCTTGATAACAAAAAGACACGTATTCGTCTCCTTGGTGTGGATACGCCAGAAACTGTTCATCCATTGAAATCAGTTGAAAAATTTGGCAAAGAGGCTTCTGATTTTACAAAGAGGACACTTTTGTGAAAGACAGTGTGGGTAACATTTGATCATCAGCCTTTTGATCACTATGGTCGTACCTTAGCATATATTTGGCAATGTGAGAGTGTATTTGATGCTGAGAAATGTACTCTCTTTAACGCTCGATTAATTTCTCAAGGCTATGCCCGTATGGAGCGAAGATTTGCATTTATATACTATGAATCTTTTGATGCTCTTGAGAAAGAAGCGAAGAAAAACAATATCGGTGTCTGGTCTGATAAAGAGGTTGCTCAAGATCTCGAAAAGATATGAGATGAAGAAGTAGAAAAGCTTAAACTCGAACAGGAACAAGAATATTTGCGTCTTCAGCAAGAACTTCTTGAGCTTCAGAAAAAAAGATGTGAAGAGGAAGGAGTATGTGAGGATATACTTACTTGGTCAGACATTACACAAAAGATGACGACACTTTCTGTTCGCAGTCTTGCGAGTGGTCTCATGAAAATAGGTGGTCGTACTTGGTGAGATTTTCCTCTCAAGATACAGATATTTTTATGAGAACAGCACATATATTCTGCTGAAATTCGTACGGATATTTCTGGAGAATATGCACTTGAGTGGTATCCGAGAAGTGTCTGACAATACCGTATTGAGGTTACTTTTCGGGAACAATATTCTTGATGAGTATCGGAAACATGATTGTTTGTTCTTCAAAAGGATCTTGTTGTTACAGATATTTCTGAACATTTCTCATCATCTCTCGATGGTGCTATTTTGGTACAAGGATCTATGACAAAGAATCGATGGGTTGATGATAATCATGTATTTCAGTGTCGAAGTCGTGGATCGTGTTCAGTGAATCTTACAGCAGAATACAATCGTAAAAAAGATATTCTCTATACGTGGACTCTCCCAAATGGGGGTAGTTTTGTTGGTAAAAATCCTCCGAGTTTCAAAGTCGGATATGGAGATTTTGTTATCAAATTATCTGTTGCAGATACCATCACTGGTGAAAATCAAGAAAAGATACTCTATATTCATCATAGTCCAATACCAAAAGCGCCAAAGAAAACATCCACCAAATCATCAAAATATACTCTTGATCTCAAAGATGCTCCTATGGATCTCTGAGGCGGTACTACTCCAGAGGTGTTATCTATAAGTTTAAATCAGTCTCTGTTTGTACTTTTTATACTGTTTATAATTTCTTTTTTTCTCTTCTGAAAAGAAAAATTGACAGATAAAATAAATAATATATAATATTTATATAAATATTTTTTATACTATGAATTTGCAATCCCCATCATCGACACCTCAACAGTCGCGCATCCCGACATATAGTGGATTCTTCCAGATCTTTATCAAACAAAAATGAACTGAGACAAGAGTCCCAAAACTTGTTTATTTTAATAGTGAGAGATGATTTTTTTATTGAGCAGAAGCAGGAGATTCTGAGCAGAAATTTCGTGGTCCTCATACAGGGCTGAGTGTTGTCTGAGTTGTTCAAGGGAGTGCTATTACTTTCCCAAATAATAAAGATTATGAAATTGCAGAGACCATTTCACTGGTTAATAGTAGACTACAAGAAGTACCTGATCGTACAAAAACAGCATTAGCAGTGGCTCTGGCCGCTCAAAAACCAATATACACTGCATCTGCTACTTCTCCAGATTATTTTCCTCCTACAGGTCAAGAGCCAGCAGATGTATTTCGGAAATAATCTCGTATAAACCTCTTCACTGCAAGAGGTTTTTTGTTCGTTGCAAATAAATATTTTTCCCTATAATCCCTGCATTATTTCTTATTTATTTTATTTTATGCAAGCAACGAGCAATAAGGTGGGTAATACCTATGAAATCACTCTCAAAGAGAGTAGTGCAGAGATGGAAAAATACAAAAAAGAAGCCATCAAATCTCTCTCTCAAAATCGTCAATTTCCTGGTTTTAGAAAAGGCGATGAAGTGCCTTTTGAGGTTGTTGCTCGAGAAATAGGGGAGGAGAGAATTATGCAAGAAGCACTCAATGAAGCACTTCAAGTCCTCTATCCAAAAGCTCTCAAAAAACTTGAGATAACACCGATTGATATGGGTGAGATCAAAGAAGTAAAATCTCTTTCTCCGCTTGAAGTAGTTTTGACTGTCGAGGTTGCTCCGGAAGTAAGTCTTGATATGAAGAAAATAGAAAAAATCAAGGTCGAGGTATCGTCTGTTGCTGTACCAGATGAAGATCTCCAAAAAGAACTTGATGAAATCGTTGCTCGGAGTACCCACTATCACCCACGTGGAGCGCATCATGGTCATCATCATGATGAAAATGGTGATGTCTCTGAGACTGATCTTGCTATTCAGGAAGGGGACAAAGTAACTGTGAATGCTGTTGGGTATGACAAAAAAGGTGGTACAACGGACGATCGCATGAAGCTGAATGATTTTGAGATTACTATCGGTGCTAAGATGATGATACCAGGATTTGAAGAAGCTCTTATTGGTGCGAAAGAAGGCGATGTGGTAGAATTCGAAGTTACTTTCCCAAAGGATTATCATAGTGAAGATTTTGCTGGGAAGAATGCTTTTTTTGTCGTTACTATTCTCACAGTACAGTATCCTCATAAACCAGAATGGAGTGAAGATTTTATTGAGCGAGTATGGGGCAAGAAGCTCTCATTCTCTGATTTTAAGGCTGAATACCGTGAGGCAATGCTTCTGGATCGTAAAGAAAAAGCTCGATCACAAGCTGAAGAAAAACTCACTGAAGAGCTCATCAAAGCAAATCCTCTCCAAGTAGGAGAGAAGATGATTGCTCGTGAAGTAGAGAATCTCTGGCTCTATCACAATCGAGAGATCGAAAAGCAGGGTATGGACGTGAAGACGTATTTGGAGCACCTCAAGACGACAGAAGATATTTTTAAGAAAGAACATCTCGAGCCTGTTGCTAACAAGCGAGTGCAGTCTATGTTGATCATGGAGGCACTCAAGAAGCATTATGCTCCTGAGATAGCTGACGATGTCGTGGTTGCTGAGATCCGAAAAGTTTTTGCTCGCTACGCTCACAATGCTGATTTTGAGTCTCGTATTATTGAGCTCTCAAAGCCAGGAACAGAGCATTTCAATGATGTGAAGTCTCGTCTCGAGTATCGAGCTGTGATTGATCGATTTTTGAAGTAAAATTTTAGATTAAAAAAAGACCCACCGAGAGGTGGGTTTTTGAAACAATCTATACCGCACTTTCCGTTGCTTTCCAAGTCTTATCATTTGCTCTATAAGTATATTGAGGAGCATTCTCTCATCATACTCGATATACAGTTATATTTCCATCTATTGTCTTTTTAAATCGCATATCTTGCATTCCATATACCACATATTCTTTATCTGGTGTTACTTCGACTCTTTGTAGCCAATCTTTTTGACTTTCATATTTTCAACCTTTTCCTGCTATCATTATAGTTTCTAGATTTGCATTCGATTTTGGCCTCTTTATTGTAGCTCATGAGCTTGTTGCTGCATATTCAAATTCTGAAGGTATTCCATACTTATTCGGATCTATAAATCATTTTTTATTTGTTTCTTTTGGTGATCTTCCTATCTTTTCCTTCATAAGTCTTGATGTGGCAAATAAATCTGGATTTTCTGAGAGCTCCACATATTCTCAGAGTGTTATTTCCTTCATGTTAGAATTAGTACTTATCATAGGAGCCAGTCTTTCTTGTAAAAATTTTATTCTTGCAGCCGCTTCAGGAGTTATGTCACCATCCACTTCTGTACCACGTCACAAGTCTCCGAGTTTAAGTTTGGAAACTTCTACATTTGGTGCGATAAGTTCCCAGTCTTGCATATCTCAGTATTTTTCTACTACTTCTTGAGCAATTTTTTGATTATTTTTTTGTTGAAAATCTTGAGGTAGGTCTTGATATTCAATCTGTTTAAATGTTCATAGTTGACCATCTTTGATATTTGCTACACTATACTTGCCATCTTTGTATGAAATTACCTGTTCTCAGTGGCGCGTTAATTGTTCTTCTATATTTCTTTGATTACGTCAAACTCATCCAGTATTTATTGTTCTTTTTCCCCATTCTCATTCTCTAATAACTAAATCTCAGATTTTTATTTCTGTATCTTCTGTTTTTTCAGGTGTAGTTGCTACTGTTGATGTTTGTGCTTCAAATTTTCCCGTCATGATGTTATAGATTTCTCCTGCTTCATTTTGAAAATGTTCAAATTCCCCATTTTTGTTATATTGAGGAGTTAGTACCTGTTGGTCTCAAAACGGACTTTCCACCCCGTGAGTAAATTTTTCTTCTTTAGCTCGAGTAATCAAGTCTTCCATTGCTTTTTTCTCTTTTGCTTCTTGCTGTGCCTGCTCATTATTCTTTTTCTCATGATATCCTACACGTGCAAGACCGTATCATTCTTCTATTTTATCTCTTGTATTGTCTTTGTCGTAAGCCCTGTCTCTTTCTTCGATTTTGTTATCAAGAGCTTCAAGCGTTCCCCAGCCGAGTATTCCATCACTTTGTAAACCATTTTCTGATTGCCATCTTTTGATTTTATCTTCTCTCTGTTGCGGAGTGTCTGATGATTCTATTCCAAGAAGATTATTGATAGCTTGTGTTTGTCCTTCTGAAAGTCATGCTCTCTTGAGCCATTCTTGAGAAAGTGTGGTTCTGCCTTCTACAGTAGACTTTTTGTCACCTTCTTTGTTTCTGATATCTTGAGCTTCTACCTGTCTTCTTTCTGGACCAGTGATGCTTTCACGAGAATATTTTCTTGGTTCTGATGATGGTTTTTCTGCCATAAAATTACATTAAAAATAAATGACACGTTCATGATGCCATATTTTTTATGAGGATGCAAATATTTATGAGAGGAAAAGTATTTTTTACTCAGGATCAATTCCTTGATCAATTGCTCGGATATACTCAGGAAGATCATTCTCATCATATCCATCATCTCATTCTATTTTATCTGGTGTTATTTTTTTAGGTAATTGAGGTTTTTCTGAAGTATTATTCTTTCATTCTTGAGGTATATCTTTTTTCTCAATTTTTCTTCATATTTTTCCTCTTATTTCGGATAGAAGATAATTGATTTTTCCTGCTGCTTTTCTGATGATAGAATCTTTTGATTCTGATATTTCTGTATTTTCGATTTTTGTAGGAATTTCTGACATAGGATCTATGGAATATAAATTATGTTTTTATTGTGCCATATTTCTTATTACAATGCAAATAAAAAATCCAGCGATTGCTCACTGGATAAAAGGTATTTCTTTTTGGATTGATTATACTTCATTATTGATGATTTTATCGATCAGACCGTATTTGAGAGCCTGTTTTGCATCCATAAAATTATCACGATCACAGTCTTTCTCTATTTGCTCAATAGGCTGTCCAGTGTGTTTTGAGAGGATCTTATAGAGGATGCCTCCAGTTTTTAATATATGCTCAGCAGCAATTTTAATTTCTGTTGCTTGTCCTTCTGCACCACCAAGAGGTTGGTGAATCATAATCTCTGCATGAGGGAGAGCATAGCGTTTTCCTTTGGCGCCACCTGCTAGTATCACAGAGCCCATACTTGCTGCCATGCCGATAGCGACAGTGATAACATCTGGTTTGATATACTGCATTGTATCATAGATAGCGAGACCAGCTGTCACGTGTCCACCAGGACTATTGATATACATGGTAATAGGCGCTTTTGCATCTTGTTTTTCGAGGAAGAGGAGCTGTGCAATGACCGTATTTGCAACCGTCGAATCAATTGCTTCACCGAGAAAGATAACACGATCTTCGAGGAGTCGAGAGTATATATCATACACACGTTCTCCGCTTGGAGTTTTGTCGATGACGGTGGGGATGAGGGTATTGATGATAGGTTTATACTTTGTCGCCATAGATCAGAATGATTATAAATATATGAGAGTATACTAATACAAAAATCCTATATACAAGAGATCTGGTATGGTTTTTCTCTTTTCAAAAGAGAGCGAAATGGTCTGGTAGCATAATTTGAATTTTCAAAGTATTGACATAATAAATATATTAATGCATAATATGATTATGAAATATATCATTTTTGTGAGTTTATTTGTTTTTTTTCACATATTTTCATTTGCTGATACTTGATTTGATAAGAAATCATGAATAATCCATATTGAACATCCAGATCACGTACCACATCACCCAAGCAGCAAGGATCCTGTTAATAAAACAGATCATGATGGTATCAGATATCCTCGAAAAAAGCTGAAGAATCAGGTCTTGGAAGGAGTATAGGTGTGGTATGATATTTTCTGTATAGGAGGGATAAATTTTTATTCCTCTTTTTTTTCTCGTTTTTTGTCTACAATACCTGTATGAATAATTATGACAATCTCCTCAAAAAATGAGTCTCTCGTGTTATAGATGAGAAGCATCTCATACAAAAGCTCGAAAGTGGTAAAAAACTACGAGTAAAATTTGGTATTGATCCGACAGCGCCTATCGTCCATATTGGTCATGCAGTACCTATTTTGAAATTACGTGAATTCCAGAAACTCGGGCATGAAGTCATCATCCTTATCGGTGATGCGACGGCACAGGTGGGTGATTCATCTGATAAAGATGCAGAACGCCCTATGCTCCGACGTGATGAGACACAAAAAAATGCTGAGAAGTATTTGTCATATTTTGGCAAGATCCTAGATCTCGAAAAGGTGCAGGTTTACTACAATAGTGAAGGACTCGATGCGGTGAATTTTTGTGGAGTAGGGGAGCTGGCGAAGCATTTTTCTGTTGCTGAAATGTTAGACCGTGATAATTTTTCAAAACGATTCAAGTGAGGGGTGCGTATTAGTCTCCAAGAATTTCTCTATCCTATCATGCAGGGCTATGATAGTGTCGCTATTGCTCGCAAGTATGGCTCGTGCGATGTAGAGCTTGGTTGAAATGACCAGTACTTCAATCTCCTCGCCTGAAGAACCCTCATGGAAGCGCATGGGATGGAGAAACAAGATATCTTGATTACACCATTGATCATGGGTACAGACGGACAGAAAATGAGTAAAACAAAAGGGAATTATATATCTCTCGATATGTCAGCGAATGATATGTTTGTGAAAGTGATGGAGATACCTGATGATCAGATTTTTCCTTATTTTCATAGTTGTACTACACTTAAAATTGACGAGATTGCTGAAATGAAAAAAGTATTGCAAATTGAAGGAGCCCGAGAAGTGAAAAAAAGACTTGCTCAACAGGTTGTTAGTCTCTATCATGCACCAGAATTAGTCACACGTGCCGAAGCTTATTTTGAATCTACTATTGCACAATGAGCTCGTCCAAAGGATGAAGATGTCGTTGTATATCCTTATATTTCTGGAGAAGTATCGCTCATGACACTGATTCGGGAGATAGGTATGGTCGCGAGTTCTACAGAAGCACGCAACGCCCTCACTAGCTGAGGAGTTAAAGTAGATGAAGTTGTGGTTGTGGATACAAAGGCTACAGTGACCATTTCTTCTGAAAAAACACTCCTTCAAGTTGGAAAGAAAAAATTTGCGTATGTTGTAGCAAAATAAGGAGAAACTTGCTTTTTGAGTTTTTTCTGTACTATCAGGGCACGTATTTTATTTTTAAGGTATTTTTATGGCAAGTATGGACGATGTAAAGGTTGGAAAGCGTATCCTCGTGGATGGCCAACCCTATGAAGTGATCAAATCTGAACACCTCAAAGTCGCTATGGGAAAAGGGATGGAGAAATGTATGCTCGTAAATCTCTTGACGGGCAAGACGATTCCTATGACATTTCATGCTGTTGATAAAGTAGAAGCAGCTGATATTCAGCTTCGTGATGCAGATTATCAATATTTTGATGGTCACTCATATCATTTTATGGATATTCAGAACTATGAGAGTTATTTCATCAATTCTGATGTTATCGGAGATCGTAAATATTTCCTCGTCGAAGGAACGAAGACAACAGTCATGTTTTGGGATGGTAATCCTATCAATGTACAGATTGATCCTTCTGTAACACTCGAAGTGGTTGATACACCTCCAGGAGAAAAAGGAAACTCTGCTTCAAACAACCTTAAGCCAGCTACACTCAATACTTGACTTGAAATCAAGGTACCACTCTTTATCGGACAAGGTGAAAGAATCCGTGTGGATAGTCGCACCTATGAATACCTCGGACGAGATAATTCATAATTATATTTTTTTGAAAAATCCCCAGAAATGGGGATTTTTTTATTTCTTCATGAAGAAAGTAATTGGTTTAAAGAAAAAAGCGATAAACATCACCAGGTTCATATAGAGACTAAAGGTCAAAAAACCACAAAATACTGAAAACCAGAGAGCAAGATCATATTCAAAGAGCTTTTCTATCACAGCTTTATTTCCACTATCAGGTGTTTTAACCGCTTCTTTTGCTTGTTCAATACCAAACATCTTTGCTATATCTTGATAAACTGTGGTATTTTTGACAGCATCAATCGTTGTGCCTGCTTTTTTGAGAGTCACTTGACTACTAATATAGTATTCTTTCAGACCTTTTGTAAATGTATTTGCTGTTGGATAAATAGTAGCACCTACCCAAATAGAGAGAATCAGTCCGGTAATCAAAATAATGATTTTCATAATAGATGGTTAGATACAAGAAGGTTCTATAGGGTCACTGGAGTTTATGATAGATTCTCGTTCATAGGTTACACCAGTGCGTCGATCAATATGTATTTCTCTATAGGTTGTATCTCGTGAGAGAAAGATTACAAGATGTTTTTTATTATTCAATGGTGTAAGAAAAGAGATTGTATCTCATTGAAATAGTATTTCTATCGTAGATCCAGAAACTGATGTGGCTGATGAGGGATCGGAATCGCATTCGTATATTTGCATATTTAGTGTTGGATCATAGAGTTTCCAAGATTTTGTAAAAAGGGGTGATTGTGTTGGAGTAGGACATGTTGTGTCATTTCAAGATGTTCAGCAATACAAATTTTCTGTATCTTCTGCAAGATCTGCATAGGACTTAAATGAGAGTCCATTGATACCATCTCAATCTGCAGCGGAAGTAATTTCAACTTTTCTCTTTCTCACTATGGCTCCATTTTCTGTCTTTCAGAGGAGAGTGTTCGTTTTTTCCTGATCTATCATAGAAACTATTTGCACTCATATTTCTTCTAGTCTTGCTTTTTCTCGTCGTTGTGTGAAGTCTCCATAATTTCCAAGAGCCACTAATATAGATATTATTAGAATGACTACCAGCACTTCGACAAGTGTAAAACCTAAGTTTTTTGGATTTTTTGTTTGATGACTGTTCATAAATGGGGTAGAGTAGAGGAGTAATAACTTTTTCTTATGTACAGGATATTCATTCTTTCACTTCTGGCAATAGTTTCTACTACTTTTGCACTTGAACCCTCGTCAGTTATTCTCCGGGCTACCGAAATTCGATGAGATTCTCTTGTTCTCGAATGGTTACCTCTTGAGGGTGCTACATCGTATAAAGTTTTTTATGATGAGGAAAATCTCATCAATCCAAAAGTACCAGAACCAATTCTAGAATCACCTGCCACAGATAAGACCTCTATCGAGTTACAAAAGATGATGGATGGTACAGAATATTATTTTGTCGTGCAGTGATTTGACGCCAAAGGTGTTAAAGTAGGTCAAACATTACCCTTACATGCTAAAACACTTCGAGTACCTCTCTTTGTCCTCAAAGATTCAAAAACTCTCGATGATCAAAATATATCTCTCACGTTTTCTCACCCTATCGATATCAAAAAAACTATTATAGAAATTGTAAACTCTGAGACTCAAAAGCCCAGAACAATCAAGGAAATGACTCTTTCACAAGATGATCTTCGTGTAGTAAATATACGTTTAGAAGGCAAAATGGCGGCTAATGTCTCACATGATATCTTGCTTAAGAAAGTCACAAATACATCCTGAACTGAGATGATGCCAGAATCACGAAAAACTTCAAAAATTATGTATTCTCTTGAACCTGCTATTACTGATATATCTCTTGAGAGTAGCGGACCAAGTGATATAGTAGAAACAAAAAAAGAAACAGTAGAAATTCCTGTCCAACCAGATATGTTGCCAGAAAAACCTCTACAAGATGAGAAAATTCCTGATGGAGAAAATATTGATGTCGTTGCTTGAGCAGTTCATGAGTCTGAAGAACCACAAAAAACCCCTGTTGTCATTGATACTCTCCCACAGACGGGCACGTCTATATTTATTATCCTCTTTGTCGCTCTTATTTTCTGAGGAGTGCTTGCTCATAAAAAACAGACTTCAATTTAGAACACTTTGGTCACATTGACATGCAATAAAATCCTCTCAGAAAGAGAGGATTTTATTGTAAGGGCTATAGGAAATATATTGCTTGAATTATATGATTAGGTAAAAATAAATGGAGCGACTGTTTTGAGAATCCAAGGAATGAGAGCGAGAGCAATGATTCCAATGATCGTAGCAACAAGTTGTGTCTTAGCTTTTTCCTTTATCTTTCCTTCATCAAATCCAGAGATAGATATGCCTATTCCGAGGACTACCATAAAGAGAACTCCGAGCACGAGACTAATAAAAAATATGTATTTATAGATACTTGCTATGAAATCTGTGAATCCTCAATCTGAATCAACACAACATTGATAACGAGCCATTTGGGCTGAACCTCAACTGATTCGTGTTGATGATTCACCAAGTTTGCAAGGCTCACTTGTTATGGTACATATCTTAGTTGGTATTCACAGATTTGTGTTTGGATCATCATAATTACTTTCTGCCATTGCATAAAAACTTGTTACTCAAAAAAAACATAAGAAAAGAAGTATTTTTTTCATACAATATTTTTTAAAAGAGAGTAAGTCACACGATCTCGATCAAAAAGGTATACCCTAGCAAAAGCATAATAGTTGCAAAAAAGGTATACATGAGTATTTTTTTGCCTTTATCAGCCTTCTCTTCATCGCCTCATGAAATGATAAAGTAGTATCCTCAGATAATTATAGAGATAATTGCTACAGGTCCAGCTAAATATAAAAAGAATTTTGCTCATTGTGTAAGTACTTGGGTGACCTTGTTTGCGACACTGTTGAGACTTGTCTGGAAAAATATTGCTCTATAGAGAAGCTCTATAAAACCGGTTATTAAGAGTGCTATTACTCAGTATCCAATACGTTTCTTCGCTGTCTCAGCGGCTGCTTCAGTACCTCATAATAACATCCGTAGTCCCCCTATTGTAAACATGACGACAGCAACTACAAGCATAGTGATTTCTAGGACAGGTATAATAGCATCTATACTTGTTCACCAAAAATTTTGGGGACAAAAAAAGAAGTTACATTTATCAGCACTATTTTCTGCAATAGAGGTGGTACTGGTTGATGTTCTGAGTTGACTCCCCACATCATTTACTTTTGTTGAAAAACCAATATTTCGGTAATCATTCCCAGTAAAGATTCTATAGAGCACTTCAGGTATATTGATGATAAATAATCACAGAACAATAAGTATAATTCTATTTTTACCATCACTCGTTCTTTCCTCATTCCCCATGCTTGTTACCCACAAAAATCCTACATAGAGGAGAGCAAGAAGTGCTATTCAGTTGAGTGCTAATCGAACAAAATAGATAATATCTCGTAAAAGATTGAGTACAGTAGTGCGTAAACTCCCGGTCGACTGAAAATCAAAAATACTTTCTATGTTACCACTTGTGCCTGTATTTACAATACCTGCAGCATATGCTTTTACAAGGAACATACTTGAAACAATGCATATAATGGTGAGTAATTTTTGGTTTTTTCCATGCATGTTGAGGAGATTAGATATCCTGATTAGTAAAGAATCATTCATAATCTTCACGATGAATGATGCCTCTTTTTTCGAGTTCAGCTGCGTGGACATGCATAGGTATCATACCTTCTGATCTTCATCCTTCAATGGCATTATTGATTTGTGCCATATCTCATGATCGTATCAGATTTTTAATACCAGGATTCACTAACATGAGTTCGAACATAGCAATACGTTTATGTGTACCATCTCGACGCATAAGGAGTCTCTGAGAGAGTACTCCTAAGAGACTATCAGCGAGGCGTCCATAAATTTGTCTTTGTTGTTCTGCACTAAAAAATTGAATAACACGATTAATTGTTTGAATACTTCCTGAGGTATGTAATGTAGAGAATACAAGGTGTCCTGTCTCGGCCAGATTGAGGGCTGCCTCAACGGTTTCAGCATCACGCATTTCTCCTACCATGACAATATCTGGGTCTTCTCGCATGGCAGCACGTATTGCTGCAGGAAATGAATTTGTGTCTCTACCGATCTCTCTTTGAGAGAATATAGAT
>Ga0114938_1001066_pt1 | contig 19498 bp, 16 predicted proteins | sample AshMeaBigSpring_FD_88675 | JGI IMG/M metagenome (GOLD analysis project Ga0114938, IMG submission 88675) | Groundwater microbial communities from Big Spring, Nevada to study Microbial Dark Matter (Phase II) - Ash Meadows Big Spring | ecosystem: Environmental > Aquatic > Deep subsurface >...
CCACCATTAATATTTACTTTCGATGTGTCTAAATCTAGTTCTCTAATAACTGCTAAACTTTGTGATGCAAAGGCTTCGTTCAATTCAATTAAATCAATATCAGCAAGTTGCATATTCGCCTGTTTAAGCACCTTAGGAATAGCAGCAACTGGTCCAATTCCCATAATTCTAGGATGAACACCTGCACTTGCACAGTTTACCAATCTTCCTATTGGTTGCACGTTTAATTCCTTCACCATACGTTCACTCATTACCAATACAAAAGCTGCACCATCACTTGTTTGGCTACTATTTCCTGCGGTAACAGTTCCACCAATTGCAAATGCAGTTTTCAACTTAGCTAATCCTTCAACTGTAGTGTCTGCACGTAATCCTTCATCTGTATCAACCGTATAATTTCTAAAAGCTTTTTTCCCTTTTTCATTTATATATACTTCTTCTACCTGAATAGGTAAAATGCCAGATTTAAAATATCCATTTTCAATAGCAACTTTTGCTTTTTGATGCGATTGATAAGCAAATAAATCTTGATCCTCTCTACTTACATTAAATTCTTTGGCAACAGCTTCTGCCGTTAATCCCATGCTTAAGTAATAGTCAGGCTCATCTTTTGTAATTGAATACGATGGAACAGTTTTCCAGCCAGCAGTTGGCACTAAACTCATGCTTTCTGTTCCACCAGCAACAATACATTCAGCCATGCCGGTTCTTATTTTGGCAGTAGCCATTGCTATACTTTCTAATCCACTAGCACAGTATCTATTTATAGTAATACCAGGAACTTCAATTCCTAATGCTTTCGCAGCAATAATTCTTCCGAATTGTAATCCTTGTTCCGCTTCTGGAACAGCGTTTCCAACTATTACGTCGTCAATTAATTTTGTATCTAGTTGAGGAATAGAAGCGGCTAATCCTTTAATTACTTCAACCGCTAAATCATCTGGTCTAAAAAAACGAAAACCACCTTTTTTACTCTTTCCAACAGCAGTTCTAAAACCTGCTACAATGTAAGCTTCTTGCATGGCAAACCAATTTAGAAATCAAATGTAATAAAAAGTTGTTTATGCAACTAAATTTGATTCGTTAAGATTTTTTGAAAACAGATAATGGAGTGATTACATTATTTATGGTATTTAATTGTGTCAATAATTGATAAATTGTATATGGGTATTATTTACGTTGAATATATTTTCCTAAATTGGCGGCTCAAACGAAACAAATGGCAAATAAAATTCTTGTAACAGGTGGTTGTGGCTTTATTGGTTCACATACAATTGTAGATTTATTAGAAAATGGGTTTGACGTAATATCTGTTGACGACAATTCTAGATCTACAGATATGGCTATAAATGGAATTGAAAAAATTACAGGTAAAAAGGTTAAAAACTATCATGTAGATTTAAAAAATTTTGATGAAACACAAGCTATTTTTCAAGAAAATAACGACATAGTTGGTATTATACATTTTGCTGCATACAAAGCAGTAGGAGAATCGGTAGACAATCCTTTAATGTATTTTGAGAATAATTTATTTTCATTAATTAATTTATTAAAGTGTGTAACTGAGTTCAAGGTTCCATACTTTGTATTTTCTTCATCATGCACTGTTTATGGAAATCCTGACAGTATTCCTGTAACAGAGCAAACACCTACCAAAAAAGCTGAAAGTCCGTATGGAGCTACCAAGCAAATGGGAGAAGAAATAATACAGGCATTTGTGAAAAAAGAAGATAGTGCGGCTATTTTATTGCGTTATTTTAATCCTGTAGGAGCTCACCCTTCTTCATTAATTGGTGAATTACCACTGGGTAAACCTTTAAATTTAGTACCTGTAATTACACAAACTGCCATAGGTAAACTTCCTAAAATGAATGTGTTTGGTTACGATTATGATACAAGAGATGGTAGCTGTGTAAGAGATTATATTCATGTATGTGATATTGCCAATGCACATACTTTGGCATTACAATATCTAATGGCCAATAAAAATAAAACCAAGTGCGATGTATTTAATTTAGGTACTGGTAATGGTGTAACTGTTTTAGAAGTTATCAAAACTTTTGAAGAAGTAAGTGGATTAAAATTGAATTATGAAATGCATCCTAGAAGAAGTGGTGATGTAGTTTCAATTTATGCAAATAACAATTATGCTGTAGAGCAGTTGGGCTGGAAAATTAAATACGATATTGTAGAAATGATGCGTACGGCTTGGGCTTGGGAGTTAAAATTAAAAGCAGAAGCTGACGCAGTTCAGAATAATTAGTTAAAATGCTATTCAGCAACTCAATAAAAGCAAAAAGGATTTTTCGATATCGAAAAATCCTTTTTGCTTTTATAATCTTATTCACTCAAAATAATTAGCTTCTCATCATTTCTAATGGTTGACCATTCCAATCTGGAAACAAAGTTTTTATGTCTTTAACATTTAAATGTTTGTTTGCAACAGTACTAAATACACTTCTAAAATCGGTGGTTACAGGTAAATCTCTTTTATCTTCTAAGTCTTCTAATGCAAGGCTTTTAATGTTGTTGTACACTTTGCCACCTTGTACATCGTTACCTAATACAAACAAACAACTTGCTCGTCCATGATCGGTGCCACCAGTACCATTTTGATGAGCTGTTCTTCCAAACTCAGTCATTGTCATTACTGTTACATCATCTTGGAAGTTGCCCATATCTTTCCAAAAAGCATCAATGCTATCACTAAAATCTTTTAAGTTTCTTGCTAGAGCACCATTTGAAGTTCCTTGGTTAAAATGAGTATCCCATCCACCACTTTCTGCAAATGCAACTTCTAAACCCACATTCATTTTTATGAGTGTAGCAATTTGTTTTAACGAATTACCCAAAGCACTTGCAGGATAAACAGCACCATTAGCAGGTTGATAGTTTTTAATGTTTTTTACATCCAACATTTTCATTGCATCAAAACTTTCTTTACCCGTTCTATTCAATAGTTTAGAAGTAGTAACATCGTATAATTCTTCAAACGATTTTGCTGCTGTATTTGCTCCCATCGGATTTCCTTTCATTTGTATAGCAAAATCTTGAAGGTTATTGATCGCTAGAGCTTCATTATCGCCATAAAAACATCTTGGTAAAGAACTAGTAACACTCACAGCTCTAAAAGGTGTTCCTTCATGGCCTGTTAAACCTACTGCTCTATTCAACCATCCGCTTGCTGTACCTTTTCTAAAAGGCGTTCCAGTTTCCATAAAGTCTTGAGCATCAAAATGACTACGTGTATTATTGGGGCTACCAACTCCATGAACAATGGCTAATCTATTCTCTTTAAAGTAGGGAGCAAATGCTCCAAGGCTTGGATGCAAACCAAATCTTCCATCTAAGTCTGTTAATCCACCTTCGCTAGCTAAAGGGCTCATATATAAGGTTGGTCGTAACTTTTTTAAATTGGTATCTGCATAAGGACTAACAGCCATTAAGCCATCCATGGCACCTCTTTGAAAAATACAAACCATTATTTTGTTGCGTTTGTATGGTTGCAAAATTTTGCTGCTACTAGCTGCACGAGCTAAGAATGTAGGTAATCCTCCCAAACCTGCTGCAAACATTGCCATTGCACCGTTACGCATAAATACTCTTCTATCCATAAAATATTTTTAATAATGAATTGGAATATGGTTATAAAAAATGAAAATTATTTTTTCTGAAACTCAGGACTACCAATAATTACACCCACTACTTGACCAATCATACTATTATTACCTGTAGAATAAGCTATATTAATTGTAGCATTATTTTTTTTACTCAATGCTGCTTTTTCTGTTTTTTGTACCTGTTTTTTCGAAACGGTTTGCATTTGCATTGCATCGTCTGTTGTGGTAAGCATATCGCTGCTAGATGCATACATATTTGGTGTTGATTTTACAGCTTCTTCAATTTTTTTTGCAAAATTTCCTTCACCTAAAACCTTTGTTAAACGTTCAATATTTTTATCATGATTTCTTTCTGGCAATAATATTTTACTGTAAGTTGTAAGTGCATCATGCATACTTTCTGGCTCATGGTTTTGATTCAGTTTTAGTAAATGTTGCTTAACACCAGGAATCTTATCGGTAGAAAAAGCCAAACCAAAATTCATCCTATTTAATAAAGAACCAGTATTAATCCAATAAGAAGCTTTGTCAGGAAAACCAGTAGGAGCTAGATAGTAATAAAATCTTTGTCCCATTTTTGTACACCAATTAAACAATTGAAATGGATCGTCAACAGTTGCATTAGTGGCTCTTATACTACTAACAACAAGTTCGAATGGACTTTTAACCTTTTCATTTGCTTTTGCAGCATTCCAAAATTCTTTACTATTTACCATTTCAATTAATACAGCTTTAATATCGCCTTTCGATTTTAAAAATGTTTCAGCCATTTTAGTAACGAGCTCTGCTGGTGGATTATCAGATACAAAACGAGTAGCCAATTTTGTACTGATAAACTTAGCTGTTGATGGATGAGCAGCTAGCATTTGTAATACTTTTACACCTTCTTCGTAACCTCCATTTTCAGGAAATTTTACCCCTAATATTGTTTTTTCTTTTTCATCGTGTTTATCTACCCTGTATAAAAAACCATCCTTAATAATAAAACCTCTTTCTGTCATTTTAGTTACACCAATTCTATCTACCAACGCTCTTCCTGGAGAATATTTTGATAGTGGAAAAACGCCCCATCCTGTTAAAGCTCTTGCAACTTGTGTAACATCACTTTGTGTATAGCCTCCATCAACACCCATGGTGTGTAATTCCATCACTTCTCTTGCAAAGTTTTCGTTCAATCCCTGTGTGTTTCTTTGGTTTAAAACTTGTTTAGCAATTTTGCCTTCCATTGTAGATTGATCGGCTGCTTTTGCTTCTAAATTTTCTTGAAGCTTTTTAGCAACCATACTGTTATTTACTTTTGGAGCCATTTTATTATCGTTGCTAACACTACTAGCGTTGTCTAAATATTCTAGCATGGCAGGATGTTGTGCAGTGGCAATTAACATGTTAGAGAAATTACCCAGAACATTGGGTCTTATAGCATCTCTTTCATAAGGTAAAATGTATTGAACTGCTTGATTTTTAGTAAGCGAAACATTGAAATGATTAAACCAAAAATCTGTCAATACTTCTTTCAATTGATTGTTAGAATAAATGGCTCGTACCAATTTTTGATTAATTAATTCTTTGTTTAATTCTGCTAAAGGTTTAAAACCTTCTTCTATCATAATTGCCTTTATCTCATCTCTATAATCTTTTTTTGATGTAGCGGTACTATCTTTTCTGTAGTCGATTTCATATTTTTTTCTAGCAATATTGGCAATTGTTCCAGGATTAGGATAAGTGCTAACAATTTGCGTTAAGCTTAAATTTAAGGTGTTAAAAGTTGCCAATTTGTTGTTTAATGAATCGTCGTTCATATTTCCTTCTAATTGTTCGGTAAACCATTTTTCTACACCCATTTCTGCAACTTGATCTACTTCATTAGGCTTTGCACCAAACGTAAATCTGCTTAAAAGGTAAGCAGCAGCTTGTTTATTGGTAAGTCCTACTTTTTTATAAGGCATATTTATCTTTAAACCTTTCGACTCAAAATTTACGGCGGTAAAAGCACTAAACATTTGAATAGAAACAATAGCCGTAAATAAGAAGAAAACTTTTTTTGTATGCATGGCAAATAATTTTAAACAAAGTGAAGAAAACAGTCAACTGATATAATCATTAAAACCGAATATTACCTATGATTGTAAATGAATTCAATAGTTTAAAATGTAATCTAAATTATTTTAGATTCTTTTCTTGTTATATTTTATGAATGGAATACTTATTTTTTGTAAGCCTAAGCAATGAAGGTTTCTATCTTTCATTGGTTTCTATATTCTTTTACATTTGTACATTATGAGTAAGTTTTTATTAGTTGGATTGGGAAATATTGGTGCAGAGTATCACCATACAAGACACAATATTGGTTTTGATGTTGTTGATGCATTTGTTTTGAAACAAAATGGAATGTTTAAACTAGATAGATTGGCACATATAGCAGAAGTGAAATGGAAGGGTAGAATTTTTATATGCATTAAGCCTACTACTTATATGAATTTAAGTGGAAAAGCATTTAAATATTGGATGGATAAAGAAAAGATTGCACTTGAAAATACGCTTACAATTGTAGATGATTTAGCATTGCCAATTCAAAAATTAAGACTCAGAGGAAGTGGAAGCGATGCTGGGCATAATGGTTTAAAAGATATACAATTAACTTTAGGTACTGATCAATATCCAAAGCTAAGATTCGGTATTGGTAACAATTTCCCAAAAGGTATGCAAGCTGAATTTGTTTTGGGAAAATGGGGAAAGGAAGAGTTACCAATTGTTTCGAAGAAAATTGAAAAATGCGTAGAAGCTATTGAACAATTTGCAACTATTGGTATAGAAAAAACCATGAATTCGGTAAATAATTTTACTATAACACAATAAGTACACCTCTAATTCAGTTATTGGTAGTGGAAATATAATGTATGTAACAACGGCTTTAGTTGATAAAGTTGGTACAGATACAAAACTGTAAGTTATATAATTACTATTTTAAATGTACTACCATGAAAATTTTCTGCATTGGGCGGAATTATAGTGAGCATGCAAAAGAATTGGGAAATGATATACCCGAAGAGCCGGTTATTTTCATGAAACCTAAGTCGGCATTATTGCAACTACAAAACCCGTTTTATTATCCTGAATTTTCCAACGAATTACACTACGAAGCAGAAATTGTGCTTAGAGTTTGCAAAAATGGAAAGTATATACAAGCCAAACATGCAAGCAAATATTATAACGCTTATACTATTGGAATTGATTTTACTGCAAGAGATATTCAAGCCGAATTAAAGAAAAAAGGATTGCCTTGGGAAAAGGCAAAAGCTTGGGATAACTCCGCTGTAATTGGTAAATGGATTGAGTTTTCTTCAGAATCAATTCACCAGCCTATTCAATTTTCGTTGCAGATGAATGGAAAAATTGTGCAGCTAGGAAATACTAAAGAAATGATTTTTTCGTTTAACGAAATAGTAGCACATATCTCAAATTATTTCTCACTCAATATTGGTGATTTAATTTATACAGGTACTCCTGCTGGTGTGGGTGAATGTGTTGTAGGAGATGTGTTAGAAGGATTTGTAGAGCAACAAAAAATGTTTGAACTAGAAATAAAATAAAATATCACAATAACCTTTTTTTGAAAATTAAACGTATTAATTCATGTTAAACCGAGATACATTGTTGCAGGCCTACAGGCTGATGGTCACGGCGAAAGCCATGGGTGACACGTTTGAAGCCAATAGACAGGTTTGTAAATATGTACATTCTACTTCAAGAGGGCATGAGGCTATTCAAATTGCAGCTGGCATTCAATTATTGCAATGCGATTGGGTAAGCCCTTATTACAGAGATGATAGTATGCTACTCTCTCTTGGATTTACAGAATATGAATTGATGTTACAATTATTAGCAAAGAAAGACGACCCATTTTCTGGTGGTCGCTCTTATTATAGTCATGCTAGCAATAAAGATGGTATTAGAACTTCTATTATTCATCAAAGTAGTGCAACTGGTATACAAGCAATTCCTACAACTGGTTTAGCTCAAGGGTTACAATTTTTAGAAAATAGTAACTCTGCTTTATTAAAAAAAGGAGAAAATGGTGAAAGCCCAATTGTATTATGCTCAATGGGTGATGGTAGTGTTACAGAAGGTGAGGTGAGTGAGGCATTACAATTTGCTGTTTTAAAGCAATTACCTATTATTTATTTAGTACAAGATAATCAATGGAGTATTAGTGCAACTGCAGAAGAAACAAGAACTTCTACTGCATACGAATATGCTGCAGGTTTTAAAGGCTTGCATCGTTTGCAATGTGATGGTAGTGATTTTATGCGTAGCTACGAAACTATGCAACAAGCTATCGCTTATGCAAGAGTAGAGCGTAAACCTGTATTGGTACATGCTAGAGTGCCTTTATTGGGTCATCATACAAGTGGTGTAAGAAAAGAATTTTATAGAGATAGAGAAGATTTGTTACGTCATGGATTGTACGATCCGTTACCTAAAATGCGTTTATTGTTAAGTGGTGCAGGATTTAGCGATCATGAAATAAACGAAGCAGAAGCAGATACACAACGTATTGTTGCAGATGCTTTTGAAAGAGCAATGTATGCTGCAGAGCCAGATGTAAAATCTGTTGAAGAAAATGTATTTGCACCAACGCCTGTAGTTTCTGAAAAAGGTGTAAGAGCACCAAAAGGAAACGATAAAATAATGATGGTAGATGCTGCTTTACATGCCATCGAAGAAATTATGGAAGACCATGAAGAAGCAATTTTATATGGTCAAGATGTGGGGAGAAGATTAGGTGGTGTATTTAGAGAAACAGCAACTTTGGCCGATAAATTTGGCGACGCTCGTGTGTTTAATACCGCTATTCAAGAAGCATATATTGTAGGTAGCACAGTTGGGTTATCTGCTATGGGTGTAAAACCAATTGTTGAAGTACAATTTGGCGATTACATTTATCCAGGGTTTAACCAATTGGTAAGTGAAATTTCTAAATCGAATTATTTAACGAATGGTAAGTTTCCAGTAGGCATGGTACTACGTGTACCTGTGGGTGCATACGGTGGTGGTGGTCCTTATCATAGTGGTAGTATTGAAAGCACTTTACTTACAATTAAAGGTATTAAAGTAGCGTATCCATCTAATGCAGCTGATATGAAAGGATTGATGAAGGCAGCATTTTACGATCCTAATCCAGTAATTATGTTAGAGCATAAAGGTTTGTATTGGAGCAAAGTTCCTGGTACAGATGATGCCAAAACAATAGAGCCAAGCAGAGATTATATTTTTCCTTTGGGGAAAGGAAATGTGGTTTTAAATGCTGATGCTACAAGCGTTAAAAAAGGAGAAAGTATTTGTATAGTTACTTATGGTATGGGGGTTTATTGGGCAAAAGCTGCGGCTAAAAAATATCCCGGACAAATTGAAGTGATAGATTTAAGAACTTTATTTCCTTTGGATGAAGAATTAATTTTTGATGCTGTTTCAAAGCATGGAAAAGTAATTGTATTAAGTGAAGAACAGCAAAATAATTCTTTTGCAGAATCATTATCACTTCGAATTTCGAATAATTGCTATCACTTTTTAGATGCTAAAGTAGAAGTTATTGGAGCATTGAATTTGCCTGCAATACCTATTAATATGGCATTAGAAGCTGCTATGTTACCAACGGTAGATAAAGTAATTCAGCGAGTAGATAAACTATTAAAATATTAGGCTTAACAAGCTAAAATACAAGTGGCTGTTTCTTTTAATAGAAGCAGCCTTTTTTAATGCCTCTCAAAAAGTTTAAATCATATAGTTTTTATTGAATTCATTATTCAACAAAATATTTCTTGCGACCATTACAATTCAGTAGTTTTAAATCATAACCATTCAAATTCATTCAAATGAAACCTACAAAATCTACAGTAGTTATATATTGGATTACTACAAGCTTATTGGCACTTTTTATTTTACCAGGTATTTTTTTCGCCAATAGTGAAATGGCAATTGAAGGAACCAAGCATTTGGGTTTTCCGCTTTGGTTTCATTGGGAATTGAGTATTGCCAAATTTATTGGTGGCATTTTGCTAATTATACCTATGATTCCGAAACGTTTAAAAGAGTGGACTTACGTTGCTTTTGGAATTGATTTTATCTCAGCTTGTATTGCACTAATAGCTACAGATGGTTTTTCTGCAATGGCACTGTTTCCATTGTTTACTATGGCTTTGCTAATTGTTTCTTATATTACTTATCATCGTGTGTATAAAGACAAGCCTTTTTAAGGTATTGTAATTTGTAGTTTATTGTTGTATTTTTTCTTTTTCTAAAGAATAACAGAGTTGTGCATTCATTAAACCAAAGCGTCTTTCGCCTTTTGTAATATAGTTCATAAAAGGTTTTCCATTTTCACGCCATCCTTTTCCCATACTATCTTTTCCATTTACATACAGTATTTGCTTCAAAGGCCTTCCACTTGCATAATATTCTTTAAACCAACCATGGTAATTACCATTTTTAAACTGATAGCTAAATCTCAAGTTTCCATTGTTCCACCAACCTGTATGTAGACTGTCTTTTTCACCTAAATGATAATATCTAACCGCTTCTTTCTGTCCGTTTTTAAAAAAACTATACGTCCAGTTTTGTTGTTTTCCCTCAAAATAAGCAGCAATATTTTGTATTTTATGGTTGGGGTAATTTGATTGAATATAACCAGAAAAAGGTTGCTTTTGATATAAGTAAACACCATTCGATAGTTGTAATAAAGTGTCTGTATTGAGCACAATTTTATTAGGAATAATGATGCTTTTTTGTGTAGGTGAAAAGCTGTTGTTACAAGCTGTAAATGCTATAAATAATATGCAAATCCATTTGCTCATATTTCCTTTTTTAATCGCTTTATATCTGCTATCAAGTTTAAAATTTCTATTTCAGATGTGCCTTTATAAACGCCTCTGATTCTTTTTAATTTATCTATCAATACAATGTTTTCGGTATGTAAAAAATCTGTTTCATCTTTTTTTACGCCCAAATCTTCATCTGCAAAATATCCGTTTCTTGCAATCGAATAAATAGCACTTCTATTTCCTGTTACTAAATGCCATTTATTATTTATGATACCATACTGCTTTGCATATTTTAACAATACCGATGTGCTATCTTTTTCTGGAGTAACAGAATGAGATAGTAGTAAAACATCTGCATCCTCCTTAAAAGCTTGTTGAACAGCAATTAAATTATTACTCAACTTTTTGCAAATGCCAGGGCAAGTTGTAAAAAAGAAATTAGCAACATAAATTTTGTTCGTAAATGTTTTTTCTGTTATGGTATCTCCTAATTGATTTGTAAATTGAAACGAAGGAATGCTATGAATAGTAAGATTTTTATCATTGTTATTTTCTAGCCAAACAGGTGTGAAAGTAGCATCATTATAAATGGGTAACGATGCTTCTTCTTGTACCGGTTTTGTTTCATTTTCAATACAGCTATTAAAAACGATAACGGTTAATATTAATGCAATTTTTAAAGTTCTATTGTTTATAAAACATGTATTCATTTTCTTTCAATATTGTTATCCATTGCATTCGTAAAATAAACCCTTTTCAATTAATTTTTTGGAGCATTAGGCTGTTGAGGCATTGGTGGTTTACTTGGCCGCATCTTTTTTTCTACCTCAATGTATTTTTTATATTGCTCATTGGTAAGCACTTTTTGAATGCTTTCATCTCTTTGTTTTGCCAATTTTTCTACAATTTCTCTTTTTACTGGTGGAGGCGGAGGTGGTGGAGGTTCTGTTGGTTTTCCTGCATTGTTTTTATTCTTTTCCATTTCTGCGAAAAACGCTTTGTAAGCAGCTGTTACTTTTTCTTTTTGAACAGCAGATAATGTTAACTCTTTTTCTAACTTGTTAGTAACATATTTTAGCCTTTCAGCATCGTTTGGTTTATGTATAGGCTGTGGTTGTGCAAATGAAATACCTGATGCAAAAATACTGGCAACAGATAGGGCTACTATTTTTTTCATTGTATTTGTTTTAAATGAATTATTTGTTATGAATCTATTATGACTTTATTCTAAAATAAATGGGCTTATTGTGTAACGGTTCCTGCAGTACCATAAAATCCGTTTCCATTAATGTAAGGAACATCAGCCGTAATATGATAATGATAAATGCCATTTGGATAATCTGCTGTTGCATGACTATGACCATGATAAACATCTAACATGCTGTTGGTAACAGTTGCTCCATTTTCTTGTGGACCATACAATGGAAATCCATCCAATAAAAAACCGATTAAGGCACTTTTTCCTTTTGTAGCAGTAAGATACAATGGTTCAATATGATAATGATATTGACCACTCATTTGTGGATGCCCATTGTACTGATCAAAACTATTGATTTCGTTGGTTAATGGTGCATTGCCAGCAGCATATTGATTATAAATAGGTACACCATTAATAGAAATACCCATTGGCCCCATAGGTGTTGCAGCATGTGTGCTGCTAACTGCTGGATTGATTGGAATTTTAAAAGTAAAATTTTGGGTAACGATGCTATTTGGATTTTTTGCAAATGCAGTATTGGTGCCGTTGTAAGCTTCATAGCGACTATCAGTAGTAGCAAAATATGGACTTTTATGGTCAGGTACACCATTACTTTTTAGCACTACAAAGTTGCCTTCAACAGATATAGTTACAGATGTGTTGAATTTAGAAAAAACAGTAGGAACTGTAGTTGATGTAGTAGTAGATGTTGTAGTTGTTTCATTTTTTTTACAAGAAGTACATAAGCCAATTGCTATTGTAAGAAAACTGAAAGAAAAAATGTTTGTAAACTTCATGATGGCTGTTTTAGTAGTTGATAATGATATACTTTATGAGATACTTTTTTTAGTTAAAACCTTTGCTGTAATAAAAAAATTATGGAGCTTCTTTTGGTGGTGGTGGAAATGGATGCTCACCATTTGGTGGTAGAGGTCTATTATCTTGAGGCGAAAAACCATGTTCTCTCTCTTTTGGTGGCATTATTCTTGGTGGAGGTGGTGGGCCAATTTGCTTCAATACATCTTTAATAATGGCATCGAATTTTGTTTGTTGTTGTGGTGTACATAGTTTTCTTACCTGCTGAAAATGTTGAAAATTCAGCAACTCAATTTCTTGTTCAAGTGAGGCGATGGCAGCACTTTTTTCTTGGATAATATTGTTAGAAACTGCAGAGTCTGAAAGCAACTCAAAAAAGTTTTCTTTAGCTGTTCTTAGTTTTTTTCTAATACTTCTTGTGCCTTGTTGATGTTGATTTTTTAACTCATTAAATGCTTGTTGCTGAGCAGAATCTAGCGATAATTGCTGTATTAAAAATATAGCAGCACCATCTTTTCTAGCTGGAGAAAACATTCCATTTGCATCTTTTTCTTTTATCCTCATTATCCAAAACGTTGCAAGTGTAGCAAGGTTTAAAATAATTAAGAAGAATACAGCAATTGCCCACCACTTATTTTTTTGCATTGCTTGTTGCATTATTGAGCAGATTTTTTATCGTTATTATAAATTGTAGAAACCGATAGATTGTAATCTTGTACAAAACTTTGTAAACTTGCTTCTTGTGCTGATTTTGGAATATTGTTATTTAGGTTGTTGTCAGAAACAAGTGTGCTAATAGCTGCTACATTCAATATCACAAAAACCATTAAAACAGCTACTGTATATGCTGGCTTAACCGATAATGAAGAGAGCAAGTTTTCCCAAAAATTACTGCTGTTTTGTTGTTGTAAACGAGCTTGTAATTTGGTATAGAAAAAGGGGGACATTTCTGCTCGTTGAATATCATTGATGCTATTTAAGGTATCATCTATTTGCTTATTGATAAAATCATTAGAAGTCATGGTGTATCATTTTAACGATTCGTAATATTGTTGTAATTCTTTTCTTAAATTCTGTTTGGCTCTGTGCAAAAAAGCTTCTACAGAGGCTACTGTTACTTGCATTATTTCTGCAACTTCTTGATAGCTTAATCCCTCTATTTTATTCAGAGTAAAAGCAATTTGTTGGTTGCTTGGTAATTGTTGAATTGCTTTAAACAAAATAGCTGCTTGTTCTTTATTTGCTAATGAAACACCTGGATGATAAAAATGAATCGATTCGTGTTTTACTTCATTGTTTACACCAAACAGACTTTCGATAATTGCAAATCTTTTTTTTCTTTTTTTGCGTCTTTGATAATCCAGCGATTTTGTAACGGCAATTCTATACAACCATGTAGAAAACTTCGACTCGCCTTTAAATTGATGTATAGATTCGTACACCTGCACAAATACATCTTGAGCAACATCTTCTGCATCTTCTTTATTTTGAAGCATACTTAAAATGGTATTATAAACCAAATGTTGGTATGTTTCTACCATTTGGGCAAATGCTTTTGCATCTCCATTCTGTATGGCTTGTATTTGCAGTTGTTCGTTCAAATACGCTGTTAATATTTTGATGATGAGACGATACTTTTAAAAATAACCTTCGCCTTTTTTTATTTTTTTGCAGATAGCTAAAATGAGGTTTGTAGAAATAAAGCAATATCTAGAATATTCAATATTTTAAATGGCTAAATTAGTAACGATGCTGCTATACAAATCGTTGGGGTTAAATGGTTTGGTTACAAAACCATTCATACCAACTTCGGCTGCTTTTTCTTGAATATCAATAGAAATTGAGGCTGTGAGTGCAATAATTGGCGTTTGTGTATTAAATTTTCTTATTTCTTTGGTTGCAGAATATCCATCCATTACAGGCATTTGAATATCCATTAAAATTAAATCGTATTGGTTGGTTTTTACCATTTCTACTGCTATTGCACCATTTTCTGCTTTTTCTACTCTTGCATTCCAATTGTGCAACATGGTTTCTGCAACAAATACATTAAATTCAACATCTTCTACAAGCAATATTTTAATGTTGTGAAGGTCTGATTTATCTGTTAAACTTACTTCTATAGGTTCTTTAAAAGTAGCTTTACTGGTTTTAAAACGCAGTGTAAAATAAAATGTTGATCCTTTTCCTAGCTCACTTTTTAGTTGAATTTCGCTTCCTTGAAGGGCAAGTAAGCCTTTGATAATGGTAAGTCCTAATCCTGAACCACCAAATTCTCTTGTTATATTGTTGTTGGCTTGTGTAAATCGTTCGAAAACAAGTGCTTGTTTTTCTGGATCAATACCAATTCCTGTGTCTGAAACTTCAAAGTATAAGTCTATATAATCTTGTTTTTTGGCAATTAGTGATGCAGTAATGGTAATGGTTCCCTTCGATGTAAATTTTACAGCATTTGATACCAAGTTATTTAAAATTTGTCCTAAGCGTAAATCATCACCTTTTACAAAGTTGGGTATTTCATCATCCAACATTACTTTAATTGTATTTCCTTTTTCTTCTGCTCTAACTTTGTTGCCTAATTTTATTTTCTTTAAGAAAGATTTTATTTCAATATCCCTTTCTCCGAAATGAATTTTTCCTTCTTCAATTTTGCTAAAGTCTAAAATATCATTAATTAAACTCAGTAAGTTTTCAGAAGAAATTTCCATTACTCGCAACAGTTCAAGTTTAAATTCATCCAATCCTTCTTGATGTTTTAGTAATTCTATGGTTCCAATAATAGCGTTTAGGGGTGTTCTTATTTCATGGCTCATTACACTTAAAAACTCACTTTTTGCTTGAGCTGCTTTTTCTGCTATTGTTTTTGCGGCAATTAAATCTGCTTCTAAAGCTTTTGTTTTCTTTATTTGTTCAGAAAGAAAACCTATGATGCTAATAATATTGTCGTTATTATCTGTAAATGAGTTGGCAGTTTCTGGGTCTAAGGCAACAATGGCATCTTTTAATTTTTGAATAGATTGTTTGGTAATATCGTTTTGGTACTTCAGATTTTCAGTAGCGATTGTATATTCTTTTTCGCTGATAGCAAATGCATGTTCTGTAATTTTTTTATCTCTTTCATACATTGAAAAATGTGAATCTATGGTAGATACAAATTGCGAAAACAAAACATCGTTTGGAATATTGGTTTCGTAAATTTTTTCTAGTATGTTTTGTACAATTTTATTGGTTGGCATTTGTTAAATCTTTGAAAAATGATATGTTATAATTCTGAAAAAGTAGTAATGGTCATTGTTTGGTTGTGTAATTCACAAGTAGCGTTTACATTGTATGGAGAAATTTCGCCGTAAGAGTAAAACCCTGTTATCATTGTTTCTTTTCCAAAAATATTTTTTGCTGCTTCCACTTCTTCAAACGTCCTTTCTTGTAAAATTAGCTTTCTTCCAACACAACTAATTAAAATAGCTAATTCAGGTGCATTATTTTGGGTATAATTTAGTGTTTGTGTGGCAGCTTCAGACGAGGCACTAATTAGTTTTTCGAAATTTGCTTTCATTAAACGTACTTTACTTCCTTCAGGTAAATTACCAGCAAAAGTCATTGTTTTATGTTGTTCATCTATGGTAAGTATGGTTCTTACCAAATTGGTACTTTCGTTATTTACCTTTAGCGATAAAGGAAAAAGCAATGCAGAGCCAGGCAATTCATCTACATAAGGGCCTAAGTATTCTTTATATAGGTCTAATGCGTTTCTATTATCTAATTCATACAGAACATTTTGATTGCTTTTTGTAACAATTCGTTCTCTACCAAATTCATCCCAACCACCTAAAGAACTGTGTCCTATTTGAATTTGATTGCCATAAAAACCAATGGCAACAATCCTTCCTTCACTTGCCACTTCATTTAATCCAACTAGGGTTTGTTTAAATCTTGCAGCATCACCTGCTAAACCACCTGTTACTAAAATTTCTTCTGGTTTGTTGTGGTTTAATCCATTTACTAATTCACTTCCGTTAATAAAACTTCCATCAGATATTACAAATACGGCTGTTAAATCGTTTGATTGAAGCTCATTCATTAAATATTTACCAACCTCAAAGCTATTTTTATGTTGATGAAAATGGGTACTAACAGCGTTTACTTTCGTTTTTTCAAAAGCAATTGCAGTTACAACTACAGTATCATCATATACGTTACTGTCTAAAATTTCACCCGAAGTAGATGCAGAAACAATGACAGCATCCTTAAACTCTTCTTTTAATTTGTTGTAAATAGCTGTATTGCCAATCAAACTTGTAGCACCAAATGCTAATACCAAATCTACATTTTCAATAGAAGGATGTAAGGCAATCCATTGGTTGTTTTGAAAGAGTAGTTGAGAAGTTTTCATAAGCAGGTTGTTAACAAATAAATCAATGCTGGTTTTGAGAATGAAAAAGTACAATTTTTTTTTGAATAATATGTTATACAATAATCGTATTATAATCATAATTGAAAAAACAGAACCGAAGCAAATGGGTTTTTGTTTTAAAAGAATACATTCGTAGTAATTCTAGCGATTATGTGCCGTTTATTTTGCTGTATTATTTTTATATGCGTATTTAGTTTTAACGCTTTGTCTCAAGCCGATACTGAATTTTGGTTTGCTGCACCTGCTATTACAGCGGGGCATGAAAATAAACCCATCACACTTCGTTTTTCTTCTTATGCAAAACCAACTACTATAAACATAACTCAACCAGCAAATCCTCAATTTGTACCGATAAGTATCTCTTTAAATGCTAATAGTGCAACTAGTGTTGATCTTACTGCTCAAATTGATTTGATTGAAAATAAACCGGTTCAAAACGTATTATACTATGGAATTAAAGTTGTAGCAACTGCACCTGTTTCAGCCTATTATGAAGTTGGTCAAAGATTAAATCCAGAAATTTTTCCCTTTAAAGGAAGATCTGGTTTAGGATTAAGCTTTTTAATTCCTTCTCAAACTCGTTTTGATAACAGAGATTTATTAAATCCTTTGGCTAGAAATGGCTTTGTAATTGTTGCTACAGAAAACAATACAACCATAAAAATAAACTTGACAAGTGATGATTTGGCAGGGAATTTACCCAATGTGCCTTATACCATTACACTACAGAAGGGACAAACATATGCTGTAGCATCTGCTAGTCATTTAGCATCAAAGCATTTAGGTGGTTCTACAATTCAAGCAGATAAACCTGTAGCAGTAACGATATATGACGATTCTGTATTGTTAGGAACGAATTATGATTTAGTGGGTGATCAAATTGTGCCTGAAATAAATACAGGAACCGAATTTATAGTTGTACGTGGTGCTTTATCTTTTAATTCAATTCCTAATACTGACTTTTTTTATGTTTGGGCTACTGAAAATAATACCGAAATAAAAGTTGGTGGCGTTATTGTTGCTACGATTAATAGAGGACAATCTTTTGAAGGTAGACTTCAAACATCTAGCCTTTATCTTGAAACAAGCAAGCCTTCATATGTTTTTCAATTAACAGGAATAGGACAAGAAGTTACAGGTACTTCATTACCAAGTATTAAATGTACAGGCTCGTCCAATGTATCATTTGTAAGATCTACAAATGAGCCTTTCTTTTTAAACATACTGAGCAAATCATCTGATGTTGGTAGTTTTTTAGTGAATGGAGTAAGTGGAATTATTACGCCTAATTTATTTGAAGACGTAATTGGTACAAATGGTGTTTGGAAAGCTGCAAGAATTTCGATTACCAATTTGCCTACAATTAATACTTTTTTTCCTGCTGGAATTGGCTTACAAGTAAGCAATACTTCTGGACTATTTCATATTGGATTTATTAATGGATCTCAAGGAATTGGCACTCGAATTGGCTATTTCTCTAACTACGAATTCTTAGATATTGATGCCGAAGTTTTAAGTAATCAATGTGCTGGTAGCGATATTCAACTGATGGTTGCAAACCAATCGAATACCACTTATAATTGGAGTGGACCAAATGGCTTTGGTAGTGCCGTTTATAATCCTGTAATTACAAACGCATCACCTACTAATAATGGTAAGTATTTTGTTAAAGTGCAAGTGCAAGGTTGTGGAGAATTTACCGATAGTCTTGTTGTTAATATCGCTGCAAAACCAAGTGCTATATTTACCAAAACTAATGATACCATTTGTTTTGGTAGCAATGTAACTTTACCAATAACATTTACAGGTAAACAACCTTGGACACTTGTTTTAAATGATGGTATAAAAAATGATACTATTCATAACATAGTTTCTAACCCTTATTTACATGTTGTAAGTCCTCAAAACACAACTACATATCAAATTTTAACTGTCATCGATTCTGCATTGTGTATAGCTGCTACACCCAATAGTTCATCTCAAAATCAAAGTACTATTCTTGTTCAATCATTACCAACTGTTGCAATAAATGCATTAGATACAACATGCATTGGTCGTATAAAAAAATGGCAATTGAATTTTACAGGAAAACCTCCATTTGCAATTGAATATAATGATGGAGTTCAAACAATTCGTATTAATAACATTACAACTGCAACTTATAGTATTGAACTTAGTCCTTCTGTAAGTACTAATTATTCAATTACAAAAGTTACGGATGCAAATGGCTGCACAAATAATACAGTAAAAACTACACGTTTAATTGTATTGAGCAAACCATCTGTAAGTTTTGCAATACCACCAGAAATTTGTCTAAGAGATTCTATTTTTCTGAAGAATGTTTTTGTGAATAATGTAAATCCAATAACAAATCTATTTTGGAGTTTTGGCGATAATACATTTAGTAATCAAGATTCTGTTTATAAAAAATATTCAAATGCTGGAAGTTTTACTGTAAGTCTTTTTGCGAAAAATAATCTTGGTTGCTTAAGCGATACGATTAGTTTGTCAACGGTTGTAAATCCTTTACCGGTATCAGATTTTACTGTGAGTGCATCTTTTTATTGTGAGCAGCGACCAGTAGATTTTGTGAGTACTAGCAGTTCGTCTGTTAGTACCATACAACGATGGA